>CETK01386632.1_pt1 | contig 10782 bp, 6 predicted proteins | sample 361431 | NCBI WGS metagenome assembly CETK01 (sample SAMEA2622452, study PRJEB7988) | marine metagenome | biome: marine biome (ENVO:00000447); feature: surface water layer (ENVO:00002042); material: "saline water (ENVO:00002010), including plankton (ENVO:xxxxxxxx)" | depth 5 m | reverse complement strand
CAGTGCTAATTCCCTGGTCGAAATTGACTGGGCTTTAATTACAGATCCTGATTTAGAATATCATAATATATATCGTGGCTCACACCCCGACACTGTTGAAATTATTGATATTACACTTGCTACTGACACATTTTACAGTGATTCGACTGTTGAAAATGGGTTGCTATATTACTACTTCATAAGTGGTGTAGATTCATTATCAAATGAAGGTGATTTATCAGATATAGTCATTGGAACGCCATATAACACTCTACCATCTGTTGCCCCATATGACGATATATACATACACAATCAAGAAAATGACCAATTTGAACTTTCTTTTGTTTTCCAAGGATTTGATAACGATGGGCTAATTGATTCTACCCTTTGGTTTGTTGGAAAAGAATTGGTTTCAGATGAAAAGAATCCATCTATTAATATGCAACAAGGGTCTAATCACATAACTGTTATTGGAATTGACAACGATGGCGCCCGTGACAGTTCTAGCTTTTCGGTTTATGTCGACGCTGGTTTCATTGATTTAGGAACTAATTTAGTTCCAACTAGTGGGTTATCCATTTTTGGTAATAACTTTAGTTTTCAACCCGATGGTAGAGGTAATTTAAGTCTGATGACTCCGGAAGAATCAAATGAATTCGTTTTAACAGCACCATTACAAGCACCTGTAGCTATAGCAGCAGACTCTAGTTTTTACTTGTTATCAGGTACTCAGAAACTTAGTAAATATAGTCTATTTAGTTGGTGGAAACATAAAATCACAGTACCCTATTGGTCTTCTTCAACTGGTGGGGTTCATTCAGCCAGCCCAGTAATTGACGAAAAAAGAAAACGCCTTTATCTAGCATCTAAGGATAATCAGATTTATGGTATTGGCATGGCAGCAGGAATTCAAAAATGGAGTTCCAATTTAGGAGGATCAGGAATACATCCGGGAGTTATTATATCTGAGAAATATTTAGCTCAACCAAATAAATTAGGTGATATTACCTACTTTGATTTAGATGCTTCAGTATCGTTTAAAGAGATGTCACCGCTCGGTAAAACAATATTTGATGATGGTTTATTGGGAGCATTATCTCTGACTAGGGATTATGAATTGGTTGCGGCATTTGCCTCGGGTACCATCAGAAAATGGAGCCCTGATTTATCTGGTGGAAGTACAGATCAAATCATATGGGAAACTGATTTAGCCACCATTTTCCAAACAACACCTGTTATTGCAGAAAATGGTTTAATTCTAGTGGGGGGATCAGATTCTACTTTTTATGGGATCAATGGAGACAATGGTCAAGTTCAATGGACATATAGAGCGTCAGATTCTATAACATCTACAGCCTCAATAAATGAATATGGGATTATTTATTTTGGTGATGCTTCTGGTGGAGTGTATGCAATAGATGATACGGGTAATTTAATATGGGATTATCAAATTGAAGCTGGTGATGAAGCTAGTAGTTTATCAGTAATGAATACTATTAACTATGTTAATGGCAGTGTATTTGTTGCTACACAGGGTGGGAAACTAGTTAGAATCAGGGATGGTTGGCGATATGATGGTTCATTTGAAGAGGAGTTTGGTCCAAAATGGGAACAAAAGCTGGCTCAATGGGCAACCTATCAAGGAAATTATCGTAGGAGTGGAAATGTGGATATGAGTATTTCAACTTCAAGTGGAGATATTGGATCATTACCAACTGAATTTCAATTGCTGCAAAACTATCCTAACCCCTTTAATCCTAATACTCAGATCGATTTTTCTCTTCCTGAATCTGCAAACGTTCAATTAGAGATTTACAATATTTTAGGTCAAAAAGTGCAAACACTTAAAAATGAGCGTATGGCGCCAGGGCATTATAGCGTAACTTTTGAAGCAAATAGCTTATCAAGTGGGGTATACATTTATCAGTTACAAATGGGTACTAAGGTTATTACTAAAAGAATGTTATTATTGAAATAATTGAATTTATCCTAAAGCAAATTTGCAAATTAATTTTCTTTATTAATTCTAATTTATTTCTTGTAGTCTAATAATTAAATTATTAATATCTTTTTACAAGATTGTTAGCGCTTACATTTAGAAAATTTTTAGCAAGCTTTTTTATTGATACCATAACCCGAAATGATGTGGTGTGAAAACCGCGTCGTTTTTTAAGACAGCTATTTGCGGCTGTCTTTTTTTTTGTAAAAAAATTAAAAAAATTTTTTAAGCCACTTAAATTTACCGGTATAGGGTGGGTACCGAAGAGGAATATCGATAAAAAAACTTTTCTTCATTATGCTCTTAGTATGAGAAAAAGTTTCAAAACTAGATTTACCATGATAGGCGCCTATACCACTAGTCGCAATACCTCCAAATGGTAAATTTGGATTACCAAGATGTGCTATGGTATCATTAATTGCACCGCCACCATATTTCAATTTTGTATTGAAATATTTTTGAAAATTTATATCGTTGGAAAACAAATAACAAGCCAAAGGCTGAGCATTTTTCTCAATAATTTTTGCGATCTCATCTCTTTTTTCAAAAGTAAGTATTGGTAATATCGGGCCGAATATTTCTTCTTGCATAAGCGGGTGATTCATGTTAATTCCTCTAACAACGGTTGGACTTATATATCGTTCTCTCTTATTAACATTACCACCGATTACAATATCAATATTATTCATTCCTTGTGTTTGTTTATGGGGGCCTTTGAGCAACTTATGTAAACGTTTTACATGCTTGTCGGATATAATTCTTGAGTAATCTGGACTATGTTCAGGTGATGCTCCATAAAATTCTGTGATTACCTTTTTCAAGCAATCTATAAATTTTTCTTCTACATCTTTGTGCACTATTATATAGTCAGGAGCAACACAGGTTTGGCCTGCATTCAAATATTTCCCCCAAGCAATACGTTTTGCGCTCACTCTTAGGTTAGCACTCTTATCTACAATACACGGACTTTTACCACCTAGCTCAAGAGTGCAAGGAATTAACCTTGATCCGGCACTTTTCCCAATAATCCTACCTACCTTTGTACTGCCTGTAAAAAAGATATAATCAAGATCTAGATTAACTAGTGTGGAGCTAATCGTGTGATCTCCTATTATCACAGCTATATATTCAGGGTCAAAAAATTCTTCGATCATTTTTTTTAATACCTCTGCAACATGGGGTGTCCATTCCGAAGGCTTTAATAGTGCAGTATTTCCAGCCGCTATAGCGCCAATGATGGGATTAAGACATAATTGAACAGGGTAATTCCATGGTCCAATAATTAAACTAACCCCATAAGGAACTGCTAAGCTATAATTTTTTGATGGGAAATTGATTAGTACATCTGGATGCCTCTTAGGGCGCATCCATTTCTTTAAATTTCTCCGAATATGGCGGAGTTCTGTTTTGACCAAGGCGATTTCAGAACCGTATGCTTCAAATGTAGATTTTCCTAAATCATCTGATAATGCATTGATTAATTCATTTTCATATGTATTTATAGCCTTTTCAAGACGATTAAGTGAATTCTTACGAAATACATACTCCAAAGTGATATGTGTATTGAAAAAGCATTGCTGTTTTTTAAATACTGAATGTATAGTTTGAATAGACATGTAGATTTTAACGAAGAATTAAACCTAATGATTCATTTTATAGTTATGATTAATAGCTATGCGTGATTATGAGAACAAAGTGTTAAGTAACATATAAATGTAACTATACAATTAAAGCATTTTTATTTACAATGAATTTGAGGTTCCGCGCATAACATCCTTGAGCAATTAGCTACTTTATCATTAGACATTGACTCAATCTAATTGAAAGTCGCTCATCCTATTCTTCTACGGTAAAAGTATACTCAATGACAGGATGCTTATTCGGAGCTAAAATTCCATTCAAAAATTCAAACTTTAGCTCTACTTTATCCAACCGTTGCATGGTTTTCACAAGCAAGGTTTTAGTAGATTGAGGTTCTATCATAAAAACAGATGCATCTTTATGAAAGGTATAATCGGTGGTGTTTCGAAGAGTAAATCTAGAATGAGTCGCATTCACTAATTGCACCTCTAATATTTGTGTATCACTTTGATAACCAATGACTCTAATCGGAAGTGAGGCTTTTAATATGGGCATAAGCCATTTCTGCCTGCCAATAAATAAATCATTGAACCAAACCACGGTTTGCCGATTAAATAATGCCTTTCGGATAGCTTCCGGACCTCGTTCGTTCGCAAATACTAAGGTTACAGGTCGATGACCACCGTGCGGAATATCATACATCCAATCGGTGAGGCCATGTACATCGGAGGTGCCAACTAAAGTTAAGTTATAATCTAAGGCAAGTTGGAGCGCTTCATCGGAGTAACTGTGCTCATTCACAATTTCAATACCATTAAGTATATTTTTCTCAATTAACTCTAAATGCATGGGGTCGTACCTAGCGATACCATCTTTGCGTTGAGCTGTCCATTGTGGATGATTGGTAAAAATAAATGCTCCTTGTCCAGCTGCTTCTGCGAATGCATCCATTGGGTCTTCGGTCAGAATGGGATTAGCGTCGTTAATAAATATTGCATTGGAATGCCCAGGAGGCATTTGCCGAGTAATTTCAGTACCTGCAATCACTATTAAATCGGTATTTCTTGCCGAAGCTTTGGCCAATATATAGGCTCTATTTCGGTCTGGATGAGGAATATCTTTCGAATGAGGTTGGTATTCTAGATGCTCTGTAGTTGAAATACAATCAATACCTTCTCTAACCGCCTCAGAAACACGAATATCAGGCCACACAGAACCATCCGAAAATACTGTATGCATATGAAAATCACAACTAATCGTCTTAGTATTGGGTAGATCAGGAAAGTAAATCTTTTGTTCAATGGCATGATTGTGTCCGTGTACTGGAGGCCTAACAAGTGTACTATCATAGTGGTGTTCCTGAGCAATTAGCATCTGCTGGTTTGAAAGGGTAAAAAGTACAACCAAAAGACTGTAAAATGGGAATATAAATCTACTATTCATAATGTGAGGTGGGGTATAGTATTTTTGTTTATTTACGTCGGGTTACTATAAATTTACTTATGAATATCATAAAAATAGGGGAGATCTGTGTTATATAATCACGACAAAAAAATAAATAGTAGTACTTTTTTTGATTCGTTATGGCTAAGATTATTGGTATTCTAGCTTCTAGAGCTCGTCTTTTAGCTCCCACACACTAGCTTCTCTAGAGGGTAAAACTAAGGTATCGCCTAAATCTAAAACAGTGTTTGTAATTACATTTGTTGCGGTAGTAAAATCACCTAACACTTCCTGAAAACGAGTAGCATCCAAGGTTTTTTCTTCATCCGAAGTGTTTACTATTACCATAACCGTTTGTAGCTCATGAATGCGAAAATACACATAAGTACCATCTTCAGGAACAAAATGTTTCATGCTTCCCTGATGAGTGGAAATGGCTGTTTTTCTCCAATTAGCAAGGGTTTTGATGTAATTAAAGGCATCGTTTTCACTTTCTGTTCGACCTTTTTCTGTGAATACATTCCGAGTATCATCAGCCCAGCCACCCGGCAGGGTTTGTCTCCATGCTTCATCATCACCGCCTCTATTTTGATGGCCAAACATAAATTCGGTGCCATAATAAATCTGCGGTATTCCTCTTTGAGTAAGTAAAAGAGTAATGGCCATTTTAAAGGCAGCAATATCCTTATTTAAATGCTCATAGACGCGAGTCATATCGTGGTTATCAAGGAAAATCACGTTTTTCATCGCATTGGCATATAGGTGATCCTGTCCAAGCATATAATATATTTTCATGAGACCATTCTCCCAGCTAAATTCTTGCTTCATTCCATCTCTAACAGCAAATGACCAAGGAAAATCGGTAATACTGGGTAATTTGGAATCATAACCGTCACCCTGGCCAGGTAGGTCGTATTGCCAATATGCCGCAGCGGGAGTATTAATTGCCCATGCCTCACCAACGATGTTAAAGTCAGGGTATGCGGTTAAAACTAAGTCCACCCATTCTGCCATGTATTTTTTATCTGGATATAGATAAGTATCCATGCGAATTCCGTCTACGCCAGAGTATTCAATCCACCATAGTGTGTTTATGATTAAATAGTCGGTTAGTAAAGGTTCATCTTGATTTAAATCAGGCATTTCTGGGACAAACCAACCATCAACCAGTTTTATCATATCATAATCTGAGGAATAAGGATCAGCAACAATAGATCCTTGATAATTGGTTTGCATGTATTCATCAATATTGTGGACCCAATCTTGAGTGGGTAGGTCTCGCATCCACCAGTGTTGATCGCCAATATGATTATGAATCATATCCATAATTACTTTCATACCACGATTATGAGCTGCGTCGATGAGTGCTTTGTACTCCGCATTAGAACCATATCGTCGGTCTACTTTGTATAAATCAGTTGCGGCATACCCGTGGTAGGCTCCGTACTCTGGTTTCATATCATTTTCAATGATTGGAGTGAACCAAATAGCAGTCATTCCCAAATCGTCTAGATAGTCAAGATGTTCAGCAACTCCCGCTAAATCTCCCCCTTGACGGCGTTCTGGATTTGTTCGATCCGCAGATTCTAGCATCCCTTCAATAGTATCATTGTCGGAATTCCCGTTGGCAAAGCGATCGGGCATCATTAGATAAATAACATCAGAAGCATCAAAACCTTGGTTCACATTAGTACGATTTTCGCGTGGTCTTAGTTCAAAGTTTACAGTTAGTGTAGTGGATTCATGGCTCAAACGAATTGGAATAATTCCCGCTGATGAAGCTGAACTAATATTTAGGTATACGAATAAATAATTTGGCGAATCTACCGCTATTTGTTTTACAAGTTCTACACCGGGATAATCAATTTGAGCCCGATGAAGTCCAATATTGGGACCATATAATTGTATCTGCACCTCTTCAACAGGCATGTCTGTCCACCAAAATGGAGGGTCTATTTTATTTACTTGGCCATATAAGTTAAATGCAAGGGTAATAGTCGAAAAAACGCTGAATAAAAGAAGAAATATAAAACGGGTCATGTAGATCAGACTTAATACAAATTTTGATTAGGTTGACAGGCTTAGTTTCCTAAACTTGCGAAATAATCAATGACTAAGTGGCTTAAGCTTCTAACGCCTAATTCAAGACCACTTTCATCGATATAAAAGTCAGGAGTGTGGTGTCCAGCCGGAGTTCCCCCTTCAGGAAGCCCTCCTAGAAAGAAGTAGAGCCCTGGAATTTCTTGTTGAAAGAATGAAAAGTCCTCTGCACCAGTGATGGCGGGCATAATTACCACCATATTTTCACCGGCTGTTTTTTGCAGTGTTGGAACCATTTTTCGGGTTAGTTCAGGATCGTTATAGGTAATGGGATATCCATGCGAAATAGTCACTTCTGCTGTGCCGCCATTTGCTTCTGCCGTTTTTATTGCAATTGTCTTGATACGCTCAAAAATTGCATCACGCATATCATTATCAAGCGCGCGAATGGTACCCTCCATGAATACCTCTTCTGGTATAATATTACTCCTAACACCACCATGTATTTGACCAACGGTTACTACAGCAGCTTCATTGGTTAACTCCATATTTCTGCTGATAATTGTTTGAAGGTTGTTTATAATTTGAGCTGATGTTACTATAGGGTCTATTCCACTCCATGGAGCTGAGCCATGTGCTTGTTTACCATTAACGGTGATTTGAAAAGTATTCGAGCTGGCCATAATGCCACCTTCTTTGTAAGTAATCATTCCTACAGGAGTAGCATCGGATATATGTAAACCAAAAATAGCATCAACATCTGGGTTCTTTAAAACACCTTCTTTAACCATAAGTTCTGCACCCCCTTCTTCGCCAGTAGGCGCTCCCTCTTCTGCAGGTTGAAATATAAATTTTACCGTACCATTAAGTTCATTTTTCAGCTCAGTTAGTATTTGAGCCACCCCCATTAAAATAGCTACATGGGTATCATGGCCACATGCATGCATGACACCAACTTGGTTTCCTTGGTATTCTCCTATGGCGGTAGATTTAAATGGGATAGGTGTACGCTCAGTCACCGGAAGAGCATCCATATCAGCTCTAAGTGCAACCACGGGCCCAGGGGTCGCACCCTCTAAGATCGCGACTACTCCTGTATGAGCTACTCCAGTCTGGACTTCTAGCCCCAAATCTGTCAAGTGTTTACTTATATATTCAGCCGTTTTATATTCACGATTAGATAACTCGGGATTTTGGTGTATATGCCGTCGCCACTCTATGACACGATCTTCTAAATCGGCTGATCGACTATCAATGAGCGTTTTTAAATCTTGAGCATATATAAATGTGGATGTGCTTCCTATCAGAAATACATCCATTAAAAAACAAAAGAAAAGAAGGGTAATTATTTTTTTTAATGGTCGAGTATTCATACAAGTTGGTTAATTATCAATGGTTTTAGCAAAATGAATTAAAGTTAAGAAGGGTGATCTGTGAATTGAAATAAACTTTATTCATCTTTAATAACTTCAACAAAAAAGCTGAAATCCACAAATAAATGCGAGATAAGGCGTCGAGCAATGCAAACAAAGATCCTATAAGCAATGTCTTAACTAAGTTTTAACATTCGTTCCAGGGATAAAACGGCATATTTTGCAACCTCTGGATCTACTTTAATGCGGTTTACCACTTTACCTGCCTCGATTTCTTCTAATGACCATAATAGGTGGGGAAGATCAATACGATTCATCGTTAAACATGGACACATAAAGGGATTAAGCGATTCAATTTGTTTGTTAGGATGTTCAGTGATGATACGATTAACTAAATTCATTTCGGTTCCAATGGCCCACTTAGATCCTGCCGGAGCTTCTTCGATAGTACGAATAATATAATTGGTTGAACCGGCATAGTCAGAGTGTTGAACTACATCGAAAATACATTCAGGATGTACAATAACCTGTATCTCGGGATCGCGCATTTTAGCATGTTTTATATGTTCGAACGTGAACTTTTCGTGTACGGAACAATGTCCCTTCCAAAGGATGACTCGAACATCTTCCCATGCACCATCAAATTCGAACTCGTTATCTATTGGGTTATAAACGCACATGTGTTCTAATGCTATTCCTAGTTCATAAGCAGTATTCCGGCCCAAATGTTGATCTGGTAAAAAAAGGATTCGTTCTTTTTGTTCGAAAGCCCATTTTAGCATCGTATGTACATTGCCTGAGGTTACACATGCTCCGCCATGTTTTCCAACGAATCCTTTAATTGCTGCAGTAGAATTTACATAGGTGAGTGGAATTATTGTGTCTCCCCAAATTTTTTGCATTCGCTCCCAACCCCTTTCAGTCTGTTCAATATCGGCCATATCAGCCATCGAACATCCGGCTCTCATGTCTGGTAAAATAATCTGTACATCTTCATTGGTCAACATATCAGCTGTTTCCGCCATAAAATGAACCCCGCAAAAAACAATGTATTCTACTTCTGGCATTTCCGCACAAATCTGAGCAAGTTTTAGGGAATCGCCTCGTACGTCAGCAAAGTATATTACCTCATCTTTCTGGTAATGATGTCCTGGGATAAAGAGACGAGTACCTAAACGACTTTTTATTTCTGATACACGATGCGACATCTCTTCACTACTTAATTCATTATAGTGATTGGGAATTCGTAGATCGATTTCTACACCTAGTAATTCATTTAGCTCCATAGAAAAAAAATATTTGTATTAACCTACATTCAAGTCATCTGAATTGGTTTTGTTTGAAACAAGTAGGCTTCTATTTTTTATTATCTGTGAATATGATAAAGATAGCATTTTTATTAGAAACAGTTTAAACGACCACAACCACAGTTTTTCTGTATAAATCTTCCTTATTTAGCATATTTAGTCAATATAAAAGCTAATATCACAAGCCTCTACCGAATGGGTAATCCAACCTACAGAAATTACATCAGCCCCACAGTTTCTATATCCAGCAATGTTATCTGGATTTATTCCGCCTGATAATTCTACTATTATTGATTTGGGAATGTGCTTGCGTAATTTTTTTACCTGATCAGGGGTTTGATTGTCCAGCATAATAACATCCACCTCGGCATCCACTGCCTGTTGCACTTGATTAAGTGTCTCTACCTCTATTTCGATTTTTATCATATGTCCTTGCTGTTTTCGAACCATTTCCACTGCCTTTGCTATACCACCTGCAGCCGTAATATGATTATCTTTAATCATTACTCCATCATCCAAACGAAATCGATGGTTAAAACCCCCGCCACACCGTACGGCATATTTTTGGATCATTCGTAAACCAGGTAAAGTTTTACGCGTATCGACGACTTTAATATTTGGATCATCTAGCCGGCGGATGAGATTTTGAGTTGAACGGGCAATTCCAGTGAGGTGTTGTAGCAAATTTAAAATGACGCGTTCTCCGCTGAGTAGTGTGGAAACCGGCCCATTCACAATGGCAAGCACAGACCCTTCTTTAAAGGCTTGACCATCTTCAACAGACCAAAAAACTTCAACTCCACCACCCAATGCGGCATATACCTGCTCTACAATCTCCCTACCCGAAAAAATACCTGATTGCTTAGCTACAAAGCGGCCACTTTTTTGTGTTAGTGTATCAAAAAGCCACTGGCTAGACCAGTCACCCATACCAAGGTCTTCTTCTAGTGCTTGTTTAATAATACGTTCTAAGATTATTAGGTTCATACGAACTAAATGGGTTTGAGTGGTACTTTTTTAATAATTTATTACTGGTCGTTTTAACCAGTAAAACATGGTA
>CETK01140974.1_pt1 | contig 10794 bp, 13 predicted proteins | sample 361431 | NCBI WGS metagenome assembly CETK01 (sample SAMEA2622452, study PRJEB7988) | marine metagenome | biome: marine biome (ENVO:00000447); feature: surface water layer (ENVO:00002042); material: "saline water (ENVO:00002010), including plankton (ENVO:xxxxxxxx)" | depth 5 m | reverse complement strand
TAAGATGTAGATTGTAAGAGTTGTCCAAAAAACAACTTCTAGTCCAACATAATTCATTTGTTTTTGTAGTAATTGATTGCCTTCATAGCACGAGATATACGACTTTGATCATTATCGTGTGTCCTATACTCTGCATTGACTGAGTAATTAAAAGCGTGTTCTAAATCCCAATCTTTATCAGTCCCATTATTGACTGTCATATCATACCACCCTTTCTCTAAGTAAATACGTGGTATGGGTATATATTGTGCTAATGGAGTACCTGCTTTCACAAGTGTTCCATCTGTGCCACTATCCATAACGTGCCATTGTAATTGCACGTTAACTTGCATAGCATATTTAGGATCAAAGATCCCAGTTGCAGCAGTAAAACGATCTTCATTATTCCAATGAACGTGTTGTTGCAATAGAACAATATCATCACTAGATGTCAGTCGCCAAGGTGTTTCCACCTTAATTATGTGTGCTAATGTGTCACGTGGACTGTCAATTAATGGAATAACCTGGTCTGGTGTGTGATTACTAATGTAATTATCAAGTCTTGAGAATCGTCCAGGAGTTTCCCAATTAAAAGATACACCATCACCATTTGTGACAATAATAAAATCCATAGGTGCAACAACTACCCATCCCATTCTCACAATTTGCTTGATACTAGGGCAGTTTGAACTATTCGGTGATCCTTGGAAAGGGCATTTTTTGTCCTTTGTTTCTTTTTCTTGCCAAGCACGTTTAATCTTAGATGTTGGCATAACTGGATAACATTCTGCCAACCCAGGTTCTAAACTATGAAACCTAACCCAAGGTTTTGGTTTTTTCTTTTTCTTTTTGAATAAGTTCAGCACGTTATTTATTTTTATAATCCTACCTTTAAATGAGATGGTTTTACAACCTTAACTTTAATAGGAGACTCAAGAATATCAGCAAGTTTATTGTATGCTATTGCAGTATATACTTGTGGCACTATAAAAGCAACCATTGCTATCACCCAAAAAACATAATAATAATTTTCTTTGTTTTGTGTTCTCATTAATAAAACCTCTCATAGGGACCACTACCAAGTTGTACTTCAATGGTATCGAAGATTCTATTTAATGAACGAGCAAACTGTCTATATCCTGATCCAACATATAATTGACCAAATAGTACAGATGCTGTTGCTACACCCCAAAAGATGTAATAAAATTTAGATTTCACTTGTGCTCTTTGTTTTTCTTTAGTAATCATTGGTCTTCATGTTTATGTTCAAGTTTACCAGACATTTCATATGCACCTTTGTTTCCACCGTGTCCGTGTGCAATGCCTAGTTCATGCATTTTAGCATGTTCATCAATAGGATCTCTTAATTTTTTCTTACCTCCTCCTACTGTAAGATATAATCCCCATCCAACTAAACCAAAAAGAACTAAACCAAAGAATAAAATAAATCCTTGATCAGGAGTAAGGTTTAAATGTTGGATCATAGGTTGTTTCTCCCATGTACCAGGTAAATTATACACTGATGGTTTTGATAAAAAAATCATTTGTATTTTTTAAATAATGTTGATGCAGATTCTTCAGTTAATATTTCCATATTAATAGAGTATCTCCAATTTTGAGAAGTAGTTCTCGCAGCGTTATGATTTAAATCATTAGGAAAAATAAGTAATTCTCCTTGTTGAGGTATATAATGGAATTCTTTTCCATTACGTTCAAAGAAAATCCCATCTCCCTCTACTTGATAATAGTATACACCATTTATAGTAGAACTGTAAAGATGATTATGCCACCCAGATCTGAAATCATTTATATTACTCCTATAACACCAACACGTAGTTTTATTTTGTGGGGTAATATGAAAGTTTCCAAAAAGTTCATAACACAATGATTTATATTGTTCATATAGATACGAAAAAAATGAAGTAGGATCATCATATAAAGGGAATTGATTATTCGTAGAATCATCAAAAGGATTTTGGGAATAATTTTTCTCAATAGAATTATTAATTAGTATTCTCTCTTGCGAATTTACCTCCGCAAAATTCTCAACACTAATTAAACTCCATTCAGGTAGGTTTTTAACTATCACTGATGGTCTTATCAAAAAACTGTTTTTGAAATTCTTCTACTTGGTTTTGTATCTCATTAGGAATTGGAGAGACTTCATTTACAGGAGTAATCATAGCAGATCCTGCATCTTCACGAATAATTCTCCAACAAACACGTTGTGTATCTGTTAGACTCAAAATAAAGTCAAAGTGTTCTTCTGCTTGACGTTGTGTGATTCCAATAGGTCCAATCATGTTACAGCATAGCAATAAGTGATCATATCAGGATCAAGAATATCTTCGATATCCTTTACAGTTTCAGAGAAACCTTCAGAACCTTCGTTATCCCATTTCCAATTTACGGTCTTATCATATCCTTCATCATCAACGACCTTGATCGTTCTTTTTGAAAAGTTGACAAAAACGTGTGCTAGTTCAGATTCCACCATGTGACTCCATACTATAGTATCTAGTATAGCAGTCAAGAGATACCCTGTCAAGGATCAATTTATAAAGACTGTCTTACCAAGGATTAGGACTGCTGCTTTTGCCTCAAGAAGCATACCAGTACCACAGGTTATTGTACAAGCAAGACTTGCGTTCATAATCATTGCACCTGCTAGAACATTAACATTATACATTCCAGTCACAACATTACAGTTATATCCTGTTGCACCGCATGTCAATGAAATTGGTCCTACAGGGTTACCAACAATATATCTGGGAATAGAATCAGCAGACATACCAGGAACCATAATTGTTTCAACAGAACCACCAACCATTCTACGAATACCTGTAATTGCCTTAGGAATAGGAGAAGGTGGTGAGTTAATCATTTCAACTAATGAAGGTGTAATAAGATCAATAGAGTTATCTCCACTAATAATAACTTCTCCTGCAGAAATAGCTGCTTGTCCACCACTAGATTCAAAAACACTACTGGTAAATTTACTAGAAACAGATCCTACATTAAATTCTGCACCTTGAACTTCAAACTTAGCACCAACAGTATTGATGTCAACATCAGATTCAAATTTGATTGTATGTTTTTGAATTTTTTCGTTCTTCTTATTACCTTTTTTGTCTACAATTTTAGGAGCACCTGTAGCAGTAAAGAAGAAACCACCACCAACTTCAACATGACAATCACCAGTAACTTTTAAGAAATAATCACCATCGACGTTATGAACAAGATCACCATCAATTTGTTTACACTGGTCACCATGAGTTTCTTCTGTATAATTACCAGCAAATGATGTGTGATCAGCAACTAAAGAACCAGTATCACCCTTACCATTATTTGCTGCCTTTACGGAAGCATCTACTTGTTTTTGAAGTTCTTCGTCATCTATGTCTGGATTTTGTTCACGAATTGCTTTAGCAGCAACATACTTTGCGTATTCGTTTTGATTACAGCATATAGATGTTGATGTTGTTCCACTTGCTTTTTTGTTTACACTTGCCTGACGACCAGGAGTTCCAACAAATAGTTCATAAGAACCGTCTAAGAAAGTTTTAGCAGCAGTTAAATATGGATCTGCTTCATTGAAAATATTATCAAAAAGACCACCAGATCCAGCATCTCCACCACAAGTTCCTCTACTCTGTCCTCTAATTGCATTAATTTCTGCAAGTTCTTCAGGAGTACAATGAGTAACACCAAATAAAGGATACCAACCTACCGTATCTTTACCACCATCAGGTTTACGATCACAATTACTACCAGCAAACTTAATGAAGAGTGCAATTAATCCAGTAATACTGGTGATACCTTTCTTAAGAAGGTCAGTTCCCGATTCAAAAATTTCACTACCTGCTTTCCATGCATCAATAATTTCTTTTGCTTTACCAATACCATCTACGATTGTTGTTACTTGATCAACAATACCTAAAACTGAATCAAGAAGGTTTTGAACCTGACAGATAACACCATCGATTGCTGCCTGAACACCCTGCATAACCATGGTTGCTTTATCAATAATTCCATCAAGAAAACTTTCAAGAATCCCAACAACACTTCCTACAGGATCTGAAATAAAACTAAGTAACCTACTATCAACATTACAAAGAGATGAAAGAATTAATTTAACTGCTGCTTGAATTGCCGTAAACACAACAAATGGCACACCAGTTGCACCACCAAGAAGATTAACCAACTCTAATTGTTCGGCAAGATTAGCAAGTGCTTGACGCATTGCAGAAATTACTTGAGCAAATACTGAACTTAAAAAGTTTTGAAGTTTTACAGTAAGTTGTTTTGCACTAACTAACTTACCAGTAACAACATCTAAGAAATCACCATCCTCTGCACGAATCAAAGAACCAGCATGATCTGCAAGATCTTCTACAAGGTATGATAACTTATACTCTAACGTTTTCCAAGGACCACCAACACCATTAGCAGCAGGATTGGGTTTGTTTGAATTTCTTGGTTTGACGGGATTACCACCACTACCATTCATTACAGTTCCTACATTATTAGGAGAACCAGCACCAGAAATTTGACCAGAACCATTCTGACCTTTTTGATTAGGAAGATCTACAGTGTTATCTATTTTTGCCCTAGTATGTCCTTCCGCTTTTGTTCTTGCAGTACTTGTAGTGGGATAGCTAATTAGGTTGGTTGTTGTATTAACACCAGTTCCAACTTCCATCTTTTCACCAGTAAAAGCAAATTGCTTCGTCTCTTTTGATTCTGGAGATTTTTTAACTCTCATAACACCAATAACTATTGGCATTTGAGCGTTCTCTCCATCCATGAAGAAACCCATAACAATAGCACCAGGTTGCAGTTGACCAGAACTTTCACCCTGACCATCATTTCCTGGTTGGCATGTGTGTTGTAAAACTGTTGCCCATGGGAGATTTTCAGTAGGAAGATCTGCTGTAGTACCACCACGAACATTAGTATAATATCCAAGCACACGAACTCTAACCCTACCCAATTCCATAGGGTCTTCATTATCTTCGACTTCTCCAACCCACCAGAAAAATCCGTCTTTCCCTACAAAGTTTACCGCAGGTTCATTAATGATTCCTTCAATTGAAGACATTGTATACTTTTATCCTTACGATTTATTTATTACGTTTGTGTCAAAGAGAATTTCATTAATGTAATCCTCTGCCCATTGGGGATCGAACCATTGACTCAAAACTGCTTTAGTCTTTTTATTCTTTCTCTGTTGTTTAGAGTAATAAATCTGATCATCAATTCTCTTCATAGTATTAATCCACTGCATATCAAACTCAGAGTTTTCTACTATACCTTTATAGAGTTGAATAGATTCTTTAATTAGATTCATATACATTTCTCTTTCTTCATCCGTTCTGATACGCATAAACTTACATCCTTGTGAGAAAACCTCATCAGTCCATAAAGGTAAAACTCTATTCTCTTTAAACTTATACTTGTATGCTATGTCCTTATATACATCCACATATTTTTGAGTTCCAAACACAGGTGATATATCAACAATTGCTGCAGTAACTGCATGAGGAGTTTCTACAACATCAGCACCAAAAATAGGTATAGGATAATCAGGAATAGGATATAATACACAATGCATTACAGAAATATTTTCCGTATATCCAGTTTCCAAATGCATCTTTCTAAGTTTCTTACTCTGATGCATTTCATTGATAATGAATACATTATCATTTTCCACAATAGGATATTTGTTTTCCATATGTGTAACATCAGGAAAACTTTTTAATTCTTCTCTCAAGTAGTTGGCAACTTCAATTGAAAGACGAACCCATGGTTTTATATACTTTCCAGAATCCATAATTAAACTCTTACAAACTTATATATTTCATCTGCACCCCAAACAATCCTACCTTTAGAGTCTAAGAATTTATCTCTCATAAAAAGTTTAGTGCCATACACAGCAAGTTCAGCATGAATATTATCAGTATCAAACTGACCCATCCATACTGTACCATCAAATTTTAATACCATATCACATTCTTCATTGCGAGTTAAACCACTATAGGTTCCACCCCAATGTTCTAAAATAACTTCTTTATCCGACACCTCTACCAATTTCTTATAAGTTTTTAAATACGGATCATCAGATTTTCTTCTACCCCAATGAATCGAATTTATAAACTCATCATTTTGCTCCCACTTAACAGTTACAGATTTATACAAAGTAGGAGCTGATTGTGCTTGATGCTTATTAGACCAAGTTCCAAGTAACCATGATAAAAAGTTTGTCATCAATCGTCATATACTAAGCACTCTGGCTCGTCTGGATGCTGGTCACACCATAGTTCTATTGTGTTGGGATCGTGATGATCTCCTGCTTTGATCTCTGCTGCATGATGTGAAGCATACTCTTCTAAGTCATGTAGTTCGCCTTCAATGTGACGACGCATCTGTGGATTAGTAGTTGGATCGCCAAGAATCTCTTGGTCTTTTTCAATATGCTGTTCTATTGTTTTCATTGTTGTACCTCGTTGATACATTAGTATTTATGAGCATTAATACTAGTTTCTTGGTATCGAATCTTTCAATAATAATGCTTCGGTAGACATTGTAGTGCCAACAATCTTATGTGTCAACCCACCAATGACATATTTTCCACTATATTTCCTATCCACATCTGTGGTTTGATTCCTTTTATATGTTGCAGGTATAATTATATTAATTCCATTTCCTGCATACAGATCAAGATTACCAGGAAATTTAATCATTAACTTAATATTCTTTAAAGATTCAAACCTCATCCATTGATATGCCTGAAGTTCTACCAATTCCTCATAATTTTTTTGAGGATTATTTTGAAATTTTGGATCAAAAATTTGATTTGATAGAATAGTATATCTTGTGCGTCTTGGATAGTCAACAATACTTTTAATTGAAGTATCTAATTGTGATAATGGATTGACCGATCCACTTTCATTTAAATGTGACATCTTTGGCCACATAACATTAATACCATAACGGTAAGCATCCACTGACATATCTGTACTCAATCCCATCTTAGATTGTGTTACAGTAACAGGATCAAACCCTATACTAAATCCTGCCCAAGCACCGTTACGCAATCCAGTTAAGAAATCTCTCTCTTCTGGAAATACTATAGTTTCAATTTTAAATTGATCACTTTCTTCCGAACCAGATGATTTTGTTGAATACACATAGGTGTACAACTTACTATCACCTGAAGTAAAATTAGTATCTGATTCAGTTTGATTGTTTACATCATCAATAATTTTATCAATAGACTTAAAATTAAAACCTAAACCATTTTCATAGAAAACAAATCCATTTTGAAGAGTACCACCCTTTCTTGCTTTTCGCACTGACCTTTGTGAAAGCCAATAGATACAATCATATGGTCTCCAATTTGTTGCTATAAACTGCTGTTTATTTGTAGATTCTTCAATATAAATCTTCTTTTTAGTGTTTATATACCTATTATCTGTTTTTAAAATTTGTTCTACAATTTCAGAAGATGATGTAGAATTAAATACAACCTGACTATTTCCAAATACGTTAGTGATCTCATTCTGGAAAAATTCATCACTAGCACAATTAACTATAAATGAATCTGTAGTGTTTAGTCTTGATCTTGCCTCAATATCATATGCCCGAACATAATAAACTCTATCAAGAATTGTTCCTCTAATTATAATTCTAAACTGTTCAGATCCAGTCATAGCACCTATGAATCCTGAACCATCATTAAAAAGAAGTTTTGCCTCTACAGTTGATGAAGTAATACTTTCATAGATTTCAATACCTGTAATAAAATCGTATATATCATCAGCACCATCAGAACTTTGAAGTTTCTGACCATTTCTAAAGACATTAACTTTTACCTCAACATCACCTGATTCACTTCTTCTAATACTTCCGCTTTGTGTGCTCATCTAAGTAAACCTCTCAAAGGATTAAGAGTGGATTGTAAAATGGATGCAATCGATCCTGAGTTTGAACCACCTCCACCAGAAGAAATCATCTGTGGTTGTCCACCACCAGAACTAGCACTAGCAACTTGTGCCAATGCTTGTTGTGCTGCTTGGATTGCTTGACTATTTACCCCATTTTGTTGAGCAACTGCTGCCATGACTTCTTTAATCATTTCTTGACTTCTTTCAGTTACTTGACGACGTGCATCATTTCTACTTTTTGTTTGTTGCTCTAGTTTTTTCTGTTGCCTTGTTTGTTGGAATTGACTTGCAGGAGCAGAACCACTAGCACCTCTACCACCACCAATTCTCATTCCTGCAGAACTTGATGATTTTCCAAACATCTCTGCCATTTTTTTCACTTTTGGAGATAATTCTTCCTGTTTCTTTTTAGCACCATCTCCATGAGAACCTTCACGAGAACCTTCACCTATATGTCCTTCAAGACTATTACCACCAGCATATTCCTTACCAGCTTCTGATAAAATCGGTGTAGTACCTGATTTAGCACCAACATACTTAAAGTGAGCACTGTCAGGATTATGATTGTAAACATATTGCCAACCAAAACGTTTACCATTTGCTTTCAACCATTGATATCCTTTACCATTAATATCAAGTGCTTCACCATATAGATGATGTGAATTAGGATCTCCACCAATTTCATCGTTTTTAGATTTACTTCTACCAGAACTTGCAACATATGATCCTAGATCGATTCCAGAATCTCTCATTGCTGCAGCAAACATTTGTGCTGCTGGTTGTGAAAATACTAGAGGTCTACCACTTTGATCCCTTGTTCCTGCAACAGTAAATCCAGAACCTGTATCAGGGTGTGATGCAGGTTTGATTGCCTTTACTTTATTTTGTGTTTTTGTCTTCTTATTACTCTTATCTGTTTGAGCACCAAATCCAAAGAAACTCTTAACACCACCCATAAAGTTTGAGAAGATGTTACCACTCTTTCTTTGTCCCGAACCACTATTAGAAGATTCAAAACTTTGATCTTTCAAATTATTAATATCAAACCCACCAACTTTTAATGCTCTAACCATTCCTTTACTCCACTTGTCATTGAAAAATCCTTTTTTAATCTTTTCAGGATCTGCATCAGGAGAAAATGATGGAGCAATTGAGGCAATACCATCTAAAACATTACCAAAAGCATTAAAATTATTAGAATGTTTACCTGTATCATGCCAAAGACTAATATTATCTTTTACTGCACTGAATAAATTGTTATATTTTGACCAACCTTCATTATGACCCTTTCTATCAATAGTACCAAATCCTCTGTCACCTATTTGACCAAAAGCATTAGTTCTATTTGTACCAACATAAACACTTTTCTTCTTCCTAGGATTCAAATATCCTGTTTCGTTCATTGCTGAAGCAGCAACAAGTTCAGGATACTTTGCTCCTCCTGCATCTTTTGCTAATCCAAATATATGATCAAATGCACTTTTTGGCGAAAGTTTCTTAAGTTTTGGTAGGGTTCCTCCTCTATCAAAACCAGGTAAACTAAATCCCTGACTCTTAGCTTCACCTAGTCTCTTTTGGGTTAGGTTTGGTTGTGTTTTTGTTGCAGGAGTATTAAAAGGAACGACGAAAGCTCCCCCATCTGCCTTTCTAGCAACGTACTCAGTGCCGTGTCCGATGAACGAAGTGGATCTCCCTCCATCCAATGAAACTCCATATCCTGATTGTGGTCCACTAATCCATCCTCCTTGTGCAAATGAAGGTAAGATCTTGACTTTACCACCCTGAGACTTTCCTTCTTTATCATTTGGATCAGGTTTTCCACCAGACCCATCTTCATTTAGGTGAGTATAAAGTTTATATCCTCCATAAGCAACACCTGCTAGTAATCCAAGTGCTCCAGCTCTACCTAGTAATCCCCTTCTACCTCTAATTAGATTATTATGAAGGAAAATTAGTACATTACCAAAATCTGTAATAATTCTAGTTGGATTACTTAACCAACGCATACCCAATAATAAAGTTCCAAGTCCAGTTAATCCTCGTACAAGTCCTCCTATCTTCTCCCAAGGACTAGATTGATCTGATAGTAACGTATATAACCCTTCAATAGTATTAACAACACCAAATTCCGCAACTTTAAAGATGAACGTTGCCAACTTAGAAAGGGCTTCGATCATCCTTGCTACTTTATCCCTGTTCTTGGGATCACTCAACCATTTCAGAGCAGGAATAACAATCGCTGCTTTAATCAGTCCACTCAACATCTTGAACAGACCTTCTAACCAACTAGGTTTTTTTACTAAAGCAGCAGGACTAAATCCAGCAAAAGATTTCTTTTTTTGTGTTTTTGTATAGTTTGCTTCAAAATCCTTTAGAGATTTCCTTGAAAGTACTAACTTTTCAAGTTGAATCTTTTTAAAATCGTTAACGATTACTGCAATAGAATTTACAGTTGCACCCAAATTATTGATAGCGACAGTATTCGAAATAATGGGTTTCAACTCCATTTTCGTTTTTGCACTAACATTAGGTACCTGTACCTGTACAAACTTGTAGAAATTAATTTTTGAATTTTTTCGTATAGTTGCCATTATTTCATTCGCTCAAGTAATGAATTAGGTGCAGTTATTACTATTTGGTTACCACCAGTATTTATTGCTACTCCTTGAGGGATAGGAACAATCTTCTCAATGATCGTGGGAATAGGAATAAATTCCATAGCTTGTTCCATAGCATATTCAGCAGAAATACCACCTTCACTTAGTGCTTGCTGATGTACCGACTTTACTGCACCAAGAACTTTAGGATCGATACCCATCTCTGATGCAATTTGTGTTAGAGCAGTAATCTTATCTCCACCACCAAACAG
>CETK01158750.1_pt1 | contig 10813 bp, 7 predicted proteins | sample 361431 | NCBI WGS metagenome assembly CETK01 (sample SAMEA2622452, study PRJEB7988) | marine metagenome | biome: marine biome (ENVO:00000447); feature: surface water layer (ENVO:00002042); material: "saline water (ENVO:00002010), including plankton (ENVO:xxxxxxxx)" | depth 5 m | reverse complement strand
CCGATCTAGTTCATATGATAATTGCATCTGTGTGTAGCATCCCGTGTTGAGCCATCCAAATCCTATCGTAAAAAATATAATTGTAAAAGAATGAGATTTCATAGGACCTCCGATTTTAAATAAACTTATACGACAAATTGAACATTTTAGTTATTAGGTACTATCACATAATGATGTTAGTACTTCCTTTTACAATTCGCCCCGAAGCGATTTTGCAATTACCTCTGCTTTAGAATTAACGTGTAATTTTTTATAGATGTTGCGTATATGAGCTCTAACTGTGTCAATTGAAATATTTAATCGATCAGCGATCAACTTATAACTGAGACCATCAACCAAACCGTTAACTATATCTTGTTCCCTATTGGTTAGATTACTCTCTTGTTTTTTTTGTCCTCTGTCATTAAAGTGTGTAATCACCTTGCGAGCTATCTGGGGAGACATAGGAGCTCCACCTTGTATCAGCAACTCAATGGCATCTTTGATTTCTGGTAACGAAGTGTGCTTTAACAAATAGCCTGATGCGCCTGCTTTTAAGGATTCAAATATCTTGTGCGAATCGTGATAGACGGTTAGCATTATTATTTCGATATCGGGATACTTTTGCTGAATAATCTTCATTCCTTCTATTCCACTCATCCCCGGTAATTGTATGTCCATCAATAACACGTTAGGATTTGAGTATTCAGACAAATAGTCTAACATATCTTCCACACTTTCCGTTGCTACTGGACAAGACATATCTTCTTGCATGTCCAGATATCTCTGCATGAGTTGCCTAATCTTTTTATTGTCTTCTATAATACCAACTTGTGCCATCGATTTGAGGTTATGTGCATTGCCAATGCTAACTACTAGTTATTTAAGGGTACCTGCAAAGAAACAGAAAAACCTTCTTTATTGTGTATTGTAAGAATTCCATTCATTCTTTGCGCTCGCATTTTCATGTTACGTAATCCATGGCCCGTTTTTTTAGAATTATTAACAGTACTTCCATTATCAGAAACCACCGTAATTAGTATATTATCTTGAAGTATAAGTTCTATAGCTATCCGGTCACCATTAGAGTATTTTACTACATTATTCAATGCCTCTTTTATAATGAGATAGGTATTTTCTCTTATTTCTACTGGGATTTTTTTGTCCATTGGCAATGAATCAAAAGCATATACTATATCAAACTGCGTCATGTCTAAAATTGCTAAGGCATAATCTTGAATCCGATCGGTCAGATCACCCAAAGAATCATTTCGAGCATCAATCGACCAAACAATATCATCAAGACTGCCTACAATTTTTCGACACTGCCGCCCTATTTGAGTAAGTGATTCTTTTAATTCTTTTTGGACAGTACCTGTTAACAGAAAATCTGATTGCAGAGCAATCTCAGTTAAACTTGCGCCTACATCATCATGTAAATCACTCGCTATTCGAACGCGCATTCGCTCCATATCAACAAGCTTTGTTATTTTCATGGTTCTCCGAATTAAAAACAATACCCAACCAATTAAAATGAGAATACCAATCCAAAACCATGCACTTTGATAGTACGGAGGATTAACCCTAAACTGAATCTGAGCCAATTCTTCACTTATAAGCCCATTCGAGTTTACCGATTGCACTTGGAATATATAATCTCCAGGTGCGAGGCTAGGATATCGAAGTAAGGTGTTTTTTGTTTGCTGCCACTGCTTTTCTAGGCCTAATAACCTATAACGGTAATATAACTGATCTGGAGCTGTAAAATTAAGTCCAACAAATCCTACTTCAAAAAAATTCTGATTATAGTCCGTCTGTAATTTTTTGGTATCTAAAGGATCCACGTCGAAACCAGAGAGAAGTACTTCCTCAATGTGAATCCTAGGAGGTTCTTCATTACCTCGGTATCTTTTTGGATTAAATTTAGATAATCCTTCTACCGTACCTAACCAATATTGACCTTGGGAATCCTCATAAAATGCCCCTAGATTCATTTCATCACTGATTAAACCCTCTTCCTGGGTGATAGTTTTAAAAGTGTTTCCATCTAAATTATATTGAATTAGCCCGCCATTTGTTCCTATCCATAGTTGGTTAGGTTTTTGTGTATCCTCATAAAGAAAATAGCAAACTCGACTAGGTAATCCATCCTTTTCTGTTATTGCTACTATTTCATTATGACTGATCCTGGCTAATCCTCCAAACGTATGCGCCCAGATCCTACCCTGACTGTCCTCAATGATCCCCATAACCGATATATTGGGTAAACCTTCTGCTAGCCCCAAAGTGCGAAATCTTCCGTCCTGTTTCATTTCAACCACACCAGAGTAGGTAGCCACCCATATTGTACCATTCTCATCTTGTATACTCTTTAATACGGTATTTGATGGCCAAGTTGGGACTTGAGTACTGTATTGGGTTATTATCCATGTCTCTGGAGAATAGAGGTCAGTGTAATCTACTTTTATGAGTCCATGATCGTAGGTGCTTACCCACATAGTGGACGTATTAGTCCATCTGATATGTCTTATTTTTCGGTATGGAAAATATTGTTCAGCGATGGTTTCAACTTTACCATTTTTAACATAACTAAATGCATCTCTCATTCCTATCCAAGTAGTACCATAAGGATCTTTACTTAAATGATACACACGCTGATCTGCTAAACCCTCCAACAGAGGCCACTTGGAGGAGCCTAATTCTTGTGGTACTGTGCTTGATGTAATGAAATCGGCATTTTCTCTGGATACGATCTGAACTCCCCCTCCATAGCTTCCTATCCAAAGGTCTCCATTTTCCTGTTCAATGAAACCAGTAACTAAATTATTACTAAGGGTATTCGAGAGATCATAATTAACTACATATTCTCCTAGAAAAACATTGGCTCCTCCTCCATAAGTCCCAACCCATAGTATTCCTTCCTTGTCAAAATATAGATTGTTTATCAGAGTATTGGACAAGCCATCCCGGCTCCCATATTGTATTAACCTATCCTCTCTTTGGTGTAATAAACCATCCTCGGTTCCTATCCAAAGGGTACCATCTTGGTCTAGTGCCAAAGATTGAATTCTTGAAGCTAGACTGGAAGTATTAAGTTTATGAAATGTAAGTTGCCCCTCTTTATAGCTATATAACCCATCTCTTGATCCAATCCAAACAACGTGATTAATGGTATCTAATAAGACATCTCTATAACGAGTTTCTTCGCTAATCACCGTGATATCAAACAATGTAGAATCAGAAAAATTTTTGGGTTCCAACTCGTAGAAACCTGTTCGTGAAACTAGCAAATACGATGAGTCAGATTCAATTATTTTTCGGACAGGCCCATTGAAAGTTAGAATGGATGGTTTGAAATGTGTCGGTGGTTTAGTGGATTTTGGGGAATAAAGATAGATGCCTTGCTCTTCAGTGCCTAGCCACAATCGGTTTTGGGAATCCTCAAATAAACTAATTATTGCACTAGCTGGCACTTCTGATACATAATATATGGTATCTTTTTTTGGAGAATACCAATGAAGACCCTGTGAAGTCCCTATCCAAATTTTGTCATCAACGCCACGATATAAAATATTAATTTGAGTGCTTTTTAAGCCGTCTTCTTGTAAGTAAATCGTGAAATCATTCCCATCGAATCGGTTTAATCCGAAACCAGTCCCCATCCATATATAACCTTTTTCGTCTTGGATTAGTGTATTTACAACCGACTCACTTAAACCTTGACCAATGGAATAATTCCGAAATGCATACTCCTGAGCAGAGGTCACATCTACATAACTTAGCAGAAATACTATGCCCCATTTACCCAAGAAAAAAATAGTTTGATACATTCTCAAAATTAAAGCCTGAGGTTGTTTTTTAGTCTCTTTGAAAAGGATTTCTTTTTTATAATTCATGTGATAATATACTAAGCTTAGTATTATTTATATGCCATATATGTCTACCTTCTAATCAAATTAATACTAAAAATATGAGTACTTCAGCTTTGTCTATTAATCTTCGTAGCTACGACAAGGAGATCAAAGAATTTTTGGATAACGTTCTTATAGGTAGCCCTGGTGGTATTCAATATCGAGTACATAGGCAAAAAAGTATGAACCATAGAGATAAAAATTTACGTTTTATATGTTTGTCTAAAAATTTGAAACTTATAGGGGTGGTAGGACTTGTAAACAGAATCGATATGACTGGCAAGCAGTGGCTTTATATTAGATATCTACATATCAAAAGAACCCAACATTATCCTAGGCTTAAGAAAAATGCCATGCTTGATGGAGATGCATTTACCAGTTGTATTCGACGCATCCAACGCGGCAGTCATAGAGGTCATGACCAGCGCAAGACGATGCTTCAACAGGTACTTCTTGATTATTTAGATGGATATGCACAAAGCTTAACTGCCTCGAAGCTCCTTCCAGCTTATGCATTTGTGGAAGATAGAAATCATCAATCTATGAGGCTTTGTAACCGATTTGGTTTTGAGAAGATTCAAGAGATTCAAACCTTATTATTCCACCGTTTTAACCCATCCTTGCACACCCAACTATGCGTAATCACACCCGAAGAAATACGAGGGATGAGAGAAACATTAGATCAATTCTATAATGCTTATGACGCCTATCACACCGAGGGTCTTAGCGAACAGGGATATTTTTTGGGATACAGGGTGAATGGAAAATGGGTAGCTATAGCACGAATAATGAGGCACTGCTGGGGTGTTGAAGGCCTTCCAGAATATTTTTCATTTTTACGAAAATGGCAGATTGATCGCTGGCCTTATCTTCGTCAGTTAATTCCTGGACGTGTATTCCACTTTATATCAGCTGACTACATTTGGTTTAAGCAGGGATGTGAAAAATATCTTGAACAAATTATGGAGCATGCCATTGCCAATGAGAAAGTCCATACTGCAATGATTTGGATGTCTAAGAAAAGTCCACACACTAAATTACTGCGAGAGTCTATTTCATGGGGTTCTTTGAATAAACTAGGGTATTCAGGTAGTGTTTCTTTGGTGAAGAAAGTATTTGTAAATAATTATCAAGAATCGGTGAAAAAAAATAGTCGCGATAAGATGGATCCCGTTTTCATAAATGCTTGTGATATGACGTAGCTTATCTGGGAAACAAAGATCGTAACATTTAGAAATTAATTGAACAAACTATACATATCAAATAAATTCAAAATGTGGGCAAGATTTCCTAAAAAAAGTTATTTTCAGATGAGCGGACAATCATTGAACATAAAAAATTATTTAGGAAATCGTTAGCCCAAATATACACGTAAAGCTGCACTTCGGTTGTGGTGACGTAGTTTACGAAGCGCCTTTTCTTTTATTTGGCGTACTCTTTCTCTAGTTAGATCAAAACGCTCTCCAATCTCCTCTAGTGTTAAAGAATGTTCACGACCAATGCCAAAGTAGAGCCGAATGACCTCTGCTTCTCGTTTAGTTAATTTAGAAAGAGCTCGCTCGATTTCAACTTTAAGGGACTCCCCCATAAGTTCAAAATCTGGATTTGGAATTTCTTCGTTTTCAAGAACATCGAGTAATCGATTATCTTCTCCTTGGGCAAATGGTGCATCCATCGAGAGATGACGTCCAGATATTTTTAAAGTATCAGCTACTTCACCTACTGTCATTTCCAAACTTTCCGCCAATTCATGAGCCGATGGTAAACGCTCGTACTCTTGCTCTAGCTTAGAAAGTTCTTTTCCTATTTTGTTAAGTGCACCTACTCGGTTAAGTGGTAAACGTACTATACGACTCTGTTCTGCCAAAGCCTGCAAAATTGACTGACGAATCCACCAAACAGCGTATGAAATAAATTTGAATCCACGGGTTTCATCAAATCTTTTAGCTGCTTTAATAAGACCTAAATTCCCTTCATTGATCAAGTCGCCTAATGATAAACCTTGATTCTGGTACTGCTTAGCTACAGAAACTACAAATCGTAAGTTTGCTTTTGTGAGATCTTCAAGTGCTCTTTGGCTCCCTTTTTGAATTTCTTTTGCAAGACGAACTTCGTCATCCGGGGTTATTAATTTTTCCTTACCAATTTCATGTAAATAGCGGTCAAGTGATTCAGATTCACGGGTAGAAATACCAGAGCTTTTTGCCACAATAAAAGGGTTTAATTCGTATTATTCAGAACAGCTGTAGATTATAAACGATTAATAGATTGCACTTATAAGATACGATAACGTCCCGTATAGCAATTCATTATTTAATTTATAACTTTCCTAACCTTAAATATATGGAAAAAATTCACTTTTATTTAGCCTTTTATGCAGTATAGTGTTCTTTATTTACAGTAAACTTTCCGATCCAAATGTTTTTGGATAGCCTAGAAAATCCATTATGCTGACAGCAACCTGGTTAAATCCATTTCGTACTCCTAAATCTTTAACGGGTGCGTTTTCTCCATATACCAATACCGGTACAAACTCCCTTGTATGATCAGTAGATTGGATACAAGGATCATTCCCATGATCTCCGGTTATGATCAAAATATCCTCACTGGTCAATTCATCCATTATTGTGGGCAGAGCCGAATCAATTTCCATAAGTGCCTCTGAATACCCAAATGGATCTAGCCTATGCCCAAATAATTGGTCTGTGTCTATAAGGTTAATGAAAAGTAGGTCCTCTTCTTTGGCTTTTAATCTTTCAATGAGGCGTTCGATGCCTTCGGTATTCCCTTTTGTTGGATATAAAAAATCGAAGCCTTCACCATTGAACAAATCTGCAACTTTTCCAATAGAGGCTGTCTTATGCCCTCTTTTTTGCAGTTCTTTGACAAGATGATTTTTGGGTGGAGCAGCAGACCAATCGTGACGTTTATGCGAAATTCGCTGAAAGTTTGAGCCTTCTCCTTTGAATGGCCTTGCAATGACTCGTCCAACCTCATATTCACCTTTCAGTAGTCTATGTCTTGCCAATTCACACCACTTAAAAAGAGTTTCGATTGGGACTATATCCTCATGAGTAGCAATCTGAAACACACTATCAGCAGATGTATAAACTATGGGTAAACCCGTAAATATGTGCTCGTTACCATAATCTGCAATGACTTTAGTTCCGGAATATGGAGCATTACACAAAACGTTGGTTTTACCAATTTCTTTACAAAAAGATTGGATTAACTCCATTGGAAAGCCATTTGGATAGGTTGGAAATGCTTTTTCCAGCACAATTCCAGCTAGTTCCCAGTGCCCCGTAGTAGAGTCTTTACCGCATGATAATTCGCGCAACTTACCATGACTTGCGATGGGCGCTGATGCGGGAGGAATACTAGCAAGTTTAACAATATTACCCAAGCCCATTTTTTGGAAATTAGGGAGCTTTAGCATAGTAGTTTCACTAACATGTCCCATGGTATGGGCCGATTGATCTCCATACTTTTCTGCGTCTTCTTGGGCTCCCACACCCCAACCATCAACTACCAATAAAACAATCCGTTTCATTATTGGACCTGGAGGTGTATTTGCTGATTTTTTAGCACTTCTGCAAGCTGTTGCTTGGCTAAACTCAGTACTTCATATACATTTGAATATTTTGTATTTAATTTGACTGCACCGAACTTATAGGAAACCATAATATTCATTCCTGAACTCAATTTTAATCCATGAGCAACCTTGGAGCGGACCTGTTCTACCCATTCTTCCAATACTGTTTCTTTATTGCTTTGAAGCATAAAACTGTAAACATAATCCGACTGAAATCCGATATAACCTTTCTGCTGAAATCGGTAGGGGTTCAAAAAGCGTACGATATCACGTTGCATTTTATGAAGTTCTTCCATTCTGAAGCGGGTCCGAAATGAAGATAGGTCTTCAAATGTTATAAGCCCCATCCAAGTATGACGTTCTGGCTCGGTGCGCAGGCGGTACAACTCGTGCTCTACTGATTTTTCCCAAAGCTCTGTAACTAAAGCTTGATATTTTTCTGTGAAAATATCTTCATCCATGATTGATTTACGTGTATTACTTTGTAACTGCAAGGATGCAACTCGAGCCAAGTTTGCCAATTTATGCTTGGTGGATTCTTTAAAACTGAGAGGGTCTTTGTCGTAAGCTAGAAAAGCTCCTTGCCGACGCTCATGCACTATCAATGGAAGTATATAGCTCGCACCTTCTGTTCTAGTTTCGTGCGCAGAAACTAACTTTGGATTTGAGTTAAAATGCATGTTAAATATAGGATATCCTTTCTCTAGTGCTTCTCCTACACTGCTCTTATCATCTACTCCAAGCCCAACATAAGGTGCATTTTTTGCAAATTTAGCATTAAGGGCAAGGGTCCAATGATCCATAGCAGAACACAAGAAACTTACACCTCCATTTGGTAGTAAGAATTGCATTTCATCCAAACATGTGGTGATCACTTCAACTTTATTCAAGCGTGAGTGTATGTTAGATAATGATTCCTCATAATCATCCCATTCCTTCTGTTGTTCATGCAAATCTACAACTTCAAGATAGGTATCTAGAACATTCACCATCGCATTATTATAGCTATAAATAGCATCAATTAAAGCCTGTTCGTTCAAGTCCCGATTTGATTCAAGGACCGTAAGTCCCACCGTTTCTCCCTTGTTAATAAAGGGAATAATCAGCATAGTTTTGGCATGTACTTCACTAAAATAATGTCCCAATTTGGCTTTGGAAATATCTTCACCAATTCTCAGCTTTAGTAATTCATCAAGTTCCTTATAATCATTTAAGAAATGATGGTGAAAGTTTACCCGATCTTTGAACATTACGTTACTCAATCGAGTACTATGGGTTTCCCATACAAACTGCTGTCTTGATTGATTCACCCAGCACATATAGGCTAATTGTGAATCAGTTGAGGAGCGCAGTAAGTGCAACAAATCAGCAATTATTTGCTTGAATTCACGTAGTGCTTTTTCTTGACGATCTAAACTCATGTTGGATTATTTTGCTAAAGATAGTGTCTAAAAGACTCATATTCACCTCTTTATTTGGCTATCGATACTGCACCTGCATATATAATTCTTCGGCTCTGAGAATCATACGTTCAAAAGAAGCCAATCCTCTTTGCCAGAACTCAGGGTCTTGTATGTCCAAACCCATACGGGCTATAAGCTCATGCGGCCATTCAGAACCTCCTGCTTCCAATAAAGTCAAATAACGATCCGCAAATCCCTCCGGTTTGCGTTGATACTCCTCATACAAAGCTAGTACTAATAGCTCACCAAAAGCATAGGCATAAACATAGCCAGGCGTATGCAAGAAATGCGGTATATAACACCACCAGTGACTGTATTCTGGGGTCAATTCTACAGATGTTCCATATAGTTTTTCTTGCTCTGTTTTCCAAAGTTCTGAAAAACGTTCTGTGGTAAGTTCACCCTCATTCCTGCGTGCGATATGCATGGATTCTTCGAATCGGTTCATCGATATTTGCCGGAAAACCGTGGCTATAGTATCATCAATTTTACTCATTAATAAGGCCAATTCTTCCATTGGATCATCCAACTGTTTTAAGAGTTGTTGGAACACTAACATTTCACCAAATACAGAGGCTGTTTCTGCGGTGGTCAAGGGAGTACTGGATTGAAGAACTCCTTGTTTTCTAGAAAGGAATTGATGTACACCATGACCCAATTCATGAGCTAAGGTTTGTACATCTCGAAGTCGACCATCATAATTCATAAACACATATGGGTGAATAGAAGGAACGGTACCTGCTGAGTATGCACCCCCTCTTTTTCCAGGTTGTATAGCTGCATCAATCCATTTTTCATCAAAAAAACGCGCCGCTATCATTGCCATCTTGGGACTAAATTCACCATAAGCATCCAATACCATCGAACGGGCTTGCTCCCAAGGGATCGTTGTCTCTGACTTTTTTAGGGGAGCATATCGGTCGAAATCTTTAAAATCTTCGATTCCGAGAAGCTTTGATTTTAGTATATAATATCTCTGCGCCCATTGGTAGTGACCTGTAACCGCTTGAACTAAAGCAGTAACTGTTTTGTCATCGGTTTCATTAGATAAATTACGCGCATGAATCCACGATGGATAACCACGCAATTCATCATTGGTAGCTTTATCAGCTAATAAGGTATTGAATATGAAAGTCAAACTTCTAGAAAGCTTTTTAAAGCCGTCCGATAATGAGACATGTGCCTCTCTACGAACCTCCCTCTTTGGATCATGTAAAAGACTCAAGACTTCTTGTTCTGATTTATCTTTTCCAGCATAACGAAAGGTTGCCGAACCCAGAGTTTCGTCAAAATAGCGGATCCACGCGCTTTGCCCTGTTACGCTTTTAGCGGAAAGTATTTGCTCTTGCCCTTCACTGAGTGAATAGGGTTTGTAGGATCGTGAGGATTCTAAATAATGAGTATAATCCGCTAAAACTGGATCATTGATTAGTTTTTGAGCCTCATTCTCGTCGAGAGCTAGCCATTCTACACGAAAGAACACCATCAACTGACTCAGCTTGGAACCTAACTCGTTAGTCGACTGAACAAGTTTACCATAAGCGGCATCTTGAGTATTAGTACTCCATAACAAGTAGGAAAAAGATCCTATTTTGCCAGCAGTTTCCTTAATAGCCTCATACTCTTTCAGTAAACCAAAGAATTCCATGGCATCTAACTCAGCTATACGTCCACGGTATTGCTTAGCAAAAGATTGAGCACTTTGCAGCACATTTTCCTGGTCGTTGATGAATGACGGATCATCGATTCCTGAATATAAATCACCTAAGTCCCAGTGTATTTCTTCGGCTCCAGTAGTCTTATTCTCCATTAATTTGATGTATATTGGTTGCTAGTTTGTATGGGTTCAAAGGCATGATAACCGC
>CETK01386634.1_pt1 | contig 10832 bp, 2 predicted proteins | sample 361431 | NCBI WGS metagenome assembly CETK01 (sample SAMEA2622452, study PRJEB7988) | marine metagenome | biome: marine biome (ENVO:00000447); feature: surface water layer (ENVO:00002042); material: "saline water (ENVO:00002010), including plankton (ENVO:xxxxxxxx)" | depth 5 m | reverse complement strand
ACTGTTGAGTTGAACAGCGATGAATATTACTGGGCGAATAATACAGACAGGATTTCAAACGCTAGTAAAACAGACAACTCATCGGCTCCCAATTTAGTGCCTCATCAAAAAGATCAGCCATTTGCTATCAATTTAGGTGCAGATTTAGCGGTCGGTAATCATGATATTTTAGTCACCATCAAGGAAGACGGCGATCCGTGGGAAAATGAAAGAATTTACCGCTGGAAGCTTGTGGTAATTGAAGCGGTTGAAACGACGGAATCATGACAACATATCATGGTGGTTGCTCATAATATCTTCAATCAAATCGTCTATTTTTCGCTTATCATAATTTTCTCTTGCTATGCGATTTATCCTATCTTGACGCATCGCTCTAATTGGTCTAGCGAGCGGCGTCCAGCATAGCATATTGAGTAAAGTGTCTGTTCCCATCATCAACTACCAGCAGGAATTGATAGTAGTCAGTTTACCTAACTGCGGTGGTTAAAGTGAAAGTGATTATTGTTTGAGATGTGTTACTAGTCTAGCTGTTAACGCGTCTAACTGAATTTGCTCTCCGCCGCCCTCAACTAGTCGATAATCTACTTCAGCCATCCATTCGGTTAAATCTAATTTGGACTCTTCGCTCAAGAAATCAGCGGAATACAATTCTCGATGGAGTTGATTTACAAAGTCTGTTCCAGCCAACCCATACTTATCGAGTAACTCACGCAGTCGCCTGCGAGCAGCATGAAAACCATCATCTCGGCAGGCCATAAGATATTGATGTAAACTTTCTGGCGGCGCAGTCGCTGAGGTTTCATAAATCAGTTCCCGTGTAACGTCGCTACTCAGTGCTGCGGAGACTTGCAGGGCGGTAAGTGCTTTTCGTAGGTCACCTTGGCTAATTCTAGTCAGAGCTTCAGCAGCATCATCATCTAGGTTTACTTGCTCAATTTTAGCCACATAGTGAACTTGCTGATGAACATCTGAGTCGGCAAGCGGCCTGAATCGGAAGACCGCACATCTTGATTGGATTGGTTCAATAATCTTTGATGAGTAGTTGCAAGAAAGGATAAACCTACAGGTTTCTGCATACTGTTCCATGATTCTTCGCAATGCGCCTTGAGCATCATTAGTTAACGCGTCTGCTTCGTCGAGAAAAATAATTTTGAAAGGGGCGCCGCCATAAGGACTGGTCCTTGCAAACTGCTTCACTTTGGTTCTGATACTTTCCAGTTTTCTTTCATCTGAAGCATTCATTTCTAGAAGATTTTCTCGATAATTATCACCGAATACATCCTTGGTAAGTGCCATTGCGGCAGTGGTCTTACCGGTGCCAGGTGGACCTGCGAACAACAAGTGTGGGAATTGTTTTTTTTCAGCATAGATAGTTAGTCGTTGCACAACTGCAGGCTGGCCTCTAATCTCACTGACAGAGCGTGGTCGATGCTTCTCAACCCAGAGTTCGCTCATATTGGTTTGATGATGGCGGATGCTATTCAACATTATGATTGAAATTCAGCAACAAATGTGCTGCTCGTACAATCTCGCTATGATATACTAATACATTCAAGGGAAAAGACAGTAAAAGGAGACTTTGTGTGCTGAATGAGTCCCATGCCGTACGCGCCCGAAAAACGTCGAGCATTAACTGCGATTTTCATTGTTTTTTTGTTTATTTTCAGTGAAATACTGGTGGCTGAAAATGACCATGAATCTTTCCTGGAGGAGCAAGAGGAATTGGGATTTGCGATATATCAATACTCAACTAATACTGAAACATACATCAGCTCTGCAAACTCCAATGTAAACTACATCGGTTCTAATGATGTAATCATTGGTGAGGACCAACTTAACCCAGGCGAAAAGCGCGGAATTTATCGATTCATCAATAATCTAACTAAAACTGCTGACAGTATTATTAGCGCTGAATTGACCATTACCTGTGACGTAGTATCAGAATCTGTCCCAGGCATCCGACCGATCCTGTATCCTGCCACAATTATTGCCAATTTTGCGCCATTAGAGGTGACCTGGAATGAGATTGCTGATTCAATAAACTGGCAAACACCGGGTGTCAATGGACAGAATGACCGAACCGTTTGGGATGTTCCTTCTACCATTGCTCCAGTCAGCGGGGCGACATATCAATACACGCTGAATGTTACCAAGCTAACTCAAACTAGCCTAGATTTAAACCGCAATAAGTTTGATTTTGTCCTGTCCAGTCTCGGTGGCGAATTAAGTTGCTACAAGAATGGTAACGGCAATGCAAACTTCGATCCAGAATTGACAATTAATCATTTTCTCGGAGTCCATGGTGATGGAGGCTCTGTTACAGTGGATTTCTTGTCAGATGGTTTGCCGTTGATGACAAATGACTTCATACCCCAAGCCGATACTCACCCGGTAATTTCTTATGATTCTCTGACTGGAACCGATGTTGAATTTCAATTCTCACTGTCAGATGATTTTCGAAATACTTTAGACTCTAATTGGTTATACTCCACGATAAGTAACCCATTTTTGCAGACTGGTAGTTCGGGTGAATACGACATTCCACCCACAGAGGCTTTCAATATCGGGGATGCCATCAATTACCGCTATCGGTCAATTGATGCGACGGCTAAGTTATCAAACTGGGTTTCTGGGACGATGTTGTTGCCCGCTTTCTCAATCACTAACAATAACGACGGAACTGCGACTTTAACTCTGACTAATGATGATTTTAATCTCCAAGGTTACAATCTTATAGAGGACACATATGTCGACTCCTCGGTTAACACAGCACGAGGAAATGAACCAACACTGCGCATCGAAAACGGCCCAAATGACCAATCTTTCGTTCACATGGGAATTAATTTACCACTTTTGGGATTATCAGAAAATGTATCAATCATCGATGCCAACATCGAATTGAATAGAGCGAGTGCTTCGACAAATGGGCTTATGCTGTCAATGCACCAGTATACTGGTAGTGAATGGATTGAAGACCAAGCGACATGGAACTATGGTAAATTAGGTAGCCCTTGGGCAACTGGCGGACTTACCACAATAAGCACTTCGGAAGTCACTGGTATCGATTCCAATCAACCAAGTGACATATTTTCTATCGACATTCAAAACTCAGTCCAGCAGTCATTTGAACAGAATGCAAATGATAAGTTGACCTACATACTGACAGGTATGTTGCCAAGCGAACAACCACCAACTCAAATCGAAGACATCACCTTCGCTAGTGGAGAATATTCCTCTAATAATCTAGAGAAGCCAGTGTTGAATATTACCTACTCATGGCCGGTGAATTTAACCACCATTGAGCCATCTTTAATCGAACCAATTAATGGACAGGCAACTTGGAACAACTCGAACAGTAACTTGTCGGGTAATACAACGCCGTCACTTCGTTGGCAGTCACTAGATAACACCCAGCAGAACTCGATTATGCAGGTTTCAACAGACGCATATTTCCGCAATGTAATCATTGAGTATGACAGTAGAACAGGTGCTATTGCACCATCGAGTTCAGCTGATTTTGATATTTTGGGGCAGAATTCGCTCACCACTGGCTCAGTGTATCACTGGAGAGCTAAGTATGTCGATAATGACCATAGGTCCAGTGGTTGGAATCAAACTTCATTCTTTGTAAGTTCAGTGACATCACAATGGTTAGGTGGCAACTTACACAAATTGGTGATATCTAGTAATTCTGAAGGTGGACTAACCGGAATTCCTAATTTCTCTCATGCTACAATAAGTAGCAGTTCGCCAAACACTAACACATTTGGTTATCCATATATCTCTGTCACGGACTCATCATCTAATGGGAAATCAAATGGCTTGCTAAGCCTTGATATCAATAACTATGTACTGCCCAGTGGATTGGCAGTTGTCGGTTCAGAGATAACCATGACTAGCGCTAGCGTTAGTGGTGTGACGCCAGATATTGGGGTTTGGGATATGAATAACCATGATTGGGTGGCTCGAGAGGTTACTTGGCTAGAATCTTCCGACAATACGCCTTGGGCATCAGCAGGTGCAAGTGGAGCAGCAGACCGAGCGAATTTATTAGATTCAGAAATAGTGTCTACTACTGGACAGTATGCTTGGAACATTACAAGTGCAGTGCAGGATTCGATGAGGAATAGCGAGCGACTCGACTTAATGTTTGAGATACTCCCGGGTCAATCAAACGTTGACGTGTTGTTTGCGTCGCCGATTTCTTCTGCTAACTCTGTCCCGACTATTGAGATAACGTTCTCTCCGGGTTCTAATCAAAAACCATTGCCGCCGTCAGCATCTAATCCGTTGAATGGTGAGTGGGTGTTTGTTAATAACTCAAGTCTAGAAACCGACGAACAGCCGATATTCCAGTGGACTCCAAACAATGTTGTCCCAGTAATTGGTTGGGGTTTTGAAATTGATTCAAGCGACCAGTTTGACTCACCAGACAAACGTACGGCTTCATCATGGAACGATCCCGGATTTGATATAGCCGGTAATCAGTATGAATTGCAATCTAATCTGGATGTCGGTAAACAGTGGTTTTGGCGCGTTAGAGCGCTGTCATCGACTTATCAACTCGGCGATTGGTCATCAAATTTCCACTTCTATTTGCCAGACTTCAATTTCTACTCATCAAGTGCTGATACCTTCACAACAGAATTTTCTCACAACAGCGCAATCTCCAACAGTGATGTGTTACAGTTCATCGATACGGCAATACTTGATTCAAATGTCCAATCCCCAAATTCTATTGATGAACCATTTTTACAGGTTGGAACTACCAGTAGTGGACTTAACAGTTCCATGCTGGTGAAAATACCGATACCGATCGATATCCATCCAGAAAATGCCACTGTAACCAATGCTAGTTTCAAACTTCAAGCCACTCCTCTGTCAAACCTCGGGGTGCCAATTGCCGCGAGAGGAATTCTAGTGCCGTGGGATGAAAATGCAACTAGTACTCAATATAATTCGACGACAAATTGGAGTCAGCCAGGTGGTAGAGATATCGGAAACGATGTAACAGCACCGTTAGATATTCAGAATTCTACTGTTGGGGAAATGTCGTGGGATGTCACTCCGCTCGTTCAGCAGGCGTTTGACGAGGGGCAACCGACATTTTCCTTGATGCTCTATGCAGCACCAACACAGCCAGGAACTCTGGTATATTTCCAGTCATCTGACTTCACCAGTGGGCAACCAACACTGAATCTGACTTGGTCATACGGGGCAAAGGAACGGCCAACTAGCACTTCGATACTGGTATCGCCAAATCCCGGGCAAATCTATTTTAACCAAAGTTCGCATGCAATAATTCCTGATTTAAGACCGACATTTGACTGGCAGTGGCCATCTACAACTGGCTCCGTGCCTGATGCCTGGATAATCGCATTTGACTTAGATCCAAATGATGACATGGCGGGTCAATTGGTATTCGACTCTAGAGACCATCCTAGTATGTTTGACTTAGTAAATCTCAAGTTTACTCCCGACCAAGATATCAGTTTTAGGAATGATATTTACTGGTCTGTCCGTGCAGTGAATAATTCGATATATGGTGATTTTAGCCAAGATTCCGTTTATTTCATTCCTAATGCAATGGGTGCAGAATTATCCTCAACTGATGCCGTATTGACCATACAGGACGGAACAATGTTTGCCTCTACTAATTTCCCAAGTGTCACCTCAGATACTTATCTCGATGAGGGTATACCAACTACATCACAGGATACAAACGGCCTTGTGATTGGTAATAGTACAATCCTGAATAGCAATCAATCCTCGACAACAGCCGTGGTTTCATTTAATCTGTCAACGATTTCATTGCCAGCGGTATACGAGATACTCAGTGCTAACTTGACATTGTCCGCGATATCAGGGAACGGTAGTGTCGATATTTCAGCATCTAGATTGGTCACTAACTGGGATGAAAGCGCAACATGGGACAATAATTTACCTAATACGCAGTGGAGCAGCCTAGGTGCATTGCGAGGCGCTGATTCAGACTTGCCAGATTCTTACATCACAGTTAACTCAGTTGGTGAACACGTTTGGAATATCACCCGCATTGTGCAGCATTCCCTAGACTCTGCGAGCGAGGAGTTTGACATCTTATTGCAACCTGAAATCTTTAATTCGGCTGCTGGGACAGTGGACGGGAACTATATTTTCGCAGATAGTGAGAATGCAGTAAACAATATCAGGCCCAAGTTAACCATTGAGTATCGCACAACTGAGCAATGGTTTGCTCCAGCTCCGAGTTTAGTTTCGCCGCACAACAATGCAACCTTATGGAATACATCATCGTATGAATTAGTTGGTCCTGAAACCGTAATTTTTGATTTTAGTTCACCATTAACCAACGTGACTGATTGGCAGATTTGCCACGGTCAAGAAATTCGCTGGTTAGATTGTGAATCATCCGGGGAACTTAATTCAGATTTCACCTACGATTCCTCGTCGGATTCGTTTGTTTTGGATGATGAAACATTGCTCCAGAATTTCTTCGGAGATCAATGGCAATATTGGAGAATTCGGGGCGATCAAAGTCATAGAATAGGCCATTATTCACCGATTTATCAGTATCGTATGACAGATTCACAAGTATTCAATGATGGTTTAGGCAACTACACAGTCAATCTCTCAAGAGGTTCAATTTTTGAGTTGACAGGTGACTTGCCACAGGTCAACGACGCAATATCTGATGATGTCAATCAACTTGTCAATTATGGCTCAGACTTAACACTCGGGTTAGGATATAATCCATTGACGACTGGAATAAACCAAGCATATTTCTCGTACAACATATCTGATATTTACTTCGACACAATTGCAATACCAGTAACTGCTGTTTTCGAGCTACAGGTTGCTTCCACCACCCAGAATATTAACCCATTTGATGTCTCGGTGTTTGCTTGCGATGAATTCATTGAAGATACACTAACCTATGTCAACACCCCTTCATGCTCAGGTATCGAGATTACAAAAACCACGATTTCTAGTTACTCTGGCTCGACACTGCAATGGGACATAACCACTCTTTTGCAGACTAATTTCGCAACCAATAACGAAAGTATTTCATTCACACTCATACCTCAGACCGGGTCGAATAGTTTTGTCGACTTCTACAGTTCCGATAATATTGCTCCGCTAAGACCTGTTTTGAGCATTACATATCTGGAAAATATCGGCGGTCTAACTCCACCCTCTCAGCCGGTTTTGAATAGCCCATTGAATGGCGATATTCTGTACGATACTTCCAGCACGATTGTCTCATCTCCATCAACGGTACAATTAACATGGCAGCAGAATCCAGACGCTACTGATTACATCTTGTATATCAATAATCAAAACAATGTAATCTCCTATGACTCGAGGGTAGATTCGTCAATACAAGGTAATAGTTTCACATCAAACCAGTTCGTTCCCGGCGAGGTTTACGAATGGTGGGTGCAAGGTGTCAATCAGACCATACCGGGCCCATCGTCGCAGCGCTGGTCGTTTGGTATTGGCAACCCGAACCATCTCTACAACGATGATGGAACATATGTTTACACAGTTTTGGATTCATCAGAGATACAGGGATATTCACATCCAGATATCCCGGATAACACAATTACGGATGCTTTGCCGCTAGCTAATTTCGGTTCGTCTGAAGAACTAATGGTTGGGAGTGGTTGCTACAACACGTTCGGCTCAACCTGTGATACGATAATATCCCTAGACATGACCCAATTACCTCTAGATACTCTGCAATCAATTCATTCTATTGAATTGACATTGTATGTGGATCAGTGGGATTTTTCCGGCGGGGCTTATGCATTAGACCTGTCAATCCATCAATTTTTGATAAGTAATTGGAATGAGGTTGGCATTACATGGAACACTACTGGCTCGACTCCGGGGCCTGTGGCGGGGGTAGACTATGTATCTGCACCACTAGACGAAGCAGTGCATTTCGGAACTGACCCGAAAATAACCTTCCAGGTTGCAACTGACGCCCTTACTCTAGCAGATGACATTACGCTGCTTATTCGAGGAACTCCTCTGAGTAATAATAACAATGACGGATTTGTGAAACTTCATTCCTCGGAAGACCAGCAACTGAATGTCAGACCCAAGTTTGAAATATACCATACAAACATCTCCAGCCTTAATATAACCACGAGCGCAACTGGATTTAATGCAGATGACACATACACCTTCGATGTTCAAGGTATCGATATCTCAGGCACTCCATTGTCAGGAGGTCTGCCATCCGGGGCACAGATTGATTGGAGCTCTACAACGGGCACCATAACTGGAACAGGCCTCACGACAGCAACATTGTCACCAACCACTAACGGTTTGCAGACAATCAGTGCTTGTTATGGAGTAATCTGTACTGACTATGTAGTTGATATCGAATCTGGAATTCCTGTGCAGTTATTTGCTTCACTAGACCAAGCATCCGATGTTAATTCTGCGACAATTACTGCAGATGAAACCATTACTGTTTCTGCATATGCCATCGACCAACATAGTAACTTAGTCACCAACGAGGTTATCTCATTCACGCCAAGCAATGGGTCAATTGCCGCCAACGGTATTTTTACCCCATATGCAGCAGGCTCGCAAACAGTAACAGTACAGTGGACTGGGGCTAGCTCAACATTGCAAGAAATACTCAATATTGAGGTCCTACCAGGAGTGCCAGTGAGCGTCGTTTTATCTGGCTGTTCAGAAGTTCTCACTGCAAACACCAGTTGCGATCTATTTGGTTCTGCTTATGACCAGTTCTCCAATATCGTGTGGTTTGATGATGTTACCGGCTACACACTTTCTGCTACCGACGGCGAGACAACTAAAATCATCTCTCCAACACCCCACAATCTTCCACCAAGTACTGATATCCTAATTGGGGAATACACCGGCAATTTTGTTGGACAATGGAGCATTATCCTTACTACAGACTTGGGTATAAGCGATAGTATCACAGTCGATGTGACTCACGGAGTGTTGGAGTACTTCGAATTATCTAGTTCATCACCAACAATTACAGCAGACGATCTACTGTTCATCAACGCAACGAGAATCGATGTTCGAGGCAATCAGTTACAGGTCAATTTGCCAATTGAAAACTGGACCAATGTTGCTGACGGAGTGATGACCTCCGGTTTACCAGCGGCATGGTCACCAAGTTCTCAAGGCACTAAATCAATTTCTGCAACTTACCAAGGATTAACTGACACCGTGGAGGTGTTCGTTGTTAGAGGTGTGATATATGACCTGCAGCTAATAATCGATGATGAAGTTTCGAACGGTGGCGTATTTACCATAACAGCAGATGAATCATTGACTGCGTCAATTATAGCATTAGACGCAAAAGGCAACCAGTGGTTGGTGGACGGTGACTGGACATATTACCATCCAGATTTTGCGAATGAATCGATATTGAGTAGTAATTATTCTCAGGAAATTACGTTTACTCCGATTCTATCATCAACAACGCCCTATGCTATCTCTGTAGACCACCAAGAGGGTGAGATAATCAAATCAGCCAGTTTCGTGGTTTATGTCTCGGTTGGTGACATCGAAAATTTCTTGGTTACGGCTGTAGAAAGTAACGGAATCTCCTATGACGATGTAGATGAATTTGACATCACTGCTGATGATTTCATTGAGTTTGCAATTTCTACCAGTGATGCTGACCTCAATCCAATCACTAACCCACAAGTCACATGGTTACTGGAGGATAAAAATACTGATGTTGTTGAAGACATAACTGATGAATTATTGGACAATGCCTTTGTTTGGCAAGCCGTAAATGTAGGAGAATTTGAGATAACGGCATACTTAGTCAACAATCGCGGTTTCAATTTAACCTCAGACTTTGTGATAAACATTGGTCACGGGGTGCCAATAATGCTTGGTTTACAGCAGTCAGTCACCACTCAGGATGCTGGTAATTTTGTTGATTTGCAAGTTACTGGAACGGATGCAGACGGCAATACCTTCCCGCAACAAGTTGTATGGTTGGAGAACAATGGGCCGGCATACAATACTAACGCTACAGATACAGAGGGCATTTACCAGTTTAACGGACGCTCTGCGGGCAACTATACTTTGACGGCAGAATACCTTACACTGTCTTCGTCGGTAAATGTCGAGGTTTTCTCGTTAAGCGTCGTGAAAAATATCAAGAGTAACATTAGTGCGATAGAGTTGGAGCAACTAGAATCAATAACGGTGACCATAGAAGCCTATGATGAATATTGGAACAGAATATTAGTTCCTGATTCCGCTCGAATTGATACCACCGATCGAGGCGATGTAAGCTACCTCGGCAATGGTGTCTGGGAGTTAGAGACTTTGGACGAGGGTGAACACTCTGCGACAATTGTTATCGGTTCTATAACTGAGACATTCACTTATGAAGTGGAAGGAAATATCGCTGGCTTCTTTGCTGCCGGTGGTCCATTGTATTATGTCGGCGCAGGATTAATTGGTATCATAGCGGTAGGATTGCTTGTGTTTTTAGTCCGCCTAGTTCGCAGCGATGAGGATTATTATGAGGATGAGGATGAGGATTACTACGAGGATTCTTCCAGTGCATCATCAGTTTCCAAGGACTTTTCTCAGCCAAGAATTAGTCAGGCCCCAACCATTGCTACCCCGCAACCTGAACAGTCACAAACCGAATCTGAGTCTGAAACGGAAACGGTTGAGCAAAATGATGAGGATACTAGTTGGATGGCAGACTATCGTGTTGAAGAAGACGGGACAGAATGGGGACAGACAGAAGACGGCGACTGGTATTATCGAGAGGCTGGAGCGGACGAATGGATTGAATGGACTGAGTGAAT
>CETK01158768.1_pt1 | contig 10857 bp, 9 predicted proteins | sample 361431 | NCBI WGS metagenome assembly CETK01 (sample SAMEA2622452, study PRJEB7988) | marine metagenome | biome: marine biome (ENVO:00000447); feature: surface water layer (ENVO:00002042); material: "saline water (ENVO:00002010), including plankton (ENVO:xxxxxxxx)" | depth 5 m | reverse complement strand
AGGACTTCCAAGATGAAAGTCAGAAGCAAAATAAATTCTATCTCTTGGCATTAACTAATTCATTGATTTTTAAGTCCAAATCTAGTCCCCTAAGATTCTTTGCAGCAATTTTACCCTCTTTGTCAATTATAACCGTATAAGGAATAGAACTAAAATTGTATAGTTCCCTTACATATGTTTCCCATCCTTTCAACTCACTAAGGTGAACCCAGTCTGATAGCTTATCATCCTTAATTGCCTTTTCCCAAGCAGTTCTAGAATCAGTTTGTCTTTGGGTTCCGTCTAGTGAAACACTTATGATTTCAAAATCATTTTTTGAAAATTTCTTGTGAAGTTTAACTAGTTTAGGGTTCTCCATACGACAAGGTTTACACCATGATGCCCAAAAGTCAACTAATATGACTTTATTTTTGAAATCAGCTAAGGATACTAAATCACCATTTAAATTAGGAAGAGTGAAATTTGGTGCAGGTTGTCCATAAGCTAAAGGTTTGAACTTTTCAATTTCCTCTTCAAGTAAATTTATATGACTAGACTGTGGGTAATTTGTTTTTAAATCCTCTAAGACAAGTTCAAATGTTTCTAAGTGTTCATCAACTGTCAAAACAGGAGACGATTGTCCATAATTTTGAAATAGCGCAATAAGACATGCTTTAGATCCTGAGTTTTTTGCAATAAATGATTTTAAATATTCCTGATGTTTACCTAGAGCAATGAAAAATTTTTGTCTTGCTTCTAAAGATTCTGATTCATAATTTTCATCATCTGAAATGGATTGCAGTTCTCTGGTTAAGGAGTCTCTAAATAAAAGCAATGAATATAACTTGTCATCCATTTCAATGATTTTTTCTGTACCAACAGATCCTTCAACGGTCAAGTTATCGCCAATATAATTTATAGAAATATTTTCACCACTATTAGCTAGAATATCAAATGATGTACCGTCAAAAAACTTTAGTCGGTATAATTCTTCTTCATTTATATTTTTTTTGAATGAAAATTTCCCATTTTTAATATTTGTGGTATCTATTATCTCATTAGATAAATCAATTTTTTGAAGAATTGCGTCACCGACTCTATCAGTCTGAACATTTACAATAAATGAGTTTTGGTTTGTATTACAGCTAACTAGAGCAAATAAAACAAATACAAGAAAATTATTTAATTTCATTTTTTAATTTTTTGATAAGTATTTCATTTATTTTTTTTGGATTAAGTTTGCCATTTGAGCCCCGCATTATTTCACCCATGAACAGACCTATTAAGTTGCTGTTTCCGTTATTAAAATCAATTACTTTTTGGGGATATTTTTTAAAGGCTTTATCAATCAAATTCTCAATTTGACTTGAATCATCAATTTGAAATAATTTGTTTTCAACAGCAATTTCATAAGGTGATTTCATCGATTTAATCATTAAAGGGAAAATACTATTTTCTATCACAGTTTTATTTATTTTGCCTTCGGATAACATATCTGACAGTTTCGCAATATTTATTGCCGATATTGGTAAGTCATTAGCTTGAATTGATTTTTTGTTTAGATAAGATTTAACTACACCCAACATTATATTAGCAGCAGACTTGTAATTTTTTGTATGCTTAATTATTCTGTCAAAGAATTCTGAAAATAATTTCTCATTTGAAAGAATTTTTGAATCGTATTCAGATAATTTCAGCTTTTGAGTGTAAAAAATGAATTTTTGATTGGGAAGTATAGGCATAGTTGCCTTTATTTCATCAATAGTTTTTTGACCTATAATTACCGGCGGGATATCAGGTTCAGTAAAATATCTATAATCGTGAGCATCTTCTTTGCTTCTAAGAACAGTTGTTGAATTATCTGAGGCATTATAATTTCTTGTTTCTTGATGAACATCTATGTTATTTTCATAACATTTGATTTGTCTAGTAACTTCTAGTTCAATAGCTCTCATAACATTTTTAAATGAGTTTATATTTTTTACTTCGACTCTATTTCTAAATACATTAGAACCATAAGGTCTTACAGAAATATTAGCATCACACCTTAAGCTACCTTCCTCCATATTTCCGTCAGAAACTCCAATATATCTTACTATCTTTCTAATTTCTTTCAAGTATGAATATGCTTCCTGAGGTGATCTAATTTCAGGCTCTGAAACAATTTCCAGCAGAGGAACACCCGCCCTGTTATAGTCAACTAGTGAGTTTTTTGGATCAATATCATGAATACTTTTTCCAGCATCTTCTTCCATATGGATTCTCGTAATATTTATTTTCTTATCAGGAATTTCAATGTAACCACAAGTGCAAATAGGTGTTTTGTCTTGTGTAATTTGATAACCTTTAGGTAAATCTGGGTAAAAGTAGTTTTTTCTAGAGTAAAGATTGTATTTTGATATTTTGCAGTTGAGTGCAATACCTAATTTTATCGCGCGATTTATTACTTCAGAATTTATTTTAGGTAGTGTTCCAGGATATCCTAGTGTTACAGGACTGATACAAGAGTTAGGACTTTCACCATATTTGTTTTTATCTCGACAATAGGCTTTGGTTTTCGTGGATAGTTGAACGTGAACTTCAAGACCAACAATTGTTTCGTATTTTGTTTTTGTACACATTATACTTTAATCACTTTAACACTTTCAACGGATTTTTTGTCATAAACTTTTACAAAATAAATACCATTTGAAAAATTACTTGTATCGATACGAAAATCAGTCTCAGTTGATATTTGTGTGAAATAAACCTTACCAAAAATATCATAAACTACAATTGTTTTTGAATCATTTGTTTTAGTCTTAACAATAAATTCATCGTAGACTGGATTTGGATATACTTTTAAATTTGTCATTACTTCATTTATAGAGTTCAAATTTGGAGGTGATAAAACAAAAAGTCCAAATTGCATGTCAGATACTAAAATATTTCCTGAGGGCAAAAACGGATAAACACCCCAGGCACCCTTGTAGCTGTTTCCGTTTTCAAGAGGGTATGTATCGTAACTTGTTACATATGTAAGATTTTGAGGGTCACTTATATCCCAAATCCACAGCCCATCATAGTAGTGTGATACATATAGCAAGTTTTCATTAATAATTATATTGTGAGCGATGGAATTATCATCAACTTCACTTAAAATAGTGCTTAATACTTGTATTTCATTAACGTTTGAAACATCACAAACTTTGAGTTTATAGCCATGATTTTCATCAGCAAAAACATAAATATTATTTTCAGATAGCCACCCTGAGTGATTGTATCCCTTGAAGGGGTAGTCGGTTAGAGAACCCAATGTAATAGGGGAGGAGGGTTGGGAAAAATCCACAATATGCAAGCCATTTTCAGCACAATTTAGATAGCCAATACTGTTCTTAACAAATATGTCGTGTACATAACCTTGGTTATTGTATTGAGATATTAAAACAGGGTTCTCTGGGTCATCAAGAGAAATCAAACTAAGGTTGTTGGGACTACCGTTAATCTTGCCACCACAACTATACATTGTAGCATTTGGTTCATCAATAAAAATGTTGTGGGAACGAGTTATTAAGTCATTTGAATCATATACTACATTGAACGAATTTGGTAAATTTTTGATGTCGATTATTTGTAGTGTACTGGAGTTCATTTCATCAGCAACGGCGTATAAATAGCCTTGAAAGGTATGAAAGTCTCTGTGAACAACCTGAGAACTTGTTGAACCTCCGTTAATTGATGCAACTATTATACTATTTTCAGGGTCAGTTACATCGAATATATGTGTTCCTTGAGTAGAGCCAATTACAGCGAATTCATGACCATTTTGGACAAATCCCCAAACTTCGTTGTATATATTACCAACCCAGTTATCACCCGGATCTTCTTCAATATTAATAATTGATCCGTCATCAATCCAATTGAACAAAAGTTGTATGTTACTTTGTTGTGACATCATTAATAGGGGCAAAATCAAACTGGTTAGTAGTGTAAACTTTTTAATCATTTTATTTTTTTTATTTTACTAATTTAAGAATTTGATTATTAAAGGCTTGTTTGTCATCATAAATAAAATCGAATTCTATTTGAACAATAACTATTTTAGCAACTTTTCGTAGTTTGTTTAATAATTTATCAGAAATCCTGAAATAATCTTTTTCACTTAATAGGATTGATTTACAGTTTTTTAGTTTATGTAATTTTTTGATGAAGAAGTCTATATTTTTTTCCTTGAAATCATAATGATCTTTGAATTTTAAATGAACAAAGTTTAGATTTATTTCATTTAGATGGTTAACTAGCTCAGCTGTTTTTTCAAAACCCGTTATGAGTAAATACTTTTGATTTTCATCAATTTTGTATAACCCATTACTATTTGATTCAATAAAATTATACTTGCTTATGTATGAAAAGTATATTTTTTGTTTGCTATTAATTCTTAATTTATTCTCAATTGATTTTATGTTATTTTTTTCTATGTCCCTTTTGCATTTTGTTACAACTATAATGTCCGCTCTTTTCTTTTCACATCTTGGTTCTCTTAATCTTCCAATTGGTATCAGTTTATCATCGATAAAAAGATCATTCATTTCTGTTAGTAAAATATTAATGTCTCGAAATAAGGAACGGTGCTGATAGCCATCGTCTAAGATAATAGTTTTTAAAAATTTGTTATGTTCTGTTAATTTTTTTATTCCATTGACACGGTTGGTGTCACATGCTAGTGTAATTTTATCAAATTTATTTATTAACATATTACATTCGTCACCCAAATTTGACGAAGAGTGTATTTTTTTATTTGCAACGATAAAGTCGTTAGTTTTTCTTCCGTAACCTCTGCTTAATACACCCACATTATTTTCCCCAATTAGTCTTATTAAATATTCAACCATCGGAGTTTTTCCAGTTCCTCCCATACTTAAATTACCTACAGAAATTACTTTTTTTGAAGATTTGTAAATTTTAAAAAAACCAGTGCTATACATCTGATTTCTTAAATTAATTAGAATCCAATATATTAGTTGAAGAGGTTTTAAAATAAACTTTAGGCTGTTCATTGTAATTAATTAAGCGTATTTTTATGTTGCATAATAAACAAAAATATCATGAAATTATTTGAAATATCAAATTATTTGAATGAGATAGTTCCATTGGATTTTCAGGAAGAATATGATAACTCAGGTTTAATCATCGGTCGTGAGGACTCGGAGATAAAGTCAGTTTTAGTTTGTCTTGACTGTACAGCTGAAGTATTGGCTGAGGCAATTGAAAAAGGTTGTAATTTGATTATTTGCCATCATCCATTAATATTTAATGGGATAAAGAAAGTTACAAGCTCAAAGAAAAATCAAAAAATAATTTTGAAAGCCATAGAATCAAAAATTGCTATATATGCAATACATACAAATCTTGATAATATCTATGGAGGTGTTTCCTTCAAGTTGGCTGAAAAAATTGGACTTGCTAGTGTTGATTTTCTCAAACCTAAAACGGGTCTTTTGACAAAGTTAATTACATATTGTCCTAAAACTCACACTGAAAAACTGAAATCAGCTCTTTTTGAATTGGGTGCTGGTAAAGTTAGTGGTCTCTATGATCAATGTGCATTTACATCAAAAGGAACAGGCACATTTAGGCCACTAGATGGCTCTAGTCCACATCTTGGAGATATTAAAAAATATAACATAGTTGAGGAAGATAAGATTGAGATAGTATTTTACTCCTACATGACCTCTAGAATTATAAATGCTTTAAAAAATAATCATCCCTATGAAGAGGTTTCTTACAGCACTATTGTAATTAATAATTCAACTAATGTCGGTTCTGGTGCAATAGGAAAACTTTCAAAAAGTATGACTAATGATGATTTTCTTTATTATGTAAAGAATAAATTAAATTTATCTAACATTAGGTATACAAAAGACAACTTCAAAAAACAGATTAAAAAAGTTGCAGTTTGTGGTGGTTCGGGACGATTTTTGTTAAATCATGCTCTGAAATCAAAAGCGGATGTTTTTATAACATCGGACTTCAAATACCATGACTTTCTTGATGTTGATGAAAAAATAATTGTGTATGATATTGGCCATTATGAAAGTGAAATACATACTCAAAAATTAATTTATGGTATTCTTAAAGAAAAATTTTCTAAATTAGCGATCCAATTATCAAAAAAATGTTCTAACCCAATATTATATTACTAAGTATGGCTACTACAAAAAAAATTGAAAGTGATTATTCGAGCTCTGCAATTAGTGCAAAGTTAGAGTCCTTATTTCAGTTACAATTAATTGATTCTAAAATTGATAAACTTAAAACATTGAGAGGCGAGTTGCCACTTGAAGTAACTGACTTGGAGGCTGAACTTGAAAAACTAAATGAACGTCTAGAAAAACAAGAATCCATTGATAGTGGAATCAATGAGTCTATTTCAACACAAGAACAAAAAATCAAAAATGCAAATGATTTGATTGAAAAATACAATTCTCAACAGATGAAGGTGAGAAACAATAGAGAATTTAACGCCATTAATAAAGAACTTGAATTTCAAGCTTTAGAAATTGAATTGGCAAATAAAAAAATAAAAAGTTTTGGATTTGAAATTGACGAAAATGCTGAGAAAATAAAACTTATAAAAGCTAAAATTAGAGAGAGAAAAAAGCATCTTAAAAATAAAAAATCTCAGTTGTCTGACATTGTAAAATCTACTGAGAAAGATGAAGAAAAACTTTTAAAAAGTAGAAAAAAATCAGAAAAGAATGTTGATTCTAATTTGACGAATGCTTATTTATCAATTCGAAGCACTTCAAAAAACGGTCTCGCAGTTGTTAAAATTAATAGAAATGCTTGCGGAGGATGTTTTAGTAGCATCACACCACAGCACTCTCTGAACATTAGAATGAGAAAAGAAATTTCATTTTGTGAAAATTGTGGGAGAATCTTAGTACCTGACGATATAGATTAGATTCTTTAGAACTTGTAACTGCAAGAAAATATAAACGACATTCGGCTAGTTTCTAAGTCTGCAACTTGATTGATATTATTAATTGTTGTGGGGTCATCATATATCAAATATTTTGTACTTGAGATGAGATTTACTAACGCAAAGTCAAAGAAATATGCATTTTTTTGAAAGCCTATGCCTGAGGAAATGTATTCTCTTTTAAGAGAATTTATGTTGTTTCTAAATGGATCTCCAAACACAGAGTATCCACCTCTAAGAGAAAAATCTTTAACTTTCCATTCTAAACCAATTTTTTTGTTATTAGTTTTTGTATAATAACTTGTGATATTATTATTTGCTTGTTGAAAGCCTGAATGATAATCACTGGATATATTTGCTTTGCTGTAATCTATATTTTCTAAATCAAATGTTAAAAGCCCCTTTTTTGCAATTACAATTGCTAAACTAGCAATAGTTTTAGACGGTGTATTAATTTTGTAAGGAGACGTAATATGCACATTGTCGTTGTAAAAATTATCTCCATTATTAAAGTATGTTGACATACTGGTCTCGTAAAACTCTTCTATATCAAAATAAGTCCGTGAGTGATAAGCTAAACCAAGTCTAACAAAGTGAGCAGGCTTGATAATTGAACCAAGCTTGAAATTCATTCCAAATCCATCTACATATAAGTTTTCATTATATGTCCAGCTGTTCAAATCTTGTTCAATATCAAATTGATCTTCTAAATATCTGCTTTGAAACGTGTAGTCGATACTGCTAAATGAAATACTAGCACCAAGAAAAATAAAATCTTGGTATGAGCTTCCAACTGAAACATCAAAATCATCAATTGAGCCATATTCATTGATGATGGCGTACTGATTCTGTCCAATGTTTTCTACACTAGAGATATAGTTATCTGTTGCGTTTAATGTGTCAATTAGATAAGTCATATATGCGAGGTAGTCGCTAGAGCTTTCTAACTCATCAATTACAACTCCTTGAGCACTGTTGAAAAAAACATTAGACCTACTACTTTCGCTATTATATCCACCAACGCTAAATTTTCTATTTAGGTCAGTTCTTCTGTTGTAAGTAAACGAGTAATTAAGTCGGTTCCATCCATCGTTATTTTGCGTTGGAATTGATTGAATATAGGAAATGTTTTGAAAGTTAATTTTTAGTCTGTCGTAATTATTCCTATTATTAAGATAATTGCTTTCCACTTCATCATTCGAGATAGACAGACTAGCAGAAAATTCATTGGTTCTGTATGATGCTAATGTAGCAGGATTAGATAATATTGAACCTGAGTTTCCTCCAAGTGAGCTAAATGACCCACCCAGAGAAGTAACTCTTGCAGTACTTAAATTATCAGTCATAGAAAGTCTAAGGACGTCAGACTCATTTTGAGACGATAATGTAGTTGATATTATTAAAGCTGTAATGAAACAAAATAATTTTTTCATGATTTTAGTTTAGTTCCTTTTTCCTCTGTTATTTGAACGAGAAGATCTGTTGTTGATACTTCTATTATTATTTGAACCACGGTAATTTGAATTACGGTAGTTTGATTTTCCTCTGTTACTTCGGTGTTTATTATTAAAGTTAGAATTTTCTCTTGATGGATTTTTTTCCTTAGAATATTTGGTGCTGTTTTTTTTGTTTCTTGTTGGATTTAAGTTTTTGTCTCTGAAGCGATTATTTATTGTGTTATTATCATAGTCTTCCAACTTTGAGTCTTGCCTTACTATTCTATTTTGAGAATTTTTTGAAATTAGGTTTGTGTTGGTTGAGTTCCTTTGACCAAATGATAAATTAGTATTGTTTCCATGAATAACATAAGAATTAAGATAATTATATGGGTATGGAGAATAAAAATAATTATTGAAGCCCCATGCATATGGGTTATAATAGTAAGGAGAATATCCCCAGCCAAAGCTAGATAATCCAGAGTAGGAATTGTATGGAGAAAATCCATAGTGATAACCTATTCCCCAACCATAATTGCTCAGGCTAAAACTCCAGCTTGAATATGGCTGATTCCAATTATGATAATGATTATTCCACCCATAGTCCCAAAAGCTATCATAGTAGAATGGGTCATTAAATTTACGGATTCTACTTTCGTAGCTAATTTCGTCATCCCAATAAAGCGTAGTATCATTTAATGTTTTATCGTCTAAAATCTCGGTATCTTCAGAGTCTGTGTATAAAAAATCATAATTAACTTCGGAGTCATTATAATAAATATCATCAACAAATTTTTGACTAAGAGAGTTGTTGAAAATAAAAAGACAAAGTATTAGAATAATGTTATATTTGATCATGAGTAATTTTTATTAATCGTCTTCTATAAAGTTACGAGTTAATTTTTTATTTTTAAAATATACACTAACAATTAAACAAAAACCATACCAAAGAATTATATCAATGTCAAAAAAAATTACAAAACGTTCAGATGATTTTTCAAGATGGTACAATGACATCATCACACATGCTGACTTGGCCGAAAATTCAGGTGTAAGGGGATGTATGGTCATAAAACCCTATGGTTTTGCCATATGGGAGCAAATGAAGTCAGTTTTAGATAAAATGTTTAAGGACACAGGACATGTCAACGCATATTTTCCATTATTTATTCCAAAATCCTTTTTTACCAAGGAAGCTAAACATGTTGATGGTTTTGCGAAGGAGTGCGCAGTTGTTACTCACTACAGACTTAAAAATAATGATGCTGGTGAGATAGTAGTTGATGAAGATGCAAAATTAGAAGAAGAATTAATTGTTCGTCCTACATCAGAAACAATAATATGGGATACCTACAAAAGGTGGATTAAATCATATAGAGATTTACCACTATTAATTAATCAATGGGCTAACGTCGTTCGTTGGGAAATGAGAACAAGATTGTTTTTGAGAACTTCTGAATTTCTTTGGCAGGAAGGTCATACAGCTCATTCAACATCAGACGAAGCTGTTGAGGAAACAAAAAAAATTCTGGATATTTATATAAATTTTATTCAAAAAACTCTTGCTGTTCCTGTTATTTTTGGAACAAAGTCAGATAATGAAAGGTTTGCAGGAGCTGAAGAAACTTATTGCGTTGAAGCTCTTATGCAAGACGGAAAAGCGTTACAAGCTGGAACATCTCACTTTTTGGGACAAAATTTTGCTAAAGCATTTGATGTTAAATATGCTAGTAAAGAAGGAAAACTTGAATATGTTTGGGCTAGTTCATGGGGGGTTTCAACTAGACTTATGGGAGCCCTAATAATGACGCATTCGGATGATTTAGGTTTAGTACTTCCTCCAATTTTAGCTCCAATTCAAGTTGTACTAATTCCAATATATCACAGTCAAGATGAATTCAAGGAAATTACCTTGAAATTAAAAGAGATTTCTGATGTTTTGAAATCAAAAAATATTAGAGTTATTGAAGATTTTAAGGACACTCGCAAACCTGGTTGGAAGTTTTCCGAATATGAACTTAAAGGTGTTCCTATTAGAATCGCAATGGGTCCAAAAGATGTTAAAAACGATTCTGTTGAGATTTTTAGAAGAGATACATTATCAAAACAAAATGTTCAAATTGTTGACATAACTCAACACATTGAAGATACACTGAATTCTATCCAAAAAAAATTATTCGAAAAAGCCAAAAAATTTAACAAAGAAAACACTCATTACGCTGACAACTTTGAAGACTTTAAAGAAAAAATTAATTTGGGAGGTTTTGTTTATGCACACTGGGATGGAACAAGTGATACAGAAAATACAATTAAAAAGATTACCAAAGCAACAATTAGAACCATACCGTTAAACGAAAAATCCGAAAAAGGAATATGTGTATATAGTGGAAAACCTTCTAGTCGCAGAGTAGTTTTTGCTAAATCATACTAAAATTTTTTTTTCATAAGAAAAGTTATTAGATTTGTAGGCTTAAATAAAAA
>CETK01059504.1_pt1 | contig 10880 bp, 12 predicted proteins | sample 361431 | NCBI WGS metagenome assembly CETK01 (sample SAMEA2622452, study PRJEB7988) | marine metagenome | biome: marine biome (ENVO:00000447); feature: surface water layer (ENVO:00002042); material: "saline water (ENVO:00002010), including plankton (ENVO:xxxxxxxx)" | depth 5 m | reverse complement strand
ATGATGTTAGGGTTTTTCCTACCAACTTTAATTTTTTTATATGAACTTGTACAACTACAAAAAAGAAGAATAAAAAACAGAAAGAATTTTCTCATACAGGAACTTACAAAGTTATCCTTAAATTTAAAGAGTTAAATTAATTAATTTTAGTTTGTGAGTAACATTTTAGAAACGATAGGGAACACTCCAATAGTTAAACTTCAGAACTTACCTAAGGGAGGGTGTGGTGAAATTTATGTCAAACTTGAGGCGTACAATCCAACAGGTTCAAAAAAAGACAGAATGGCATTAGCTATGATTGAAGGGGCAGAAAAAAAAGGATTTTTAAAAAAAGGGATGACTGTTGTTGAGTATTCAGGAGGCAGCACAGGAGCAGGATTAGCATTTGTTTGTTCTTTAAAGGGATATCGGTTTAAATTAGTCACTGCAGATGTTTTTGGGAAAGAAAAAATTGATTTAATGAAATCATTGGGTGCTGAGGTAAAAGTATTAAAAAGTAAAGATGGAAAAATAACTAAAGAATTGATAAATGAAATGGTAAAAACAGCACAAAATATTTCAAGAGAATCCAATACATTTTTCACAAACCAACTTCAAAACTATGATGTAATAAAGGGTTTTATCCCATTGGGAGAAGAAATTTTAAAGCAAGTAAAAGGAAACATCAACGCTGTTTGCGACACGATTGGTACAGCTGGGACCCTGATGGGGATTGCTAAAGCTTTTAAAAAAGCTCAATCTAAATCCAAAATTATTGCAATTGAACCTTCTAGCTCTCCAGTGTTGTCTAAAGGAATTAAAGGCTCACACAACGTGGAAGGAGTTGGGCTTGGCTTTGTACCAGCAATTTATGATCCAAAATTAGTTGACAGTGTTATGACAATAGATGAATCTATTGCAAGACAAACTTCAAGAGATCTAGCTACAAAAGAGGGGATTTTTTGTGGTACTTCAAGCGGAATGAACGTAGCAGCAGCTATTCAAATATCAAAAAAACTAGGGCCATCATCCAAAGTTGTAACTGTTGCATGCGACACAGGTCTCAAATATCTATCCGAGGGCCTTTTTGATAATTAATTGATTTTAGATTTACTCGGAACAAAAATTGCATAGATGGCAAGCCCGATCGGCATAAGCATTACTCCAAAAAAGATTGACAATCTCATAATCCATTTATTTGCATTATTTTCAATACATTTTAACCAAATCCATCTAGTCACAAAAAAATCCCCGGCTACCATATGAGCCCAAGTTGCAGTCACCCCAGGCTTAGTAGCTAAAGCATTAGCTAGACCAATTAGAAACCCTTCGTCATTGTTACTACCTCCTGCTAGATCAATTAAACCTTGTGGATTGAGGGCCATCAAAATATACCAAATTATAATTGGTCCAAGATAAAACCAAGGCCCTTTCAACATTCTTTTGGTCTTTTCTTCTCGGGGATTAATAAGCATCGCAAACCAAAATGGCCCAACCCAAAAAGTTGACAATAAAAAACAAATTTCATAAATGTCCATTATAAACTTTTTTAATATTTTGGCAAGCTGTATCCATTGTGATACTTATTAGTAACATAATCTTCATTGACCCTACTGTTTGTAAAAATATCTGACGTAGAATCCCAAAACAACTTTTTACCGGACCGATATGATATATTACCCATTTGTGCGACCTTGGCGACAAGAGCACCATCTTTTATCGAGCAGTTTACTTTTTGGGGATCATTCGCTCTAATTGATTCTATAAAATTCAGTAAGTGGTTATTTAATCCATTGTCTGTTTTTCTCACATAAGGCTTAGCGATTTTACTTTTATTTTTCTTTTCTTCAATTACTTTCCAACCTTTTCGATTCAACACTAAAGTGCCGTAATTTCCAATAAATGAAATACCGTGGTTCAGTCCATATGAACCGTTATCAATACCCATAGCAGAATCCCAAATCAAATTGAAATTATCAAATTCATAAACTGCAAAAAGCGTATCTGGAGTTTCCTGCGCTAAATTTGGGTATGCAAATCTACCTCCATTTGCAGTAATTGACTTTGGATATGAGGAATTCATACCCAGTAGAGCGTAATCCAGAAGATGAACCCCCCAGTCTGTCATAAGCCCTCCAGCGTAGTCCCAAAACCATCTAAAATGGAAGTGAAAACGTCCTGCATTAAATGGTTTCAAAGACGCTGGTCCTAACCATTTTTTATAATCAACACCCTTGGGGGGTTGACTGTCCGGGACAATAGGATTAGGACGCATCCAAGACTGATAGCACCAAACCTTTACAGTTCTAATCGGTCCAAGAACTCCTGAGGAAATAAAATCTACCGCATCTTGAAAGTGCTTCATACTTCTTTGCCATTGTCCCACTTGGACTACATTTCCGTATTTTTTTTGGGCATTAACCATAGCGTTGCACTCTCCAATTGAGTTTGCTATTGGTTTTTCACAATAAACATGTTTACCGGCTTCAGAAGCATGAATCATCATTAAGGGATGCCAATGGTCAGGTGAACCTATTATAATCGCGTCTATTTCTGAGTCATCGAGTAGATTTCTATAATCTGAAAACACTTTGACCTTTATTCCTGATTTATCGAGTTCATATTTCCTCTTTTCTAAAACACTATTATCTACGTCGCAAATGGCAACCAATTCAACATTTGGAACCTTTAAAAGGGCCATTGAATCTGTCCATCCCATTCCATTCACCCCAATAGTACCAAATTTTATTTTTTCATTTGAGCCAATAATTTTAGATGGATTACCAAATGCAATAGGAGAGTGTGTCAAAAGTCCAGCGCTCGTCATAAGAGCTGTTTTTTTTATGAAGTTTATTCGATTCATACAAAATAAATATACAAATATTTTAATCCAAAGTTTGATTTCAAGATTCTAATAAACAAGGTAAAATTTTTTACTTACTTAAAATAGTGACGTTGGTTTAAAGCTCTCTAACCCATATATTTCTATAACTAACGAGATTACCGTGGTCCTGTAATTTAATAGGTAACTTAGGGGGATGGGCCTCATATTTAGGATAGCCAATGTGTTCGATATATCCTTGTATTTCTGAATTATTTTGAATCAAAACACCATTGTGAAATACTGTGATGTATGCAGGTGATTTAACTTCTCCATTTTCATTAAAAACTGGAGCTTTAAATATTATGTCGTATGTCTGCCACTCACCAGGTTTTTTTGATGCATTAACTAATGGGATGTGCTGTTTATATATACTTCCTGCTTGGCCATTAGAATATGTTCTATTATCATAAGAGTCCAAAACCTGAACCTCATATCCATCTCCAGGCTCTATGTTATCCATGAGATAAATACCACTATTCCCTCTATTTTGACCATCTCCTTCAATATCAATTGGAGACATAAACTCCACATGCAATTGACAACTACCAAAAAAATCTTTACTTAAAATGCTTCCTGACCCAGGCTTAACAGTAAAATAATCATCTTTCACATCCCATCTAGCAGGCTCGCCATTTTTGTGTACCCATTTATTTAAATTCAATCCACTAAATAGAACAATTGCATCTGAGGGAGCATCTCTAAAAGAAGTTCCTGGAGTTATAATTTTAGGTTCAGGATCCCAAATCTCAGTGTCTTCAGGTTTAAGATTTTGAGAATTTAAAATTCCAAACGTTAGAAAATATAATGTAAAAAGAAACCTCTTTCTCATTTTGTTGTTAATTTAAAATTAAAAACTAATATTTAATTTAATTAATTTAAAATTCATAGGCACTAATTTAATTTTTATATGCTTATTTGTTGTAGATAAATATATTTTTGATTTCAAAATCAATCATTTTTAGTGATACCAAAAGCAATAATTAAATTCTTAACTTTTTTAGATTTAATAAGTCCGTACCTGTGTATGAGATTTGCTGTGCACCTTTGGACTAAACCCTTAAAATTAAAATCGCTCAAAGTAGAAGAAGAGCTTTTGTTGTCTAGTGAAGGTTTTTTATTGAAAGTAAAGCCCATTAATAAAACAATAAATTGTTATCACTGGAGAGGAGAAGGACCAAAAATCCTATTGGTTCACGGTTGGAGTGGAAGGACTTCTAATATGTTCAAGATCATTCAAAAACTTAAACAAAATAATTTTGATGTTTATGCTTTTGACGCACCTGCTCATGGGCAATCGAAGGGGAGCAATACTAATTTACCCGAGTTTATATCATGTATTGAATCCCTTGCTTTGAAGTTGAATCCGATTTATGCACTTGTAGGACACTCGCTTGGAGGTTTTGCTAGTGTCTATTGTGCTGCTAAAAAAATAAAATTAGATAAAATAATTCTATTATGTCCAGTAAATAGTATTTACCAATTATTTGAAACTTTTTTTAAGTATGCTCGTTTAAAGGCAAAAACTAGGGAGCTAATGATTAACTATTTTTTTAAAAAAACAGGAATAAAAATTAATAATGAATTAGCTTCTGAGAAATTAGTTAAACAAATCAATTCAAAAGTTCTTTTGATTCATGATCAAAGTGATAAACAATTGTCAATTTTGGATTCAAAGAGAATAAAAAAAAATATAGTAAATGGTACCTTTTACTTCACAAAAGGATTGGGTCATAGCAGGCTTTTAAGGAACGATAAAGTCGTAAAAAAAATCATTTCGTTTCTTAAAAACTAAATTATTCAATTTACTTTTTTATTGGATAAACAATCATGGAATAGAAAGTCACAAATACTAATCCAAGACACTATGACAATTTTCACATTTGAAATTTAAATTATTAAATAAGATCTATTTCTGATTTGCCGTCACGAACATCGCAAATTCTTTATTGAAAGCCTCGTCTGGAAAAATAGCTTGTACTTCGACAATTTTATCGCTTTCCCATTTATATCCAAAAAAACAGGCGTTTGATAATGTATCACCGGAAATTTTTGATACAGCGCTCCAGTCGCTCCACTGACTTGTCCAAGTGGTACCATACGCATCTGAATATCTACCACCAGCATTTTTTACGTCAGCACCGGTATAATTTGTTGTCTCCATCCAGCCATCGGGAAAACTAATTTCACTAAACATTGCATGATGAGTTTTTACAAGTTCAATAAAGTCAGTTTTAGTCATCTCTAACTGATTAAATTTAATTTTAGCATTATCTGCAATAATGCTAGAATCAAAGTTATTATTGATATAACTTTTCATCATGCTAGATATTTTTTGGGACTTTTCGTCTTTCACTTTTATTGTAGAAACTGAAATTATTTCGCTCTCAGCACAACTGAAAAGACCAATTGATAGGATTAAAATTAAGAGTTTTTTCATTATTAATTGATTCGTGGATTATTCACTAATATACAAAGATTACAATCTTTAAAGCGTATTACCTTACCTTTAGTTACTGAAAGTCTTGCTAGAACTAATTGCATAAAGAAGATTTTACTCAAGGTATGATTGAGAATTGTAAGAATTATTTCTACCGCTAAAAGGGGCGATGGTATTCATTTGTTTTATTTGTACAAATACCAATGGCTGGGGGAGCATAATCATGCATAGACATTTTTCATAGTGTTTCATTTCGATTTATTAATATTTTTAAGAATTTTTACAACTATCTTATCTGTTGTAGTTTTTAAGTCAAAACTTTTATTTACTACATAGTCAAAATCAGTAGGGACCACAAAGGGACTGGAAACACCAGTAAAATTTTTTATATCTCCTTTTATTGCTTTTTTGTATAGACCTTTTGGATCTCTTTTGATGCACTCTTCTAGAGGTACGTCAAGGTACACCCAAAAAATATTTTTTCTACCAATGATGGAATTGATAAGTTTTCTATTTTTTTCTAACGGCGTGATAAAGGAGCATAAAGTAAGCAATCCATTGTTATTTATAATTTTTGAAATTTCAGACGCTCTTCTCAGATTTTCTTCCCTATCGCTTTCTAAAAACCCCAAATCTTTGTTTATTCCTTTTCTCATTGAGTCACCATCTAGTACTACTGTATTAATATTGTGTTTAAATAAAGCTTTCTCAACAGAATTGCACAATGTTGATTTTCCAGAGCCTGAAAGTCCAAAAAACCATACAACCAAAGATTTGTGTCTACGATTTTTATCTTCCTTTGATAGGTCGTAAGAAAAAGTTAAGTTTTCTTTCAAATCAAAATTAATTCAAATAAAGGTGGTTAACCATATAAATATAATAGTAATTAAAATACAGCCAAAAGGATTTGTTAACTACAATTATAAAATATCAGTTGTTAGATTTTATAAAAGATGTAAATCAAAACAAGTATTTTAAATGAAATTGATTTTAAGAATTTTTAGATTATAAAGCGTATTAAAGTAATTTTTTTAAAATTGAATCCCAGTCTGGATATTGGTTTTTTTCCCCAGTTTGCCAATCAACGCCAAATCTAAGTAATTCTCCATTAAATTTCTCAGCTCCGTTTTTTAATCTATCATCTATAAGAAAATCTCCAATTAGTAAATCTTTTCTGTGTGTTATAAAGAGTTTTTTATGAAAAATAGTTCCAAAATATTTTTCTATCCAATATCTTTTGTCAGTGCTCGCTCCAGGATTTCCCCACGGAGAAGAAGTAGCTATAAATAAATCATATTTAGATGATTCATGAAGAATTTGGATTGACTTAATAGAACCCTTTATAGGTAACGGATCCCTAAAAATTCCGGGTATGTGGTCAGGAAAATTTATGTACTTTTTTTTTAGATGTGGATGAGTACTAAACCAAATACGAATATTCTCGCTCAAGTTGACTATAACCCCATCCATGTCAATAAAAACAGTTTTCATTTTTCAAATATAATACTATAGTAACAGATCATTTAATTAGATGTTAATTTAAATTGATATAGTTTATAAAGTCAAAAATAGACTAACAAATAAACTCTAAGGATAGCCCAGGGTGTTCATTATTTTGTTTCCTTCCTCTTCGAAGAAATTTTCCAGATCAATCCAATTTTTTTTTGGAATTCTCTCTTTCCATGTCTTTGGGGACTTAAATAAAGGTTGATTAACTTGCCAGTTTCTAAAATTATTGTGGCTAACACCATCTTTTCTTGATTTCTTTTTTATTTCGTCTAATTTAAACCAACTTACCTTCGTTTGGTGAAAATTTAGCATATCACTTTCAAATTTTAACTCAACAAAATTCATAATTTCCTTCAAACACTTTTTTGGGTTCTCAATTAAATCTTCATATCTCAACAGAAACACCTTCTTGTCGTCAATTTGTCTGATTGTTAGTAGAGAGTCATCTTTATAGCGTCTAATTGAAGCCTGAATATCTTTATATCTTTCATATAAAGAAGCAATTACATCTTTTCCATTTCTAGTCATTAGAATAAATTTGGTCTCGGGAAGTTTTCTCCTGATAAAGTCGATATGCCAAATATGTCTAGGCGTTTTTTCTAGTAGTACTTTGTAGTCCTTTTTTTTCCTTCTAGCTTCTTTGTAAAGGGATTCAATTAAATACTTCCATTTTAGCGAATTGTAGGCGAGAAAAATATTTGTTTCAAAGGGAGGATTATAAATTTCGGAGTGTACACCCATCATTCTTGCTAATAATGTAGTCCCTGTGTGCCCGCAACCTGATATCATGACTAATTTTTTCATATTAATTAAATTATTTTGGAAGATTTTGAAATTCAGAAATTGCAATACCCTGCTCGCCCGCAACCGAATAAAGCAAATAATACTTACCTGACTCTAAAAACACATATGGGTCTCTGAGCGCATTTTCTGGATAATGAGCCGCCCCGGCAGATGAGTTATTCATCGGTAAGTCAGCACCTTCATATTTTTTTTCAGGCCGTGTAATTTCGATAGATTTATTAACAACCCAATCTTTATCTTCATTTTCAGCTAAATTTATTGAGGTATGCATTATTCGCTCAGGTGCGTCAGCAATTTTTGAATAAAAGATATGTAAAGTTTCCTTTTTTAAAATTAAACCTACATGTCTTATGGCTCCATTATAATTATGCCAAATTTCATCTTCACCAATTTTATTAAAGGGGTTTGTCAAAAAGTTAAATTTATTATCATCTATTCTTGATTTCCATATTGCTCCTCCCTTAACCATACCATATGTAAATCCAGAATATTTAAAAATTCTCATATAAAATGGAGCTATAGGTTTATTTGATAGCTGTTCAAAATTGACACCATCTTTTGAGGCTGCCAGGTATGTCCACTGTTCGCCACCTTTTAATTTTGAAAGAGCATGAAAATACATGTAGATAGTTTTCTTTTTTTTATCGATGCATACTTCCGGAGAGGCAATATGCCCATAAGCATCAATTTTATTCTCTATATCTAGTACTCCTCCTCTTAGATTTTTCCACTTCCCGTATAAATCATTTGAGTAACTCATTCTTATATTTTTTCCAGAATGATGAGCAAAGTATAAATAATATTTACCTAATCTATTTTTGCACCAATTAGGCACTAAGATACATGTTGGCCCGTTAATGTTTGATCCTTCAGATTTTAAAAGATCAGAGGGTTTGATAATTTTTTTAATTTTTTTTATTCTAAACATTATTATTCAACAATAATCTATTATTAATCCCAATTTTACAACATCCTTAAATTAACATAAGAGTCAGTAAATCATGCCACAACCGCACGTGTTATTTTGATCATCAATCAGAATAAATGAACCTGTTTGTTTGTTCTGAGAGAAAGAATCGAATGAAATTTCTTTTGACAACCTAATTCTACATTTAAAAATATCATTGACACTTATGTCTTTATTATTTATGTTTCTTGATAGATCCTTTATGTTATATGTATATTCAATCGATGTTACTTTACAATTTAATAATTCTGAATTTCTTTGAAACACGTATTTTTTTGGCAAAATTAAAGAGGTTTCGGAAAGCCAGCACATAGTTGCCTCAATTTCATTTGCTCTTTTAGGGAGAGAATTTTTTTTCGTTATCAAATCTCCTCTACTAATATCAATATCTTCACGAATTAAAAAGGAAACCGACATGGGTGAGAAGCATGTTTTAGTTTTTTTATTATTGTAAATGATACTATTTATTTTTACTTTAGATAAGTTAGGATGTACTAATATTTCGTCACCTTCTCTAAAAATACCAGATTGTATTTTACCTTGGATAAATCTTGATGCATTATTCTTGGTTCTAACAATATTTTGAACAAAAAATCGACTTTGGATTTTATTATGATCTGAACTTATGTGAATATTTTCTATCTGAAACATCAAAGTTGGGCCATCATACCAATCCATCTTACTTGAAGACTTTGTAATATTTTCACCATTAAGTGCTGATATTGGTATATAATTTACATCCTTTAAATTAAGCTTAGATATAAACTTTTCGAGTTCGTTTTTTATCTGTTCATATTTATCTTTATTGTAGTTAACTATATCCATTTTGTTAACGCAAATAACTATATGGTCGATATGCAACAATGATGATATAAAAAGGTGTCTTTTAGTTTGATCAGTAATTCCATTGTTAACATCCACCAAAACAATCATTAAGTTGGATAGTGAACTTCCAGTGATCATATTTCTCGTATACTGGGTGTGCCCAGGGCTGTCTGAAACAATAAATTTTCTTTTTTTGGTTGAAAAATATCTGTGGGCGACGTCTATTGTAATTCCTTGGTGAATCTCATCCTTTAATCCATCAGTAAAAAGTGAATAATCTATCTTTCCGTCTAGATTTGATCTTTGCCTTATTTTTTCAATGTCATCTTTGTTAAGATTTTTAGAATCAAATAGGAGCCTTCCTAAAAGTGTACTTTTTCCGTCATCTACACTTCCTGAAGTAGAAATTCTTATTAATTGTTTTTCCATTTAAAAATATCCTTCTTTTTTTCTGTCCTCCATTGAGGTTTCAGAAACCTTGTCGTCTGACCTATTGCCCCTTTCTGAAAAAATCATTTTACTTAACTCAGTAATAATTTCTTCAACAGTACTTACATCAGACTCAATACCCCCAGTTATAGTAATATCTCCAAGAGTTCTGAACCTAACCATTTTAACTTCTATTTTCTCTCCTTTTTGTAATTTTAAAAATTTTGAATTTGGGATCCAGGAATTTTCTCTTCTTACAACCTCTCTTTTATGAGAAAAGTATAATTTTGGAATTTTAATCTGTTCTTTCTTCACATAGTTCCATATATCTAACTCAGTCCAATTGCTTAGAGGGAAAACACGAAAATGTTCTCCTTTGAACAGTTTACTATTATAATGGTTCCATACTTCGGGTCTCTGATTTTTTGGGTTCCATTCACCAAAGTCATTTCTGTGAGAAAAAATTCTTTCTTTTGCTCTAGATTTTTCTTCGTCCCTTCTCCCACCACCGACTGCGCAATCAATATTATTTTGATTAATAGAGTCTAAAAGTGTAGTTGTTTGAAGTCTATTTCTAGAAGAAAATATTCCTTTTTCTTCTGAAACCCTACCCAGGTCTATACTTTCTTGAACTGACCCAACAATTAGTTTTGTGTCTAATTCCTTCACCAAATTATTTCTAAATTCTATGGTTTCAACGAAGTTATGGCCTGTATCTATGTGAAGCAATGGGAAAACGAATCTAGATGGATAAAATGCTTTTTTTGCAAGGTGAGTTAAAACAATTGAATCTTTACCACCAGAAAAAAGAATAACAGGGTTCTCGAATTGGGAAAAAGTTTCTCTTAATATATAAATAGACTCAGATTCAAGTTCTTCAAGATAGTCTAAATAATACGTCTCACTCATAATTTACTAAATTAAACTTCTATTAAAAATAGTCTCCGTTAAATAAGTAGATTCAAAATCTTGAAATTAAGAAAAAACCTATACAGAAAAAAGTGGAGAAGATGGGACTCGAACCCACGACCTCTTGACTGCCAGTC
>CETK01007884.1_pt1 | contig 10888 bp, 11 predicted proteins | sample 361431 | NCBI WGS metagenome assembly CETK01 (sample SAMEA2622452, study PRJEB7988) | marine metagenome | biome: marine biome (ENVO:00000447); feature: surface water layer (ENVO:00002042); material: "saline water (ENVO:00002010), including plankton (ENVO:xxxxxxxx)" | depth 5 m | reverse complement strand
GTGAAATGCCTGGATATGTTTAACGCATTAGCTTTGGCTGGCAACTAGGCCACCCCCCAAGGTGGCTGAAATGACTCATCATTTACAAAAATTTGATTTAATTTCATGATTTTTTACCATTAAGCAACCTTATAATAAGTATTTCATGCGTTTAAAAAAAAACCAAAAAGTTCCATTTTTAGTGGTACGTCCACTCCAAAAATGAACAAAAAAGAGTAGAACCTGTCAAAAAACCAGCGTTGGTTCCACAAATTTAACGATAAAAACTGTCAAAAATTAGTATACGTTAAATAACGTAATAATTAAATTATAAAAAATCATTGAGAACCTATTGTTTCGCGCCAATCTAGACCTACTGTTCTAAGCCCTATTTTGCAAACTGGAGGAAATACTCTTTTGTGTATTGAGGCTCGAACTAAACCCCTAATCTTATCGATCTTTTCAACAGAAACTCCCGTTTTTTCATTGATTTTGGATACTGCATTGAATCTTTCCAACTCAGACAATACATTATCGAGTTCATCGTAAGTAAAACCAAATTCTTGTTCGTCAGTTTGGTCCGGCCACAGCTCTGCCGTTGGTTTGCGAACCAAAATTTCAGATGGAATATCTAAAATTTTACCTAACTCAAAGACCTGGGTCTTATACAAATCTCCAATCGGAAGGAAATCGGTGCCCCCATCTCCCCACTTAGTCCAATATCCTATCAAAAGTTCAGATTTATTAGATGTGCCAATGACTAAACAGTTTGATGAAAAACCGGCTCCATAAAGTAACGACATTCTAATTCTTGAGTGTAGATTTCCTTCAGACAACTGCTCAGAAAATAAGGAAGAATTATCCTTGTAAGACGAAACTATGTCGCTAATGTCTATCACCTTGGTATCTACACTTAGAGATTTAGCATGGCTTGTTGCTAAATCAACGGATTCTGTTACAGTAAAAGGCATAATCAAACCAGTTACTTTATCAGAACCTAATGCCTTAGCTGCTAAAGAAAGTGTTACGGCTGAATCGATTCCGCCTGATAGCCCTAGAACAACTCCATCAGAATTCGCATCACTGACTCTAGTTCTAATGAAATTGATTATTATGTCTAAAGAATCTCGTGGTACATTCACATTTAGCGAAAAAGAAGGGACTAATTTAAATTTGACAATATTATATTATCGCGGCGCTATCAGAGATTATGTATTTAGCACTAGGACAAGTTCCTACAACCCTAGGAAATGTTGGTGAGAATCTAAATAGTATAGAGAAAGCCATCGAAGAAGCAAAAAATAAGTCTAAAGAGCATATTGACCTGATTGCATTTCCAGAGCTATTTGTTACAGGATATAATCTGAGAGATAATTACAACTCAGTATCTGAATTAATACCTAGTAGCGATATTGCACAAGAAGGTCTGCTAATTTTAGCCGAGAAACATGACATTACTATTCTTACAGGTATAGTTGAAAGATCAAATAAATCTCTATTTAACTCGGCAATAATGATTGGACCTGAAGGATACTTAGGTCATTGCAGAAAGCAATATTTGCCTAATTTTGGACCTTTTGAAGAAAAAACCTATTTCGGGGAAGGAAACGGGACTAATATTTTTAAGACTAAATTTGGGAATGTAGGTGTTCAAATATGCTATGACCTATTTTTCCCAGATGTTTCAATGGAATTAGCTCAAAAAGGTGCTGATATAATCATCAATTTAGCTGCTAGCCCTACTACATCTCGCCCACTTTTTCATAGAGTCCTACCCGCCCGGGCAATAGAAACTACTTGCTATTACGCATTTGTAAATAATGTGGGAACACAAGGAAATTTAGTATTTGCTGGAGAATCTTGTATTTTTGATCCCAGAGGCAAGGTTATGTGTGAAATCGGAAAATTTGATGAAGGAATCCTTACTTGCGAAATCCCTCTAGAAAACGTTGAAAAATATAGAGATGCGAGACCTGTTCTGAGAGACTCTATGAACAGAGATTAGTTTTTTATCCTACCCTAATAACATTAATGTATGTATGATGTAGCTGTTGTAGGTCAAGGCCCTGCAGGTGGAATGGCTGCACTAAGGCTGGCTGAGGCTGGACATTCTGTAGTTACTTTTGATCGTAAAAGACGAGTTGGCGATCCTGTACATTGTGGCGAAGGATTAGGTAAAATAGCACTTAAAAATGCGGATTATCCAGTAGGCGACTGGGCAATAAGGCCAGTTGAAGGTAACCGAATTAGAATGCCTAATGGAAAATCTGTTGGATTGATGTCTCCGGGATATTCAATACATAGATGGGGACTAGATCAAAGTATTTCTGACGATGCCGTCGAAGCTGGAGCCACTAGACACGAAGGAGTTAGAATAACCAAAGTTAATAGAGATAAGGATGGATGGATATTATCATCAAAAGATGGTGAAGTGGCCAAAGCAAAGCAACTAATTGTGGCTGAAGGTAGAGTGCCAAATATTGTAACGCAAATAGGCCTTCAAGGAAACGAAAAATTACGATTATTGCCCGGTTTACAATATAAATTTAGGAGAGAAGACGTTGATTTTCCTGATACTGACTATTTTGACTTCTACATTAATCCAAGATATGCTGATGGATACATTTGGGTTTTTCCAAGAAATGATATTTTTAATGTAGGAATCGTCGCTACAAATGGTGCGAAAGCAGGATTGGATTATTTTTGCAGAGAGCACATGAGTGTAGAACCAGACAAACGAGTCGAGAGTGAAATAGGACATCGCCAAAATGGAGGTTTAATTCCAAGAGATGGCCCTATTCCTATTTTTTCTACAAAAGATGCATATGTTGTAGGAGATGCAGCTGGATTAACTAATCCCATCACAAAAGGAGGCGTGCATGTTGGAATGCTTTCTGGCCAGTATGCTGCAATTGCAATACAAAATGAACTAGGTACTGGAAAATTATCTCCACCCTCTCACTCTGTAAATTGTCATGAACTAAGAGGGCAATATTGGGAAAAAAATGGTAAAGCACTACATCCTGATTTAGAATCTCATGTGTGGTATGACCGAATAATGAAAAGGCAACCTTGGACACAACAAAAATTTGTAGATCAGTCTAAATTAATTTACTCTCTGGATAAGAGAATTTTAAATTTAATCGGTGAGATATATGATGGAAATAATTATTCAAAACTACCTTGGTTTAAAATGCTAGGCGTTTTGATTAAGAATCCGGATTTACTACCAATGGCTGGAAAACTGCTCAAAATTAAATCAAGCTTAAAAGTTACAGAAACTTACGGCTGGTAAGTAATCATTACAGAAGTTTGTTTAGGCTCATATTTGTGTTTTCCAAATAATTCCTCTTCGATTACTTCATCAAAAATTAACTTACTAGATGATTTGTAATCCTCATAAAAATTTCTTGGGACTGGATATGTTTGAAATTTATAGTCAAAATCATCATACAGATTAGCCCCTATCCATAACATCCCATCAGAATTGAGTGATCCTATAACTTTGTTAATTATCTTTCTTTGATCTGGTAAAGGAAAACAACCAATTACTCCATACAATATTACCAAATCAAATTTCTTATCTAAACCATCAATATATTTGATAATATCACCACGATAAAAGTTTCCACTTGGTACTTTCTTCTTTGCTTGGTGTATGTTCAACCTAATCAGATCAACACCATATGCGTTACATTTGGTTTTCTCGACTGCAAGCTTCAACATTGTACCTGTACCGCAACCTAAATCCAAAACATTTTTATTGTTTAAATCCAATCTATTATATTCAATAACTTTAGAAATCATTCTTTCCAAATCTGAACCTGTTAGCTTTAGCCAAACTGCACCATCATTCGTAAAATAGTTTCTTAGTGAATATAAATTCATAACTATCTTAATGTGAAAGAAATTTTTCAATGATTGAAACATTATATTTCAAACTCCATACCTTCTACACCTACCTCCCAGCCCATTTGTTTAACTTTAAGAGATTCTGCTGAATTAGGATAATGAAGAGGATTAGTATGATTAAGATGGATAAAAACTATTCTAGGGTCTTCTTCATTTTTTTCTCCAACTAATTCAAGAGTTTCGTTAACTGTAGGATGAGGAACATTTGCTTGATTGCGATTCTTTAACTCTCTTTTATCCCAAAAAGTACCATCCAATAATACAATGTTAGCTTCAATATCATTAAACCAGTCTAAAGGATTTTTATGGCCTACAAACTCTAGAGTTTCTGACCATGAGTCATGGTCTGGAATAAACAGAACATTATTTTTACCTTTCAAAAGAAAAGCATGCGTATCAAAGTCTTTGGACCTATGCGGTACTTTTAACGGAATTATGGAATTTGTTCCAAACTTTGAAAAAAGAATATTTTTTCTGTCAATTAATTTCTCCCAAATCGGATGTTTCAAGATGTACTCCATTACAGATTCAGAACACCTAAGCTTAATCTCTCTGGAATTTAAGGCTTCTTTACCTAGTTGACCTAATCCTTCTATGTGGCCCAAATGAGCATGAGTTAACCAAACTTCAGACAACTCTGGATTACCTACCATGCTCAATTGACTCGTAAGACTTTTAGTAATTTCAACAATACCAAAGCTATCACCATGTAAACCAAGTGAAACTGGATTTCTCAACAAATGATAGTCTTTTCGAGCATCTTCACAACACTTTTGTGTACAACCTGCCTGAGGTCTCCCTGCATCCTGTGCATTTCCCAGTAAAGTTATCTTATTGTACATTTTGAAGTTCTTTTCTAAGCCATTCTCGAGGTAATGCTCTACCAAGGCCTTCATCTGTTCTTTCCGGATGCCATTGTATCGCAAACCAAGGTAAGGATTCATGCTTTACAGCTTCAATCAATCCATCTGAGGATTTAGACAATATTTGAAGGCCATTTCCTAATTCTCTTACCCCTTGGTGATGATGGCTCATAACTTCAAATTCTTGCCCTTCCATTTCAGTCCAGTGTGGAATATCTCCTATCGGAGGTTCACCTCCATCTCCATCTCTGTGCATTTGACCATCGAATCCTCCTTGGCCTATGTCTGGCCACAGCGTTCCTCCAAGAAATACATTCATAACTTGTAACCCTCTACATATTCCTAAAACTGGCATGTTTATTTCCTTAGCTTTTGTAAGCAAAGCTAACTCTAGCTCATCACGATCATCTTTAACACCTGCAATAGGTAAATTATCTGTCTGAGAACCATAAGCACCGCTCTTGACTCCCATATCTCCCCCTCCAGATAATACTAAAGTTCCGTACTTTTCTAAATCATTTACAGATTTTATTCTCTCTGGGATTCCTTCAGCTTCATCAATAAATTTACCATAACGTGGAAAATAACGTTCAGCGCTCAAAGTCAAAGCCGTTAATTTCATTATTAATTATGAACAAGCAGTCCTAATTATTACTTTAGAAAGATTCTAAAAACATTGAATATGCTAGAATAAACATTACTAAAGCAATGATTACATCCAAAATTTGCCACGCCTTCTTTGAGCTCATTAATGGCGATAAGATTCTAGCTCCAAAAGCTAATGAAAAAAAGAACAATATACTCGCAAGACAAGCACCCATGCCAAATTGAACTGTATCTTCAAAACGAATAGAAACTGTACCAATTAGGATCAAAGTATCAATATACACATGAGGATTAAGCCATGTCAATACTGCACAATTCATTAAGACTAATTTAAGATCTGACACTTCTTCTTTTGAAGCTTCAAGAAAGCTATCTGCCATATATGCACCTTTCAATCTAATAATGCCATAACCTGATAACCAGATTCCACCAATTATGAACATATATTGTGAAAAGTCTTCAAAGCCAGAGATTATAGAGCCAAAACCAAAAATACCCAATAATATCAAAATAATGTCTGATACAGTACAGAAAACTGCTATCGGAAAAACATGTTGTCGTAATAATCCCTGACGTAGAACAAATGCATTCTGCGGACCTATAGCTAAAATTAGTGAAAAGCTAAGGAAAAAACCCGAAACAAAGGCACTATTCAAGATTCAATTTCTATGGGAACCCACTTTTCTTGGCCTGTTTTAGGATCTATAATTTTCTTGACCGCTTGTCCCTTGATAAAAGCCTTGAATTCCTTTGGCATAATACGGTAGTAAAAGCTGTATATTTGTATTTTACTCTATTGAATGTTTCTTCTTCTGTAATTCAAACCGACTATCGCTAAAACACTTACAATTGGCATTAACATATTAGAAAACTCGGGAATAGCAGGACTGGTTTCATGCCAAGCTATTGTATTCTTAATCGAACAAATTCCCTAATTAAGACCCTTCCTGTGTACTAGCTGTGCTCATAAATCTGGAAGGAATTGACGGATGTGGAAAGTCTACACAAAGCCGATTTTTAATGGGTGAATTTGAAAAGAATAATGAGAAAACAATACTCCTGAAAGAGCCAACAAATGGAAAATATGGGCGAAAACTATGGGAGATGCTCAGTGGAAAAATCGAAGCTACTACTGAAGAAATTTTAGAACTGTTTGTGATGGATCGAAAAGAACACGTTGATCAAAAAATAAATCCTGCACTAAATGAAGGTAAAATTGTTTTGATGGACCGATATTATTACTCTACAATGGCATATCAGGCAGCTGCTGGAATTGATATTAAAAGAATAAGAAAAGATAATGAATTTGCACCTAAGCCCGACATTGTACTAATTTTTGATTTACCTGCTGATTTAGCCATGAAACGTGTTAGAGGCCATAGTGTAGCCGATGTATTTGAAAAAGAAGAACATTTGGAAAAAGTTCGAAAAGCTTATCTAAATTTGGAAGACGATCCTTTAGTTCGTATCATAGATGCTACAAGAACTCCTGAGGAAATATTTGATGAAGTTTGGAAGCTAGTTTCTGAGGTTAGAGATGGATGATTTACTACACTATGCAAAAATAATTTTACTTATTGTACTATTATATGATGTAATTATTCTTTTCCGAAAGCCTGAACAAGGTAGTAAAATTATTACATTAGATTTCTGGAAAGAGATTGAAAGAAAAGGAATCAATGGATTACTAATTCCTAGCACTATGATTTTTATTATATCTCTTGATTACGCCCAAGGTGTTGATATTTACCTTTCACTAGCACTATTGATTTTGAGTTTAATATATCTAGGATATCCTCGACCTTTTGCATTTGGAAAGACTGGCATTTTACTTGATGGAAAAACTATTGTAAATGATAGAATTCTCAAAGCTAAAAAATCAAATAATGGTGTTAAAATATCAATTGAATGGTATGGCTGGCTAATGGAAAAAGAATTACCGGATTGCGAAGTAACCGATGCTATTTTAGAAGAATTTAAAGATTAGGAAAATACGCCAAGAACACGTTGGAAAATACGATACATACCAGAAACTGAACCTAAATCCTCGCTGCTTTTCAACCTTTCACCTGCAATTTTATCTAAATCTCTCAAGACATTCAATGCCTTAGGAGTATCAAGATCATCATCTAAAGCTTCTTCAAATCTAGAAACTAGAGGTGCAAGCTCTTCATCTTCTCTAGGATCAGTCGGATCAACAATCACACAGTCCACAGCGTTTATTCCGAGACGTTCACCTTCTTGACATGCTTCAAGTAGACCCTCAGGAGAATAAGGAGTAAATTCTCGATAATGATGACTTAAAAGGTAAAATCTAAGAGCTGCCGGAGGGCAATCTTCGAATACCTGGCCAAGAGAAATTCTCTCACCTCTCGACTTTGATAGCTTACCATCTGCATCTTCCATTAATCCATTGTGCATCCAAAAATCGCAATAACTGCTTAAACCAATTTTCTCGGCTAAAATCATTTCAGTCTCATGGTGGGGATAAATCAAATCTATACCTCCCCAATGAATATCAATAGGCAGTTCTAACTCAGATGATGACATTATTGTACATTCTAGATGCCACCCCGGGCGCCCTGGTGGTAAGCCGTCAACCTGCCAGATTTCACCACCGTCTAGTGGAGGACCCCAAAGTAAGGTGTCATGAGGGCTTTCTTTAGGCCCAGAATTTACATCGGAAGTTGCCTCGGCTAAAGAATCTTCTAAATCAACCCTAAGCAGTTTACCGTGCTCTTCTTGCTTGATCCTTACAAAAATTCCCTCATTCGTTTGATAAGCTTCACCTGCATCTAGTAATTTTTTTGTTTCTTGCGCAATTTGGTGCACAAACTCTGAAGCCCGCGTATATTTTGTTGCAGGAGTGTTAGATAACAGATTCATTTTTTCTAAAAATTCCTTTTCATACTTTTGAGTAAATGTGAACTCATCTACGCCCTCCTTGGAAGCACCGAGAGCAGTCTCATCAGAGACATCTGTAAAATTTTGAATGTGAGTGACTTCAAATCCCTTGTAGATTAACCACCTCTTCAATACATCAAAGGAAACATATGATTTGGCATGCCCCAAGTGTGTGTCTGAGTACACTGTAGGTCCGCAAATGTACAAACCTATATTCTTCTTATCAGAGTGAAACGTTTCTTTCTCACCCTTCGCAGTGTTAAAAAATTTCAACCTTTATCGCCTCCACCTCTAGCGCAAATATTACTTTCATCAGGCCAATCTATCCCATAGTACATTGACATGTAATACGAATTTGCGCCATAGCCTACAGAATCTAGAAGACTAGTAATTCTATGATTTGGAGCAGGAACAAAAATATCAACTGTGGATTTAGGGGGGATTGCAGATACTGACTTTTGAAGCATACCTCGCCAATTCTTACAACCAGGTTCTACAACCCAAGGACCAACTTCGTACCAATTACTTTCTCCCTTAGCAACAATAAACCCCTTAACAATATTGTTATCATCCAGTGCAACAAAAGCGCATTCTGGTAGGTAGCTAACTAAGTCCTTAATATATTCAGATCTGTCTCCACCAAACTGCCTTTTGTCCATTCTTAAAATCTCATCCAAATGCCTCCCCGCAGGCACTATGTTGTCATCTGAATCAATTGCAAATGGTTGAAATTCTTTCATGTCGGCATCCAACCTAAAGAGAGTAGACATTCCCTCAGCCATAAATCCTATTTTTTTGTAAAATGAGGCGGACTCCATTGTTGAATGGACTCTAACCGTGGAGCAAGATTCAAGTCTCCTCATTGCTTCGGTGACCAACTTAGTCCCCACATCTTTCCCCCTATATTCTTCTGAAACAAGAACATTGCCTATCATACCTATGTTACCATAATCAAAGGCAGTTGTGACGCCTACTAGTTTATCGCCGTCATACGCTCCGATTGGGAGACTTATCTTGAACAACCTATTCCAATCTTCTGATGAATTACCCCATCCTTCAGTGTCAGTTAGTGATTTAGCAGTTTCTAAATCAGATTCAAGTAATTTACTAATTTCAATCATTTGTAACGTCGTAATCACAATCCTGTTGCCCAAATGTTAGAAATTTCTTTACTGATTCTTGAAGCTTAAGTCTGCAACTCCCATAACCATAATCTTCGCCACCGTACCAATGAGGGCAATCTTTACACTTAAGCATGGTATTTTATTTTGAATTACATTAATAAAGATATCTATTGAAGAAATTTTATAATGTAAGGCTCTTATGTGCACTTACATGAATCAATTTTATACATTATCAATAGCCTTGATGCTGTGTTTGACTACTGTTAGTACAGGGTCTCTAGATGAACCTGTGGTCACTCAGATTAATGATTACACAAACGGCTTCGATGGTCATGAAAACGACACCATTGATAGAACTATAACATTCCCATTCGATATATTTTATGATGATTATTATGAAACATCGGCTGAAGTTTACGCACAGCTATTAGAATTTGCAACTCAATACCCAGACATTGTAGAATTATATACATTGACAGACATTATTCCCGCCGGTCAAACTTGGCAAGGAAATGAGATTTACGGTGTTAAAATTTCAGATAATGTGGCTAATGAGCCCGCATTCTATGATGATCCCGATGAAGAAACGTATTTCTTGGTTAGCAATCATCACTCGAGAGAATGGATGACTATTCCAACTGTAATGTATTTCATACACTATCTAACGTATTTCTACGAAGAAGGCCCCATTGATAATGATGGAGACGGGCTAGTAAATGAAGATATGATTGATGGAGTTGATAACGATGGTGACGGAGAACAAGGCGGTAGAGTTGATGAATTTGGACGAGCTTTATTCGATGGAATAGATAATGATGGGGATGGTATTATTGATGAAGGAATTGACGAAGACCCTAGTGAAGCGCGAGTAACACATTTAGTAAACAACCGTGAAACTTGGATTATTCCTCTTTTGAATCCCGATGGATATAATTTTGATAGGGAAGACCCTGACAGGTTTTGGCGTAAAAACATGCGTGATAATGATGGAAATGATAGGTATGGTGACGAATGCGACGGTGTTGACATTAATCGTAATTATCCTATGGAATGGTCACATAACACTCAAGGTCAAGCTTTAATTGGAGATGATTTAGAACCAGAGTTCACAGTTGATGATGACAACCCGTGCTCGGATGTATATCACGGTCCAAGAGATTTCTTTGATGATGATGGGGACTGCGATAGCGATCTGTGTGATACACCAATAAGTATTGGCGACCAAAATACGCAAACTGGTATTGATGAAGATCCTCCTGATGCACTTCATATCGACGATGACGGCGACGGAATGATTGATGAGGATCGCGAAGGAGGTTTTTCTGAACCCGAAACCCAAGTAATAGAATATTTAACTTGGAGACTTGATATCTACGATGACTATCCGCAAGATAAATATCTTGAAGATTATGAAAATGGATTTATAAGAGATAATTGGCCTGATATGTTTGTAACTGCACCGGATGGCGATTTCATTAGAAATTACAGAACTGAGGCACA
>CETK01064166.1_pt1 | contig 10933 bp, 7 predicted proteins | sample 361431 | NCBI WGS metagenome assembly CETK01 (sample SAMEA2622452, study PRJEB7988) | marine metagenome | biome: marine biome (ENVO:00000447); feature: surface water layer (ENVO:00002042); material: "saline water (ENVO:00002010), including plankton (ENVO:xxxxxxxx)" | depth 5 m | reverse complement strand
GCAATCTGTTTTGAGGTGAATGCCAACACGGGCTCTAATAATGATTTGTCTAAACTCAACGCGTGATTCACAGCGATGCTGTAGTGGGTAAGCCCTCAGCGACAATGCTACGCCATCCACCCCATAGAGACATTACTTCCTCGTAACCCATGTCCTTGAGCGACTTTGCGGCAATTGCGCTGCGAAAACCACCACCACAATACAAAACCAATTTTTGCGTGGTGTCAAAGCCCTGCTTTTCGATATCACGCTCTATGACACCTTTACCAATATGAATTGCCTCCTTAAGGTGACCTGCATCAAATTCATGACGCTCTCTGACATCTATTATGACGGCCCCCTTGGCGATGAGAGTCGAAATTTCGTCCGCTGAGCATTCTGCAATTTCCTGTCTTGCTGCCTCGACTATTTTTAGAAATCTTGGGCTGTGTTTCTTCGCCATGACGACTCGATAGTGGACAGGCTCATGAGGGTAATGCTCAACAGCGCTTCATGGCCGGACAGATAACAGGGGCGGAGGCAGTTTACCAAGCCCTGTTATGTGGCCAACCGATTGACCGGGTGCTAGTCGACAGAGAAAAAGATACAACATTAATCCGAGACTTATGCAAGCAACACAACATCCCCTTGGAAGAGGGGTCTACCAATGATTTGTGGCGGATGTCGAGTGCGGGACACGTCGAAGCATTGGCCCTGATAGGCAGATTTCAAACGGAGTCGCTTGATGAGTTGATGTCCCGTGGTGGAACAATTTGGTTCTTTGATGGGGTGACTTACTCAACAAATCTAGGGTTTGCGATTCGAACAGCAGAAGTCAGCGGCGCTGACGGAGTTGTTTTGAATGTGGCAAAGACTCACGAAGAGCGTCGCACAATTCGCCGGGCAAGTATGCGAGCTGATCGCTTCATTCCGGTTATTTACAGTAATACAGAAGAAATAATTGCCAAAGCCAAGCAGTATAATCTGCCAATCATTGTTGCCGAGGATGTGGGAGATCGTGGTCCGTGGGATGTTGACATGACGGGCGACATTCTCCTTGTGGTTGGTGCTGAACGAGATGGAGTGAGTCAACAGACGCTTGATAATGCTGATTTTGTCGTGAAATTACCCATGAATGGTTTTGTACCGTCCTATAATTTACAGGTTGCTGTGAGTGTATTAGCAGTTGAAGCCCTCAAACAGAAAACTGCATGATTTGCCAAATCTCTTTTATTTGTCGGGTTTAGAGGCCTAATCATGCTCGGAGGGCGCTCCAAGTCATCCGCAAAACACGGGGCTTATGCGTTAATCCTCTTACTGGCCCTTTCGCTTCCGGGGTGTTTAGATTTTGGTGGTGAAACAAATAATTCCCCGACAAGTAGTGAGGGTCCAATAACCATTGAGGTGTGGCACACCTTCGCATCAGAGAGTAAAGAAGAACAAGTCTTTACTGAAGCGGTTCGAGATTTTGAAGCCGTCAACCCAAACATAACGGTGGAAATCACCCTAGTGCCTTTCGCCAACGCCGATCAATTATTCATGACTGCAGCTCAGGGAGGAGAAGCACCCGATTTAATGCGACTCTCAAGTGACCAGTTGGGAGCAATCGGCGAGGTAAGAGTCGATGGATATCCTCTGTTAGAGGATTTACGCCCCCATCTAACACCACAAGACAGATTGTTATTCGAGACGAGGGCATTGGAGGCAATGCGGTATGGTGATGAATTATATGGTCTCCCTGCCTCTCAGGACTGCCTCTCACTAATTTACAACAAAGCGTTATTTGACGCAGCCGGTCTGGATTATCCCGATGCTTCATGGACCGAGCAAGATTTGTTATTGGCGGCTGAGCAATTAACCCAACAAGATATCCACGGTCTGGCGATTCCCATCAAAACCGCTTACTGGTGGTTCCCTATTCAAGCGGGTTTTGGTGGTGCGCTATTTGACGACACAGGCAACCCAACACTTGCCTCCAATGGTTCTAGTGAATCAATGCGCTGGATGTTAGATTTAGAATTGGAACATGAGGTAGTGGCGACAGGAACGCAGATTGAAGGCATGAAGAATCAGTTCATTACTTCAAAAGCGGCGATGATAATCGACGGCCCGTGGAACTGGGCAACTTATGAAGACAGTAGACTCAATATTGGCCAGACTATACTACCAACAGTGGCTGAAACCGGCGAGCGCATGTCCCCCTTAGTCACCTACAAGGGCTGGACAGTGAGTAAGCAAAGTGCGCACAAGGTTGCAGCAACCGAGTTAGCATTGTGGCTTTCATCAGTTACAGTCCAGAAACAATTTGCTCTCGAGACATATACGATGCCGACACATTCCTCTCTTGACATAGACCAGGCCATACTAGGCGACGAAGTAATTGCCGGTTTCCTTGAACAGACAAAGGTGGCAACGCCTGCCCCAACAACGCGTGCCATGTCATTGGTCTATGGCCCCCTTTCCACCGCGTTTGAACAAGCATACACGGGAACGGCAACAACCTCAGACGCCCTAGCGGGCGCTAATGAGGAACTAATTTCTCTTATCGATAATTTACAGCGTGCTGAGCCTTATCAACCAAATCCTGGTTATCGAACCATCCAAGTGAATATAACTGCTGATGGGTCAGAAAATTATTCTATTTATTTCGATGGTGAACTTCACACGGAATTAGCCTTTGATAATGGCCAAGGTAATTCCCCAACTGGTTACGATTCATGCACGGCCGACGGCATAGAGATGCAACAATTGAATCAAATCAAACTGTTTCCATCTAGTGCAGTAGGTTTGCAATGTAATCTAACCGGCATGGTGCCGAACAAGCTGCACACAATTGATGTATATGCCGGCGCAAATTTGCTATTTACTGAAACTGCAGTTACTGGGGTGAGTGATGATCGACCCGATGCCGGTGATACATCACCGGTAGTGTTTGCTATTGGTGCAATAGTTCTTTCACTAATCGTGTTGCTTAGCTATGCTAGGTATCGGGATGCGCAAACAGGGCGCACGAACTCTCGACTAGCCCACTTCTATATCGCACCGGCGATGCTGGCGCTTGCAGTTCTCACTTTCTATCCAGTCATGTATGGCTTTTGGTTATCTTTTACCGATGCGGACCAGACTCGCCTTGGTGAACAGGCCTTCATCGGATTAACCAATTTCTGGGACGTAGTGAGCACATCAGGTTTTATTCGAGTGACGATATTTACTTTGGTATGGACGGTAGTTAACGTTAGTGCTCACATTGGTATTGGTTTATTTTTAGCCTTGATTTTACAGCGCGCAAACCTCAAGGGAAAAACCGCTTATCGCACTATTCTCTTGTTGCCTTGGGCAGTGCCGTCATATATATCGGTGTTAGTGTGGAAAGGGATGTTCCAACCCGACGGCTTGGTTAATGATTTACTGGGAACCGACATAAATTTTCTTTCTGACCCGACAGGCGCTCAAATAATTGTGATTTTAGTTAATATTTGGTTGGGTATTCCGTTCATGATGATGTCGATTAGTGGGGCTTTGCAAGCTTTGCCTAGTGACATGTATGAAGCAGCTAAAATTGATGGAGTAACCGGCTGGGACGCCTTCCGTTACCTAACTTTCCCCAACTTACGAAGTGCCTTAGTACCACTATCACTATTGGGCTTTATCTGGACATTTAACATGTTCAATGTAATCTATTTGATGACTGATGGCGGACCGGACTTATATTTCGGTGAACCTGGACAAACGGACATCCTGATTACTTATGTTTATGATGTTGCGTTTAGAGATGGCGCATACGGCGTAGCAGCAGCATGGTCAGTGATAATTTTCCTCATGCTCTTGGCATTCTCTTGGACCTACATGAAGCAAACCAATGCAACGGAGGCTGCCGTATGATAAATCAGAAAATCATAACCTCGTGGTATGTTCCAATAGAAGTGTTAACCCTACGCAGATGGCTAGTGGTGGCTACGATAGTTAACATTGGCATGTTAACCTTTGACTTCCTACGGGGCGACGACCAATTACTGTTGATCGGTTTCATTGGTTGTGCATCAATCGCAGCCCTGCGCGCGTCGCTCCCAGAGCCAAACAACCCAAGGCAGAGAAATATCGCCATAATGATTAGTTTTCTAGTCGCCTTGTTTGGTACTTATCGGTTAATATCAATGCCTTTCTCAATGTTCAACTTCTGGCTCAATGCTTGGATGATTGCCCCCGGTATCATCGCATTGTATTGGTTGTCAAACCGAGCAGTCTCGGTATGGGCGACTAGAGAACTATCGGTATCGGCCATAGAATATGGCCTAAAGCGTAATTTTTACCTGCAAAAGCAACATGAGAACATCGGTTCCCATTTGACGCTATTGCACTTTGCAGTGATTACTCTAATACCAATTATCTGGATATTCGATATCGCAATCTCACCAGGCAATGCCCTTGGCGGCGATATCGGTGACGCGTTTTCTGGCGAGCACTTCTCCAAGATTCTCAAAGGAGATTCATTTTGGATATGGTTCAGAAATTCGCTAATTGTTTCCGTTGGAACTAGTTTATTGGGCTTAGTTATTGCAATTCCAGCGGGATATGCTTTCAGCCGCTACAAGTTCACCGGCAGGGATGTCTCTATGTTCGCCTTCTTGTTAGTCCAAATGTTCCCCGGAATAATCATTCTAGTGCCGTATTTCTTAGTCATGAAAACTCTCGGGTTATTAAATTCGCATCTAGGCCTTATTCTTGCATATTGTGTAACTGCCTTGCCTCTTTGTGTCTGGATGCTCAAAGGTTTCTTTGACACAGTACCTCGTGAGTTAGAGGAGGCCGCCACTTTAGACGGTTGCAATCAATTTCAGGTTTTCACCAAGGTAGTTCTGCCACTATCGATGCCGGCTGTTGCGGTGACTGCATTATTCAGTTTCTTGGCGGCATGGAATGAATTTCTGCTTGCTTTGACATTCAACACCTCGAATGATATGTATACTCTACCGGTCGGGCTTGCCTCACTAATCTCAGCGACTGGTCAGGCATGGGGGGATTTTGCTGCGGCTAGTATTCTGGTGAGTTTACCTGTAGCATTGTTGTTCTTATTCTTCCAGAAGTTCCTAATTGAGGGACTGTCGGCTGGAGGTGTAAAGGGGTGATACTATGGTTAGCGTGAAGTATAGTGGTGTGACAAAACAATATGATGACGGATTTATTGCCGTTGAGGAATTAAATTTAGATGTCAATGATGGAGAGTTTTTAGTTTTGTTAGGGCCATCAGGGTGTGGGAAATCTACCACACTACGAATGCTGGCAGGACTCGAAGAAGTGACTAGTGGCGAAATACAAATTGACGGGGTCACTGTAAACCATCTGCCCGCCGGTGCTCGAGGACTAGGCATGGTATTCCAGTCATATGCATTGTATCCGCACATGACAATAGCCGATAATCTCTCATTCGGTTTGCGGATGGCAAAAGGCGCTGCCAAATTAACCAGTGATGAGATTAAGCAAAGGGTTCAGGAGGCGGCTGAGATGCTGGATTTGGTTGATCATCTGGACAAGCGTCCACGTGAACTCAGTGGTGGTCAGCGACAAAGGGTAGCACTCGGCCGCGCTCTTGTCAGGCGTCCAAAGGTACTATTGATGGACGAACCGTTATCGAATCTCGATGCAGAATTGCGTCATCAGATGCGTAACGAAATTCGTAGACTACACGATGAGCTTGGTACGACGACTATCTATGTGACTCACGATCAAATCGAGGCTATGACTCTAGCAGACCGTATCGCTATTCTGGACAAGGGCGTGCTACAGCAACATGACGCGCCGTTAAATGCGTACCACAACCCTGCTAATGAATTTGTCAAAGGCTTTCTCTGCGAGCACATCGATGACTTGGTTAATACCGCAAATAGTCTCTTCAAGAATGACTGATTAGGGTGATAATATGAAGGCTCAGATATCGGTTGCGGCACTTTTCATTACTGTGCTGATGCTACCTATGATTTCTGTGTCGGCAGATGGCCCACAAATAGATTATGCTGATGGAAATACTACTTTCACATGGAGTGGTAGTGCGACAACCGTTGAATTAATTGGAGAGTGGGATTGGAATGCAATTACTACTCTAGCCGAGAATTCCGGTAATTGGGTTGCGTCTCTACCCTTGTCAGAAGGTATTTATTGCTACAAGTTCATTGTTGATGGCGAATATATTTTTGACCCAACCAACCCCTATCGTGGATATTGTGATGACATCGAGAATTCAGTAGTGCGAGTGAAGAACTCTGACAGGCCTAACTTTGCTAGTAATCTGTCTAGCGGTATTTTGACCATCACATTTCTGCCGGGAGCAAGCGGTGCCGGACCAGATGGAACACCAGTTGGCCTAGAGGACGCAATCTGGGATTCTAATGCGATGACTTGGACATTGGATACCTCGACATTTTCCGAAGGAAAACATACTATCAAACTGGAACTTTCTGATACTAACGGCAATCAAGCCTATGACCATCTAGTTCCGTTTTGGGTAGGCGACCAAAGCGAATTCGTATGGGAAGATTCACTAATTTACATGATTATGACGGATCGATTCATCAATGGTAACACTAGCAATGACGGAACACCAACGGGAGCAGCAGCAGGGGCCGACTGGCTAGGCGGCGACTTAGAAGGAGTGACGTCAAAGATACAATCTGGTTATTTCGCTGAGTTAGGAGTTAATGTATTGTGGTTAACGCCATTCAATACTAACGCACAAGGCACTGGTTTAGCGGCTGATGGCGTTCATGAGGTTTCCGCTTTTCATGGCTATTGGCCAGTTGAGCCCCGTCAGGTAGACCCAAGACTCGGTAGTGCCGACCAACTGAAAGAAATGGTGGCTGCTGCACACACTGCCGGTATCAGAGTCATGATGGATTATGTTGTAAATCACGTACATGAAGACCATATTTACTACCAAGAGAATCCTGAATGGTTCAATCAAGGTTGTATTTGCGGCAGTGATAATTGTGACTGGACGGAACACCGTCTCGATTGTCAGTTTACTCCGTACATGCCGGACGTTAACTGGAAGGTAAGAGACGCATCAGAACAGTTCATTGCTGATGCGCTTTGGTGGCTGGAAGAATTCGATTTAGACGGTGCACGTATTGATGCTGTTAAGCATGTAGACGACCTTGCTGCGACTAATTTGGCCACTCGGATAAATGAACGATTTGAAACAGTGGGCACTGATTATTACCTCAAAGGTGAAACAGCTATGGGTTGGTCGGGTGACAATCTTGCTGACAATCAATTCCAATATGAGACAATCAATCGCTATATTGGCGAGGATTCGCTTGATGGGCAAGCAGATTTCGTACTGTATCACGCGGTAGTTGACAACGTATTCACTCAAGCAAGCCGTAATTATCAACACCTCGATTATTGGACTAACCGAAGTCAAGACCAATATTCTCCTGGTGCGATAATGGTGCCGTATGTCGGCAGTCACGACGTGCCGAGGTTGGCTAGTAGAGCAGACCGTGGTACTGGAGATGCTTACAACCAATGGCAAGAGCAGGGTTTACCGGGACAACCGGGAACCGATGAAACCTACCAAACAGTGATGCAGGCGTATGGCTGGCTCCTTACTACGCCGGGGGCACCTTTGTTGTACTATGGTGATGAATATGGCGAATATGGTGGTGCAGACCCGGACAATAGGCACATGTACCGTGACTCAACAAACTGGAATGATCGAGAGCGTGCGCTGTTTGAAAACATCTCCACTTTAGGTAAGTTAAGACTTGATTCAATTGCGCTAAAACAGGGGGTTTACTCAACCAAGCATGCGACTCCAGACCTATTAATCTATGAAATGTCACATGACGACCAAATTATGTCAATCGTTCTAAATCGAGGCGCTGATGCGACTCATTATGGATTTGACGCTAGCGACGTTGTTAGGTTTGGCACCGCTACAATATCACAGGGCGAGCTATTTATTCCAGCGAACTCGGTAACCGTCATTGAACAAGATGCCTTAGCTCAAGCACCGCCTAGGGACCAGGACGGCGATTGTTTGATTGTCGATAATTTCAATATCAATACGACTTATTTCGTCAGCCTAGATTTGATTAACACTTGTGACAAAGAGATACATTATCCGGGCGTTAACAGCACGCTCGATAATTCGCTAATCGAAGGTTTTCCAGACTATACCGAATGGTTTTACCTGATTTATCCTAATAGCTCCTACCCGATGAATTGGCAATTATCGTTAGATGAAGCCATAGAAAATGACACACTGGTTTCACTAACCTTCACAGCCTCAATTTTGAATTGCAGCGATGATGACAATTCATCTCAATGGCATTACTGTCCAAATTCAAGTATAACTCATACCTTCATTGTGAACCCAAGCAATAACCAGACTAACGACAATGATACACACGGTCAACCAACTGCAATATCTGGTTGCACGGACTCTACTGCCAGTAATTATTCACCAGATGCTACTGCTGACGATGGTTCCTGTCAATACCCAGCCGCACCGGTTTTAGGCTGCACTGATGCTCTAGCACCTAACTATAATTCGTCGGCAACACAAGATGACGGGTCATGTCAATTTGCTAGTGGAGTAGAGGATAATGATACTGAGATAGATATTCCAACAATAGACACAAATGATACTGAATTATTAGATAACAATCCTGTTGGTAATGTAACTGATGACGCAAATTTAAGCGACGATAACATGGCAACTTCTGAGGATAAATCGTCAATTAGTGATTTTGTCAGAAACGGCCTAGCAGTAGCGATTTTCTGTGGCTTAATAGTGCTATTTTTTACCAGTAGAAGAGAGCCTTAATCACTCGAAGGCATCATAGAAGCGTTTGTATTCAGAAATCATTCTCGCTCCAGTGAACCTTGCTGAAGTGGCTATGCTTGAGCGCATTATGTTAGCCCACACAGTGCCGCCTTTTTCCCAAGTTGGTATAACTAGTTCTTCCAATACAGAATAGATGTTTTCAGCATCTCGTTCGTCATCTCGTTCATCATCAGATTCACCTATTGCCCATCCGTTTACACCGTGTTGACATCCTTCAGGCCACCATCCATCGAGGATTGAACAGTTGGGGACACCATTCATTGCCGCCTTCATTCCTGAGGTGCCGGATGCTTCCATTGGTCTGATTGGATTGTTGAGCCAAATGTCAACGCCACTAGTTATTGCTAAACCGGTATCCATGTCATAATTCTCTAAGAAGGCTACAGGTATTTTCTCTTCCAAGTTTTTTGCGCTGCCGTAGATGTCTCGAATTAATTGCTTACCGCCCTCGTCTCTTGGGTGTGCTTTACCAGAGAAGACAAATTGAATTTTCCCGCCACCAATTTTGCTAAGCCGCGCTAGGTCTTTGAACACCAGATTAGCTCTCTTGTAGGTGGCAAAACGGCGAGCAAAGCCAATCGTTAATCGTTGTTCAGCTAACTCTACACCCGTTGAGGCTTTGACCAGTTCATGGAAAATTTTCCGGTTTCGACTTCTCGCTGCTAACAAGTCCTCGTCTGAAAGAGTTCCAGCATAACCTAGTTGGGTTGGATCTTCTCGCCATCCAGGTAATTTCTCATCGTATAACTCTGCCATGGTCGGGGAAGTCCAAGTGATGTGGTGGACCCCATTGGTAAGCGGATGTATGTGATAGTTGTCGAACATTGTGGAGGCTACTTGAGCGTTCAGGTTTGACACTGCGTTTACTTGGTCAGCAAGTGCAACCGCTAGATGCGACATAGAACATCTGGCCCCATTCTCCGGATCACCTACTGATTTCACTAGTTCGATAGCGTCTTTTGGCATCAAGTCACCGAGGACATCGTTTACATCAGCCCAATTGAACCGGTCATGTCCAGCAGGTACCGGTGTATGAGTAGTGAACAGAATGTTCTTGCTCAATTCTGCTCTTGTCCAACCTTGGTTAAGCAATTCTAGTAAAGCAAATGTGCAGTGCCCCTCATTGAGGTGTAAGCCAGTAAACTTTTTTTTCAGTAAATTGAGTAAGCGGACGCCTCCAACGCCCAGCAGGAATTCTTGCCTAATTCTTACATCGTCATTGCCACCGTAAAGTCGCGCCCCCATACTTCGATGATATTCTGAATTGTTTGGGTGGTGGGTATCGAGAAAGTAAACAGGAACAATATGACCAGTAACGCCAACTACCTCAACATGCCAAATTTTCGCATGGAGGGTTGTATCATCTAGCGGTAAGGTAAGAACTAATCCAGTGTCAATGAGGTGCTCTGCAGGGTCTATTGCTGCAAAACTTTCGGTTTGGTTGCCCTTGCTATCAATGTGCTGACGGCCATACCCCTCGCGATACAATAGAGTGACCCCAACCAGTTCTAGTTCAGCATCAGCAGCAGACTTAACGTGGTCTCCAGCAAGTACTCCAAGTCCACCAGAGTAAGTATGCAGTTCGGACCATAGTCCGATTTCCGCAGTGAAGTAACCCACTAACCCCATTCGAGGGCTGGTTAACAAGGAGGGTTATGATAATGCCCCTAAAGGGTTAAACATCATCACTTCAAATCATCCCATGAGAAACGCCATTGCCAATTTCCTTGTTCAACGCCGGGAACATTCATTCGGCTAGAGGCATCAAGTCGTAAGATATCTTGCAACGGAATCACACAGAGTGCTGCGGTGGAATTTTTTGCTATCTCGATTAACGATCCCACGACATCTTGAGAGTTGCCTATTACTGCCCGAACCTTGCTTTTTATCGCATCATCAGAAGATTTCCACCACCCAAGTAAGGTATCATTGTCGTGAGTTCCGGTATACACAATTTGCATGTCATTTATGTTACTTGGGTGGTGAGGGTTTTCAGTAGAATCGTCACTAAAGCCAAACTGTAGGATTGCCATTCCTCTGAGATTGAAGCGCAACCGCAGATCAACCACGGCCTGAGGGATTATCCCCAAATCCTCGGCGATGATTTTG
>CETK01158791.1_pt1 | contig 10948 bp, 8 predicted proteins | sample 361431 | NCBI WGS metagenome assembly CETK01 (sample SAMEA2622452, study PRJEB7988) | marine metagenome | biome: marine biome (ENVO:00000447); feature: surface water layer (ENVO:00002042); material: "saline water (ENVO:00002010), including plankton (ENVO:xxxxxxxx)" | depth 5 m | reverse complement strand
AGTCACAATAATTAATAAACTCTACTGCAAAAAAATTATAACAATGTTGCCTGGTCAAGAAAATCCTACTCATTTTCATAAAAAAAAGGAAGAGTCATTTATTATTCTTCATGGAGAACTCATTGTTAATCTAGAAAATGAAGAACACGTACTTAATCCTGGAGATATACTACATATACCATTAACATATAAACACTCATTTAGAACCAAGAATGGCTCAGTTTTTGAAGAAATATCAACTACTCACTTTACTGATGATTCTTATTATTCAGATCAAAAAATAATGGATAATAAAAATCGTAAATCCTATATTCCACTGCGTTAAATTTAATTATTTTTTATTTTTAGTAGATTTTCAATTTCTTTTTCTGGAAGAAATGGATGCATATCATAAAGTTCAGGACTCACAATTGTTCCTTCACTATTCTTTTTAGATTTAATTCTTGGCTGAAAGTCAATGTTTTCATCTACTTCTACGTCAACTAGCAAGGGGGTATCTAATTTGTTAAAGTTTTCAATAAAGCTTTTTACATTTCTTTTTGTTATTTTTATATAATTCAAGCCATATCCACCTGAGATATCTTTAAGGTTTGGAAAAGATAAACCTGTTTCTTCATCAATTCCTACTAAATTGTCACTAAAATAATTTTTCTGAGTTTGTCTAATAGAGTGATACCCATTATTTGAAAAAACTAAGATGATTATGTTCAACTTATTATGAGAAATTGTTGCAAGTTCCTGTATATTCATTTGCAAACTACCGTCTCCCTCAAAACAGATTATGCGACTTTTTTTATTACCAATACTTGCACCTATTGATGCGGCAATACCATATCCCATTGATCCAGAGGTAGAGTTTGTAAAGAATCGCTGATTTCTTTTGGTTAAGAATGCTTGATGTGGAACAATTGCTGCTGTTGCATTGGATGTAAGGATTATGTCATTGCTCCTTGACATTTTTGAAAGACTTAGTGTCATTTCGTAAGGGTTAATTTTTTTTGTATCAGGATAACTTTCATTTTCAATTGAATAATTTTTTTTAACTTTCTTTGACCATTTATTGAAGATCTCATGATTTTTATTTTTCTTAATTTTATCTACATTAAAAAGTTTAAAAAACTTATTTAAATCAATGTTTATAGGAAGGTCTAAATTTTGTCTAATTGTTTTTTTAGACAATTCTTCTTTATCAATGTCAACGTAACAAAAGTATTTATTTTTACCAAATTTTTCAAAGTTATAACCAATTTGTCTAATATTCAAACTTGATCCTAAAACTAATATAAAATCTGCACATTCAACTGCCAAGTTGCCTCTTCTATCACCAATTGTTCCACATCTTCCTATAAAGTTTTTGTGAGATTCCCATAGCAAGTCATGTCCGTTAAATGCAGTAACAACGGGTATGTTTAATTTATTTACGAAAATACGAAACTGATCAGTTGAACCTGAAGATCTTATTCCACCACCAGCAATTATCAGAGGTCTTTTTGATTCGTTTAATCTTTTTTCTAAAATTTTTATTTGCTCTACTTCTTTATTTGTAGAAATTTCTTTTTTTTCTCTGAATAATTTATTGGTTTTTTTAAACTCAGTGCCTTGAATATCTATAGGAATGTCAATCCACACTGGACCTTTTCTTCCATTTGATAGTATTGAAATTGCTTTTTGTATTTCATATTCAATATTTTCTTTTCGTGTAATTGTTTTAGAATATTTGGTAATACTTTCTACCATTTTTGTGATAGGTGCTTCCTGGTCACCTAGTTGTCTTAGATTTTTTTCTGAATTTAGTGTATCGGTTCTAACTTGACCAGACAATATTAACATGGGAATAGAGTCAGCATATGCACCAAATACACCATTCAATGCATTAATCCCTCCAGGCCCAGCAGTTACACATATAGCAGATATTTTTCCAGTGCTTCTTGAGTAAGCATCTGCTGCCATTGCACAAGCCTGTTCATGATGAAAAAAAGTTACATTAAGTTCTTTTTTCCTAGTCAATGAATCATTTAGATGCATGGCCATACCGCCTGTAACCATAAAAACATCAGTTATATTATTAGAAACTAAAACCTCAGCAATCTTATCGGAGATTTTCATGGCTACCTTTCACTAAATGAGTATATACAAAATTTTAATACTGTTGATATATCTATTTACATTCTTAACTTAAGAATTTAATGATTTGATTTACAGACTGGGTTACTGTCAACTTTTCAGTATTTAATACTAAATCTGCATCTTTTGGGATATCGTAATTTGAATGAAGCCCTGTTACATTTTTTATTTTTTTTGACTTATTTCCATAAAGGTTTTTTGGATCTCTTTTAATACATATTTCAAGCGAAGCTTCAACATAAATTAAAGCAAAATCATTTTCATTAAATAAACTTTTCGCAAAATTTCTTGAACTATTATTCGGAGAAACTGTTGCAACTATTGGTAAAATTCCAGAATCAAACAAAATTTTAGATAAATGGGCTACTCTTCTATTATTTTCTATCCTATCTTCTTGAGAAAATCCAAGGTCTTTATTTAAAGTTGATCTTATATTATCTCCATCAATGATGTAGAAAGGAATCTGAAGCTTATCTAATTTTTTACCCAAAGCTTCTGCAATTGTAGATTTGCCAGAAGAAGGTAAGCCTGTCAACCATAAACACTTGTAGTCACTTTTTTTATAATTTTGTAATTTTTTATATAGTACTGTACTTCCTCTATCAAGGTGTTGAACAATATACCCAAAAGCAACAGTTAAATTATTTTCTGGATCGATTATCGCAAGTTGTGAAAGATAATAATTAGAATCAAATAAATCAAGATGTACTTTTTCTTCTAGTTCAATATTTAGAATTGCAATCGAATTTTTCTTTACAATTTTTTTAGATGTCCTTGAAACGAATCCAGCTACTTCTTTTGAATGAAACTTAAAGATATACCTTTTATTTTTTAACATCTCATTTGATGCTGTCCATATTATTTGTACCTTATATGCATCAGACAAGGTAAAGTTGTCATTTTTTAGTACTAGCGAATCACCTTTGCTTATGGAAATTTGATCGCTTAACTCAATTGCAGTGTTTTTGAGATTTTTTTGTACCTCTACCTCTTTGTTATTATGATAAATTTTTTTAATTTTAGCTATTTCGTTTGTATATACATTTCTAAGATAATCACCAACACTATAGTTAACTTTGTTATTCTCAACGAAATAAGTTCTGTTGCCTGAGTTATTAGAAATAAACTTGACAATAGAACTACCTTGTTTTTTTGAATCTAACTTTACGTTAAGTTTTGTTAGTACGTCATATAAAGACCTTCCTTCATAAAAACTCATTTTTGGACTTTTCGATATTACATTATCTCCCTCTACTGCCGATAAAGGTATAATCTCATCTAATCTAATGTCGTTTTTTTCTGAATAATCAATTATTAATTTTTTATGTTCTTCAAATACTTTTTTTGAAAATTTAACTTTATCCATTTTATTTATACAAATTATTTTGTACTTTATGTTTGGAAACATGTTTACAATTTCTAAATGTTTTTTTGTTTGTGATGTTATTCCTTTAGATGCATCAACTAAAATCAGTGCAGCATCAGCAAATGTTGCAGCATTTGCCATATTTTTGGTATATTCTTTATGACCTGGTGAATCAATTAAGGTAAATTGAGTATTGCCTAAAACAAAATATTTAAATGCTATATCAATAGTTATTCCCTGTTCTTTTTCATCAATCAGACCATCTAGAAGTAAGGAATAATCTATATCTACTCCCTTTTTTGAAAATTGTTCATTTATTCTTGTTAGGTATTCTGACTGATCTTGTAAAAGATTATTTGTATCATAAATAAGACGTCCTAACAACGTAGATTTTCCATCATCAACACTTCCACAAGTCATTATTTTTACTGACTTCATTAGAAATATCCTTGTCTTTTTTTTAATTCCATACTTCCTAGTTTGTCATAATCTATAAGCCTTCCACTTCTTTCTGAAAAGTCTGACTTTTTTATTTCTTTTATTATTTCTTTAACATTTTTGGCTTTGCTTTCAATACCAGCAGTTAATGGATAGCAACCTAAAGTTCTAAATCTTACATTTAGATATTTAATCTCATCTGTTTCTTGAAATTTGAATCTATTATCGTCTAAAAGAAATATTTGACTGTTACTTACTACAACTTTTCTTTTTTTTGCAAAATATAAAGGAACAATATTTATCTTTTCTCTATAAATATATTCCCAAATATTTAATTCTGTCCAATTAGATATTGGAAATACCCTAAATGATTCATCTTTTTCCTTATGTGTGTTAAAAAGAAGCCATGGTTCAATGCTCTGGCTTTTTGGGTCCCATCGATTATCAATACTTCGGTGTGAAACTATTTTTTCTTTTGATCTACTAGCTTCCTCATCCCTACGGGCACCCCCATATATGAAATCATAACCCCCTATTTTTATAGCATCTTTTAGTGCTTGGGTTTTCATTACATCTGTGTAATTTGAGTGATCAAATGGATTAATATCAGATCGAAGACCATCTTTGTTAGAATATACAATACCTTTTATATTATTTTGTTTAAATGAACTATCTCTAAATTTAATCATTTCTTTAAATTTCCAACCTGTGTCTATATGAAGAAAAGGAACAGGTATTTTATTTGGGTAAAAAGATTTTTTAAAAAGCTCCAACAACACCGAAGAGTCTTTACCTATAGAATATAAAACTACTGGATTTTCAGAACTGGAATAAGTATCTCTAATTATTGATATAGCCTCTTCTTCAAGCTCTACAAGATGGTTTTTCATATATTAGCTACTATAGTCATTTAATTTATAGGAAGTTAATTTTGATTTTAGGTTAAGACATTAATTAATTGTAAAAACTAAAACCCAACTTTCTTATTTTTATTGATTAAATCCTAAATAGGTCTTCATATTATTATTAAATCAATATGTTAATTGTTATCCTTGGTTTACCAAGAACTGGCTCAAGTGCCTTGTGTAAGATTTTAGAAAATTCAAATATATCACCACACATTTACAGTAAAAAAATTGAACAAAAATCTTACGAGTTCAACAAAATAGGTTATTTTGAAGATACTTTTTTAAATCTCCTAAACGATAATTTAATTCGTTCACTTTACGGTGTAGGAGCAAGTTTTTTATATAACAAAATGATTAATCCAAAAGTTAACAAAATGGATGACAATTTTTTCTATGATATTGATGAAAACTCATTAGAAATTCCTGATGATTATTTGTTAAATATTGAAATGTATACCGGCCACAGCTGGGATGTTTGGGGTTTGTCAAGGATGCAAAAAAATGAAAAATGGTATAAATGCTATTCAAAAACTAATTGTGCAGATAGCTCTTCTATAAAAGATACATTGAGTGATTATAAAGAAAGTTTACTAAATCAATCCGAAAGTGTATCTACTTATATTAAGGATCAAAGAATAATTTATACTTACGAATCATGGGACTTGCCTGAAGATACAAAATTTATAATTTTAGATAGAAATAAAAATGATTCAATTAAAAGTCTCAGAAACCATTACGGAAAAAACTTATTTACAGATAACAATTATGCTAACTTTTCTTGGGTTTCGAACCATTTCAACTATAAAGTTAAGTATCAATCTTATGAAGAGTACTCCACAATTTTTAATGAGTTTTCAAATCTTATACGAAGTAATTATGACGTTTTAGATCTAAGTTTTGATGAAAATAAATTTTTTAACGATGTTGATGAATTATCTAAATTTCTGAATACTAATATTGTTTACAAAGATATTTTTTAATTTTTAAGTAATTGTAAGCAATATGAAAATATTAATTTTCGGTTCAACGGGATGGTTTGGAAAAGCAACTCTTGACTATTTTATAAGAAGATTTAACGATCAGTGTGAGTTTACTTTAATTTCATCATCAAGAAAATCTTTTGAATTTAAAGGATATAAATTCAATACCGAAAATTTGGAATATTTTAATTTAATAAAAGATTCAACTTTTGACTATTATTTTGATTTTGCTTTTTTAACAGGTAAAAATGTAACCGAACTTAGCAACGACATTTACGTGTCACAAACAGATAAATTAATTAACTCATCAAACAACTTTTTAAAAAATAATTATGTGAAGAAAGCTTTGTTAACATCTTCAGGAGCAGTTTATTGGAAAGGAACTTCCAATGAAACAATTTATACCTTACAAAAAATAAAACAAGAAAAAAAATTTTTGAATACATGCAAAGATAACGATATAGACTATTCAATCGCAAGAGTGTTCGCCGTAATAGCTAAACATTATAATTACGATTTTAATTATGCTTTTTCAAGCTTTGTTCAACAGTCAATAACAAAAAAAGAAATAAGAATTAATTCCCATAAAAAGGTCATTAGATCTTACTTAATTTTTGATAATCTAATGGATTATTTTATAGACAATGAAAAAAACAATAAAGTTTATGATGCGTGGAATTTAAAACTTGATATTTATGAGTTGGCAGAAATTATTTCTACAATAAATAATTGTCCAATCATCATGGAAAACGATTACCTAAGTGCTCATAAAATAGACGAATATACAAGTAAAGACTTTTCATTTAAAAATTATTTTCAAGATGAAATTAATCTAGAAAAAATTATCTTAGATTATATTAACTACACGGAAAATGCAGAAAATAAATTTTACTTTAAATAATTTTGATTAATTTAACATTAAAAAAATAATGAAACTTTCAAATAAAGAAGAATTTTTAAGGCGAAAGGATAAAAAACTAAAGAAAATTATTGATTCAAATGGTCATATAAACTTTGAACCAAAAAAAGAAAATCAGTTTGATACTATTGTTGGAATAATAATCTCACAATTTATCTCGACTTCTGCTGCGAATTCAATATTCAAAAAGATCAAAATACACTTCAACACAGAAAACTTAAAATATGAGCATTTTTACAAACTTACAGTTCCACAAATTAAAAAACTTGGAGTCAGTACAAATAAAGCTAAATCGATTAAAGAACTTTCTGAGTTATATGCACAGGGTGAAATCATAGACCTTAATATGTTAAATAGTAATGAGCTGAATGAGAGAATGAATTCAATATTTGGAATCGGTCCATGGTCAGTAAATATGTTTGAAATATTTGCCTTAGGTAAGCTGGATATATTTTCTTCTAAAGATGCTGGTTTAAGACTTGCAATGAACAAATTAAAGATGGTTAAAGAAGGAAGTGAATGGATAAAGTATGAAATCTATGCAGAAAGATGGTCTCCGTATAAAACAATTGCGTCCTTACATTTATGGAAAATGGTTGATTAAAAATTTTAAATTTACACGATAGATATTTTAAAAATCTTTTGTTTAGCAAAAATATAAAGATTATTTAGAACGATTATAAATATAAAATATATGCCAATTCGATTAATTAGTGACAAAAAGTTTGCAACTTCTTGACCATAGATCAAAGTATTTGGATTTAGAAATATAGAGAAAATAACAGAGAGTTTTAAAAAGTTAGAACCTCTAATGTAAATCAAAATTAAAATGATTAAAAAGTTAACAAGCCTATGTGAATTATTTGAAAAGATAATTGTAAAAATAAACCAGATGTATAGTCCATTCTCAAGGTATTCATCGTTTCCAACCGTACTGGTTAGTTTATTACTGAACAACATAACACCTATTGTTGCAATCATAATTAATAGGAGAGTTATGATAAGGCTAGGTTGTATTTGAAATATGCTCAGTATTGGCTCTATATCTAGACTTAGACCATATGCGACACCAAGATTACCTACATAATCCAAGTTATTTAATGTTTGAGATGGATTGAGAAGTTGATTTTTTACACTAAATTCTGAGTCATCTTGAAATAATAAAAATATGAAGAAAAATAAGGATATTGAATTAAGTATTAAGACTTTATAATTTTTTCTTAAAAGAGATACAATCAAAATACCTAAGATTAATCCAACGGGATGTATCTCATTTACCGCAATTAAAAATATCAAAACTGTACTTAGAATCCATCTTTCTTGAAATTTGTACATCACAAACAAAGCAATAGCGAATGTAAATATGTCTAAATTTCCATAATTAAATAGAAAATTTACGCATGGGCTTAAAATTATAAAAACTATAAGCTCTCTGTTTTCGGAAAATTGTTTTAATAAAAATCTATATATAAGTAGATAAATTATAAAAAATAAAAAAGAAAATAAAGTAATCATTAGTTTTAAGTTCATACTTATTGAAAAAAATTGAAATAATGGGTTGTAAAAAGGCACTGGGCATTCTAAAAAATAATCAGTATATAAAAAGTTATTTCCTGTAAAAGATGGATCACTACAGTTCATTGCTGTCAATGTTATTTGTAAGTCTGGGTAAATTGAGAAACCAGTAAGAGGGTCCTGTATGAGACTTGCCCATATTTCAACAGTTTTACTGCTGAGCGCACTTAAAAATCTTATTGATGCGAACACTATTGGCAAGCTGTAAAACAATTTTTTGTTCATAAAGGAATTCGATAATGAATATTTATTCGCAAAAAAAATAAATAGAATTAAAATTCCGAAAAGCGAAGGGTTAAAAAATAAATAAAAAATAAATACTATAGACTTGATCTGATTGTTTTTGTAATTTTTAAAAAAGAATATTATTAACAAAAATAAAAAGTCATTTTTAATTTCAAATAGATGTGATCCTATGCTGTCAAAATTTAGATAAGAGTATCTATATAAAAGTGAGTATCCCAGTAAAAAACAAAAAAGATAAAAATATATTCTTTTATAAATCGGTCTTAAATAGAAAAAAACCAAGATTATAAAAGTAACTAGAAAATTGTAATAATATAAATAGACTTTTTTATTAAAACCAATAATTATTTCTGCACTATCTTTTTCAATATATAAATCAACAATTTTTCCAATACACTGAAAATTTTCTACATCAGGAAAAATATAAACATCTCTATAGCTGGTGTTTATAGTTTTTACCTTATTTAAATTTATTAAATTCTCTTCGAAGCCTTTATAACAAAGATTGGATGTTTTCAGCCTACCTACTTCTACAGAAGCATTTGATTCAACATCATAACCTTCAAAAAAAATCAAATTGTTTATCAAGAGAAATGGAACTAAAAATAATAAAAGAATTAAACAATATAAAAAAATCTCAATTTTTTTATTTGTTCTCTTTATATAAAAATCTTTCATTTAAGAAGACATTTTATGAAATTCATCTATTTGGTCTATTGTTATTTCGTCACTGTCACTTTTATACCAATTAACAATTTCACTAGATATCATCTCAATATCAAATAGTGGTTTCCATCCAAGAATATCGTTTGCTTTTTTGGAATCAATACGTAAAAATTCACTTTCATAAAATGAATTTTGTTTTTGTTTAATTTCTATATTTTTATCACTATTCCAATTTTTTAAAATATTTTCTGTAAGATCCATGACTTTTTTTTCATTATTTTCAGAGGAGCCAAGGTTAAATATTTCATTTTGATTATTTTTTACACAGTATTCACCTGTCATCAAGTAACCATTTAACGAATCAAGAATGTATTGCCAAGGTCTGATCGATCCAGGATTTCTTAAATAAATATCTTCATTATTTTTTAACGAATTGATAATATCAGTGACTATTCTGTCTTTACCACCATCTCCACCTCCCAGAACATTTCCAGATCTTACAACTCCAATATTTAAGTCTTTTCTTGATATAGTGTTTATGAAAGCTGAAATAATATGTTCTGTAGAGGCTTTAGATGCACTATAAAATTCTTTACCTCCGAGAGAGCTTTCTTCTAAATTTGAATTGGCAGTATCAGAATAAACTTTATCAGTTGTAGATATTACTAAACCGTTTATCTTCTCATTTTCGTTTACCAAATTCATAACATTAAATGTACCAATGATGTTTGTTACTAATGTTTCCAGTGGTTTTATTTTTGCTGTTGAGACAACTCCTTGCGCAGCCAAATGAAATACAAAATCAAAATCTAGATTAAATACCTTGCTAAGTTCATCATTTTTATCTGAAATATTTAGATTGTATTCACTTTGAAATGTCTTTTTTTTATCAATTCTTTCATAATTTTCAGAAATTATCTCAGAATCTGATAACCCATAAACTTCTGAACCTAAATAATTTAAATAGCATGCAAGCCATGAACCTTTAAAACCTGTATGTCCCGTAATAAGTACTTTTCTATTTTTCCAAAAACCTTGATCAATCATTTTTATTATTTTTCAAATATTTTTCAACAATCTCTTTTTCCCTTATGGTATCTACTGGTTGAAAATAACCACTGTGTTTGTAAACACTTAATTGCTTATTTTTTGATAGAATCTCCATCGGTTCTTTCTCTAAAGATGTTGTGTCATCTTCAATATAGTTTACGATATTACTTTTCATTACAAAATATCCACCATTAATAAATTCATCATTACTGATAGTTTTTTCATTAAAACTTTCAACAAAATCTCCACTTATTTTTAAATTGCCAAATCTTGCGGGAGGTTTAACACCAGTTACAGTAGCAATTGTTCCTTTGGATTTAAAAAATTCTTCTAATTTTTTTATATCCACGTCTGATATTCCATCACCATATGTCAACATACATTCGTCTAGCTCAAGTAATTGAATTGCTTTTTTTACTCTCCCACCAGTCATAGTATTTTGACCAGTATCAAGAACTTGAACTTTAAATGAATCATTTATATCGAAAATGAAATTTTTTTCATCAACTACATTAAAATTTTTTTTAAAATAATCGTAAATATATTCAACTTTTTCTCCACCAAGAATAACAAACTCTTTATAATCATATGAAACATAATGTTCCATAATATGAAAAATCATTGGCTTGTTTAACAACGGTATCATTGGTTTTGGCATTTTTAAAGTTTCTTCCAT
>CETK01386638.1_pt1 | contig 10963 bp, 4 predicted proteins | sample 361431 | NCBI WGS metagenome assembly CETK01 (sample SAMEA2622452, study PRJEB7988) | marine metagenome | biome: marine biome (ENVO:00000447); feature: surface water layer (ENVO:00002042); material: "saline water (ENVO:00002010), including plankton (ENVO:xxxxxxxx)" | depth 5 m | reverse complement strand
TTTACCTTGGCTGAAAGCCTCGGAGGGGTAGAATCCTTAATTTCGCATCCCGCATCAATGACTCATGGGTCTATCCCTAAAGAACTGCGTGAAGCAGCTGGATTAAAGGATTCATTAATACGCATTTCCGTTGGGATTGAGGATGTAGAAGACTTACAAGCTGATTTAGACTCAGCTTTTGCCTGAGCTTATCGCCTATTTTGTCAACTTTTTATCGTATTAGTCACCCAGTCCTTCAGTCTTCTTGTACCAATTGTATTGCCTTAAAAAAGCCTTTTTTGTAGGTTTCAATTACTTATATATCGTTTGAATAATTATTTTTTTCCGTTATCTACTAATATTCTTCCTAAATAAGTATTACGATCCTTCGAGATATTGATACATATTATGGCTGATATAGTAATGGCAGACCGTACCAACTAACATATGCACAAAATATCATGAATAATGTTGTCATTGTAGCCGCTAAGCGAACCCCTATCGGAACTTTTGGAGGCAGCCTTGCATCTTTAACCGCCCCTGAATTAGGTGCAACCTCCCTACTAGAAGTTATAAAATTCGCCAAAATCCCAATGGATATGGTCGATGAAGTTGTCATGGGTAATGTGTTAAGCGCAGGCATTGGCCAAGCTCCGGCAAGGCAAGCAGCCCTGAAAGCGGGCTTGAGCGAGCGAACGCCCGCTACCACCGTCAACAAAGTCTGCTCCTCCGGGCTCAAAGCCGTGATGATGGGCTTCGACCAAATCCGACTTAAGGATGCCGAGGTGGTGGTGGCTGGCGGCATGGAGAGCATGAGCAACGTACCCTACTACCTGCCCAAGCAGCGGTTTGGAAGTAAATATGGGCATGTTGAAGCTCAGGATGGTATCGTTAGGGATGGCCTTTGGGATATTTATAATGAATATATGATGGGGGATGCCGCAGAGCATTGCGCACGGGAGTGCGCAATTGGGCGTGAGTCTCAGGATCAATACGCTATATCGTCTTATAAGCGAGCTTTAGACGCTTATGAACAAGACCTATTTCGAGATGAGCTTATCAAGATTCATGTAAAAGGTCGTCGTGGCGAAACCATTCAGATAACCCAAGACGAAGAACTGGATCGCGTCAATTTTGATAAAATTCCTAAATTACGTCCTGTATTTCAGTCCGACGGAACAGTTACCGCGGCTAATGCCTCTAGCATTAATGACGGAGCAGCGGCGGTTTTACTTATGAGTGAAGATAAAGCCAACGAATTGGGTATACAGCCCCTCGCGCGCATCATCAGTCATGCCAATGCAGCTTTAAAACCTGAATGGTTTACTACCGCTCCCTCCGAGGCAATGCCGAAGGCTATCGCTAAAGCCGGCCTCAGTATTCAAGACATGGATCTTTTCGAAATTAATGAAGCTTTTTCAGTTGTTGTTTTAGTAAACGAACAAAAACTTAAGTTAGACCCTACTAAAGTTAATATTCGCGGCGGTGCCATAAGTATGGGCCATCCAATTGGCTGCTCGGGCGCACGCATTTTAGTGACTTTGGTGCATGCGCTACAGCAAACCAGTGGAAAGTATGGCTGTGCCGGGATTTGTAACGGAGGAGGTGGCGCATCTGCGATGGTTATTGAACGGCTTTAAAAACATTAAAGCGAGTTGTATGCCCTGATGAGGCGATGGTTGGAGTGGTATTTGCGCAAAACGGCTCGATACTCATCAACCCGAAACCCACATATCCGAATAGCAATGTTAATTTCGGCACGGGGGCACATGAGTTAACGCATTATTTTGATGCGAAGCGATGACTTTTTCGTAATTGAGCACCCCCTGTACATAAGGTACTTTTTAAGCGCCAAGGTTTCGTCTTTTAGTTGACTTTAAGCTGGCAGGAAGCTAATTTTCTATACGTTTTGCAAGAACATTGAGTGCGGTTAGAGCGCATTCCACGAGAATTAACGAACCATACGTCTATACCACAACGCTACAATATTCCACACAGTAATTGTGATCGCCATCGGGCTTATTTATGGATGGAAGGCTTAGCTTTCCAAAACACACTGATAGACGACAAAACGTATGCCTAAACAACATCGAGAAGACATAAAGTCTGCAAATCAGACTCGATCTGCTTGGTTATTTTCTGTGCAACAGATAACCCTAAGATGGCTTTGTTTTGCCGTTATTTTAGGCGTTTTAGTGGCGGATGGAGATCGAGTTTGGGCACAAAATACCGGAGCACAACTGCTCAAAGTGGCTGAAACCGCCACACATATTGAGTATAAACTTTCAAATCCTCAACTTCAGATTCTTCCTCCTTTTGAGCTCCCGGTAGCTGTTCGTCAAGGGAGCGCCGATATTCAAATTTTATCGCAGCACGTGCGCAACATCCCCACCCCTATTGATTCGATTCAAGCAAAAGCGTGGGCATTGAAGAGTACCCAAGTACCGGTGGTAGAAACAGGTTTTATTGGAAAGTTTCGTGGAGAGGATATTGCCTCGGTGGTGCTTCATGTGGCACGGTTTTCGGCGAATCAGCGAAATGCCGCGAATACATCAAGCTTGGATGCTGCCTCGACCGAAATTACTCGGGAGCTGCATATACGGGTGGGTAAAACGGCTATGTCGCCAAATATAGACCAGTGGGAAGGCCCGCAATTAAATCGGCGGCCACAATCTTGGTCGGCCAACACCACGAATAACGGGCAAATAGGTGCAAGGTTAAAGCAGCAGGATAGCACTCCACTAGCCAATGGACAGTGGTATAAAATCCCGATTTCTCGGGAAGGTATTCATGGATTGGATGTGGATTATCTGGACGAATTAGGATTAAATCTTGATAGCATAGATCCCAGAAATCTGCAGCTTTGGGGTACTGATGGGAAGGTATTGCCGGAACTTAATAATGCAGTAAGGCCTGATTTTGCTCAGATTCCAATCTTAATCCAAGGAGAAGTCGATGGGCAGTTTAATGACAGTGATGTACTGTTATTTTATGGAATTTCACCTCATAAAGAGTCTCGAAATCTAGGAGAATTTTCACATAGCATCCATCCCTATTCAGATTCTACATTTGTTTTTTTGACGGTGGGTGAACAGCCAGGACTTCGCATGAAAAGTGAGACTGATTTTTGTGCGCCCTGCGCTAACCAAGTTCAGTTCGAGGATTACAACTGGATGGAGCAGGAGCTTAATAAATCTGAGGCCCGACAAAAAACAGGTCGTTATTTTCTAGGTCAACGAATCCCGTCCACCGCTCAGGGCCAAAACATGTCCATTTATAAAGATACCTTGGTTCAGGTGAATCCAGATGAACCTTTGCTGCTCTCTGGACGAATCTATGTGCGCTCAGAAAATCGACCTACACTTCAACTCAAAGCCAACGGCAAAGTACTAAATACCTTTTCAGTAAATTCACTTACCTCGGGGTATAACTCGTATGAATTTGAGTCGGCTAGGGCCTATAGTTTTAGTCAAATCCCTTTCATCCTAAATAGTTCGGACTTTATTAACTCTGGTGACGCGGTGATTGAACTAAGCGTGACAATGAGTAATGGGGATGCAGGGACTGAGGCTTTTGTGGATTATGTGCGCGTGGCTAGTACCAGGGCACAGTATGCCGATAACGGTGAAATATCCATGTACGCGCCCAGTGATGCCGATGGGCAGACGGTGCGCTCGTTTACCGTCTCTGGGTTTATTGTTCAGCCGCAAGTCTTTGAGGTTTCCAACCCAGTTGAACCCGTTACGGTTCCAATTACCAATAGCTTTGGAACCGGTGTCACGGCGACGCATACCTTTCAACATGGCAGTGAACCCTCGGATCGCTATTGGATACAAACCGAGTATTACAGACCGTTCATGGGGCGAAAAGTGGAAAATCAAAACCTCCGCGGTCTCAGTGGATACCCAAATTATATAGTCGTAACCGCCCCTACCTTTTTACCTTATGCGCAGGAGCTGGCTCAATACCGCTCCGATCAAGGCCTGGATGCATTGGTCGTGACTCAAGAGCAGATTTTCAATGAATTCTCGGGTGGAGTAACCGATCCGTCCGCCATTCGTGATTTCCTTAAATATCTTTGGGATCGTGCCTTGGCACAAGGTAAGCAACTTCCTGAGCATCTTTTATTGTTTGGCGATGCTACTTTCGACACTAAAAATATAAAAAGTGGTTTCACCAACTACCTAATTACCTTTCAAAGCAGTGAATCTATCCATCGAACCAATAGTTATGGTACAGACGATTATTTTACCTATATGGATGACGGAGAGGGAATTTTTGGCTCTTCGGATCGGGTCGACCTAGGAGTGGGACGTATTTCGGCACAAACTCGTAGCGAAGCTCGCATTGCCTTGGATAAAATCTACCGTTACGAAGATCCTGCGAATGCCGGAGAGTGGCAAAACCTCTTCACATTTGCCGGAGACGATGATTTCCCAGAGCCCAATCGAAATCGAGATTTGCATGTACTCAATGCCGATGGAACTGCCACCCGGATGAATCTTGACGAACCCGGTGCTCGCCTGAAGAAAATTTATCTATTTGCCTATCCTGAGGAAATTACAGCGGCCGGACGTCAACTCCCTGCGGCCACTCAGGATCTTATCGATACCTTTAACCGGGGCATGTTGGTGTTCAATTATTCTGGACATGGTAACGCCCAGACTCTGACCGATGAAGAGCTTTTTCTCTCAGACTATATCCCCCAACTTAATAACCGAAATAAATTAGCCCTGGTGGTTACAGCTACCTGCCAATTTGGTCGCTACGACGATATTGATGCCCAATCTGGAGCTGAAAAATTGGTATTAGCCGACAACGGTGGGGCAATTGCCAGCTTTACGACCACGCGGGTAGTATATACCTCCTCGAGCACCTCCGCCTTGAATTTTGGATTAAATATCGCCCTCTCTCAAAAAATGCTCGAGCGAGATACCGATGGACATCCACTTCGGCTGGGTGATATTTTTCTGCGCACCAAAAATACTTCTATTGGTAATGAGCTTAATGCGCGAAAGTTTATTTTGCTGGGAGATCCGGCCTTGCGATTAGCTCTGCCTGACCGAAAAGGGAGCTTCACACACATCAACCAGGTGAAATTGGATACCCTAAGCGATCCACTGAGTTTACGTGCGCTGGATAAGGTTGAGTTGAAGGGCGAAATTCAGCTAGCTAACGGGCAGCGCCACAGCAGCTTTAATGGCGAAGCGATATTCACTTTGTTCGATGCTAAGCGCCGAGTGAGCATTCCTCAGGATAGAGAATGGGTATCGAGTTATGGGTGCTATTTGAATTATGGAACCGATCTTGAATGTACCTATGAGGTTGAAAATGATGTGTTATTTAGGGGGAAAGCTGAGGTGCAGAATGGGCGTTTTTCTACCCAATTCATCTTGCCTAAAGACATGAGTTTTTCTCCTGAGTCTTCTCGTATGCTTGTATTTGCTAAGAGTTCGGAGGAGACGGCCGGAGGATCTTATACCCAGCTTCGTTTTTCTGGGGTGAATCCCGATGCCATTAATGACGGGCAGGGGCCGCAAATGGATCTCTATTTGAACGACCCTTCATTTTTTAACGGCAGTTTGATTAACTCTAACCCTACGGTATTTGTAGAACTAAGGGACAGTTCAGGAATTAACACCACAGGTACTGGTATTGGCCACGAAATTATTGCCAAACTCGATACCCAACCTCCACGTGAGTTCGTATTAAATGACTTTTATGAGGGAGAACTTAATGACTTTACAAAGGGACGCATAGAATATCCATTAAAGGATGTTCCTGAAGGTGCCCACACCCTCAAGGTTCGAGCATGGGATGTACATAATAATCCATCGGAACAGAGTATTGCTTTTGAGGTACAATCCGAGGAGGATTTGGTGATTCGTGATGTGTATAACTATCCGAATCCAATGAATAATTTTACGCAGTTCGTTTTCGAACACAACCAGCAAGGAACCCCTTTAGACGTAAGTATCCGAATCTATACTCTCTCCGGGGCCCCTGTACAACAAATACAAGAAACAATAATAGGAAACAGTTCATATGCCAGTATTCCATGGGATGGCCGTGACCGGGATTTTGATCGCCTGGGTAACGGTACTTATGTTTATGTGCTCAGGGTATCAACAGAAACCCCCGAAGGCCGAAAAACAATCGAACAAATCGAAAAATTAGTGGTTATTCGCTAAATGCAATTTGCTGAATCGAAATATATCGGATCGCAATGCAGGGTCGGTATTTGCCGATTTGCTCATTGTAAAACAAGCATTCTCCACGTAAAAAATCATATTTAATGAACCAGACTCATTATATTACCAAATCGAATTTTGTGAGAATTATATACACTATGAAAAAATCATTGTTTTCAGTACATTTTTTATCGTTTTCCATGAGCTTATTTTTGCTAGTGGGCGCATCTTATACCTCTCAAGCTCAAGTGGCCATCACCGCTGTCCCTTTTTTACAAATTGAACCCGATTCTCGTGGCGCTGCCATGGGAAATACCGGAGTGGCCATTGCCGATAACGCATCGGCTATGTTTTGGAACCCTGCTGGCTTGGCCTTTCAGCGAGGTAATCAGGTGAGTATAACCCACTCAAACTGGCTTGCTAACTTTAATGTGGATGATTTATTCTACGATTATCTGGTAGGTAAATATTATGTGGAAGGAATTGGAACCATCGGAGCTCACCTGACCTATCTGAACCTTGGAGAGCAGATTCAAACCAATGAGGACAGTCCCGATATCATCTCTAAATTCAATTCCTATGAATTGGCTCTTGGGCTTTCCTACGGTTTTGAGGTGAACAAAAATCTCGCCTTGGGTACCAGTCTCCGGCTCATCTATTCTTCTCTGGCCTCCGGAACCACGGTAAGTCAGCAGAAGGTAAACCCAGGAAACAGTGTTGGAGTTGATTTGGCGCTATTGTATAAAACCAATCCCTTTATCTTGGGTGAAAACAATGCTCGATTCTCAGCCGGTTTTAACCTCTCTAACTTGGGGCCTGGCATGCAATACACTGACAATGCCCAAAAAGATCCGTTACCAACAACCTTGCGCGCTGGTTTTGCTCTCGAATACGATCTTGACCCAGAAGGATACAACAGCATTACCCTTGCAACCGATGTCTCTAAAATTATGGCCCGCAAAAAAGAAGTTATCTCCACCCAAGCTGGGGTATCTGATACCTCATATGTAGCCGCTGGTGCCATTGAAGCTTTATTTAGCTCATGGGACACCTTCCAACGATTCGATGGTCAGGAATATGTAGATGTGAGTTTATTTCAGCAGTTCATGTTTGGCGCTGGTTTGGAATATTGGTACAATGATCTTTTTGCTCTGCGCAGTGGATTCTATTACGAAGATCCCAACAACGGCGACCGTAAATACATCACCTTTGGTGCTGGACTCCGCTACAACGCCTTTGGTATCGACTTTAGTTACATCAAGACCCTTGAATCGGATCACCCCTTGGCGAATACGCTCCGCTTTAGTGTGCTCCTGAACATTTAATCGCCATGCTGTCGAATCGCTGGCCCTTTTCTAGTAGTTTCTCTGGTTGTTCCAGCATTGTAATGCTCTGTTTCTTGTTAGGCCTAGAAATTCTAGGTACCTCATGGGTGACGGCGCAGGTCATTCGACCCGCTGTCGGACAAGTTGATGTGATTGCAGTACGGGTAGAATTTTTGTCCGATACCTCTGAGCTAACCTCCGGAACAGGGGTGTTTGGCCCCGACGGCTTCGATGGTTTGGATTATCTAGCCCGTCAAAAGGATACGCGCATTGATCCCCTTCCCCATGATCAATCCTATTTTGAGGCTCATCTTGAATTTGCCCGTAATTATTACCTCAAAGCCTCCGATGGGCAGTTAAAGTTAGACTATCGGGTACTTCCCGATGTGGTGCAACTGGATAATCCCATGTCGTTTTATTCGCCAACTGGAGAAGAATTCACCCTGGAAAAGGTGGCGGTTTTGTTGGAGCATGTGTGGACTAAAGTAGATGAATCTGGGCAGTTCGATGCCATCGGATTGGATCCTGCAACGACTGCTTTTGTTATTTTCCACGCAGGGGTTGGTCGGGATGTTGAGTTAACTGGTACCAGTCTAGACATTACTCCCTATGATTTACCCTCCATTTATTTGAAGCAAGATCAACTCGCTAGCTTATTGAACGAACCCACTTTTGAAGGATTTTCTATGAATAACGGGGCCTTTCACGTAAATAACTCGATGATTATTCCACGTACTCAAAGCCGCCGGGGAGAAGATGTTGGAGGAAATGAAGTTGTCTTTCCTCTATCAATTAATGGTCTACTTTGCGCCTCCATTGGAAGTCATCTAGGTCTGCCTGACTTATTTAATACATCTGATGGATCCTCTGCTATTGGACGGTTTGGACTTATGGACGGTGCTGGCTTTTTTTCCTATAACGGACTCATCCCTCCAGAGCCCTCAGCTTGGGAAAAGGCTGCACTAGGTTGGATAGAACCGGTGAACATCACCGAATCGGCAGGTGCGTTGGAAAGTAAGGGTAGCATTGGCCCCTTCACTTTATCCCCTGCTTCTATGGATAGGAATACCGATCATCCACAACTCTACCGGTGGGATATTTCAAGTAGAGAGTATTTCATGATTGAGTACCGCCAACGTGACCTAGACGCCAGCGGAGTCGAGCTTACCATCCGTCAACCCGATGGGAGGCGAGTACGCCAGCAATTCACCAACAGTGACACCGATTTTATTTATCAATATGCAGGTTTTGATACCTTATTAACTGCCGGTACGCTGCTAAATGTGAGTAATTTTGACTGGAGTTTACCAGGCGGGTTGGATCTTGGTCCGGATGAAAAAGAAGGCACCGAAGACGATCGTGAGCTCAATGGCGGACTACTTATTTGGCACATTGATGAAGGTGTTATTCAACGCGCTTTTGACGCACAAGCTCAAGGGATCGATCGTGGAGTCAATGAAGATCCATATTATCGGGGGGTAGATCTGGAAGAGGCCGATGGGGCTCAGGATATTGGTTTGGATGCTGGGTTATTGGATAATTCACCTAGCTTTGGCTATGCCTATGACTTTTGGTGGGAGGGCAATAACTATCGGGTCGTAACCGAAAATGGCAGTATTGATCTGAATCCTAACAACGAATTTGGACCAGGAACTTACCCAAATAATGCAAGTAATATAGATATCCAGCAGTATTTTACACTCTATGATATACAAGCCACCGGGTCGACCGCTCAGTTTTCTATTCGTTATACCGCTCCAGAAGACAACGAAGCCCGCCTAGCAGTAAACATCCAAGATTTCCTTCCAAATGGTTTGACTTCGAATGATGGGTATTATACTTCTTATCCTTTATCGGTTGGACGAGTCATTGTTGGTGCACAAGGAGTTAATGCATTAGGCGGGTATGTAGATACTCCGTCTGACACCTTAGTAGTAGTGCAAGCAGAGGAAATACTTCAGCTGCTAAGCTTAAAGGATATAAAGACCAAGCAGGATATAACCGCTGAAGATTGGATACAGCTTTCGGACATGGAAGGGTCGGTGCAGCCGGTGTTAGAAGACCGGATAATTACCGGTGAACGTAAGGCTAATGACTTACAATTGCGTATTCGATCTTGGAATTATACACCTGGAGATGATAGCTTGGTTCAACGATGGGAACAAACCATAAGCTCGGAATTAGGGAGCATTGGCTTTGGGGAACAGCTAGGCTACCTAAGCAGTACCGGTGGCGCAGAGCGGACTATTTTGCTTGAATTATTGGGCATACAAATGGATATGGAAGGGCAGATTACGGGCAGTGATTGGCTAACAGAAACAGCCTTGATTGAGTTTAAAAATTCTGCGAATATTCTAGCCGGATCATTTCAAGGGCGTTGGAATAACGATCAGATTAAAGTTGATGGATGGAGTCCCGATGAAATTTTGGCTCTGGAACAAAGTGGATTATTTGGCACTGAAGAAGCCAGCCAATGGATTCCCTTAGCCCAGGGTGAAATAGTTCGACTTCTCCGAATTAATGAAAGCGAAGTGGGGGTATTTGACCCCAATGCGGTTAATATTTATACCTTATTGTATAGTAACCAGTCTGGAGAAATAGCCTCTTTATGGCCAGCAATCTCCAAAAAAGGACAGGTTTTTCGAGTTAATAACAGCGATAACACTCTCGAAGGATACTATCTAAGTGGAGCTATGTTGGATTACTTTCCACTTCCTGCTCCCGACTCGGTACACTGGGCAGGCAGTCCTCTATTGGCCGATCTTGACGGGGATGGTGAGCAAAACCTGCTAGTGGTTGGACAAAATCCTTATGCCACCATGCTCTATGGCTACACCCTCGAAGCTGAACCTTTGCAGGGATTTCCTTTACTGATAGGTGCTGGTGGTTTTAACTCGGATGGTTCAGGTGGTTCGGCTATGGATCAAGGTTCGCAGATAAACGAACACGGGATAGTCGGATCTTTTGTAACGGCCGTAGCGCCTTCGGGAGAATTATCCATTTGGGAATTTCCGAACATTGGCAGTGCCGACTGGCCTTCTCGAATGGGGCCTTGGGGTTGGAATCGGGCATATCAAACCGGGGATGAATTGAACTTGCCTGGAGGCGGAGACGAACAAGGGGTATTGATAGGCTCAAAAACCTATAACTGGCCTAATCCTGTAAGAGATCGGACAATGTTACGCTTTCAAACCTCCGGGGCTGGGCAAGTTCAAATACAGATTATAGACCTTAGTGGTCAAATGATTTATGAGCTGCAGGTTCAAAGTAAAGGAGGTAGTCCTGAAGAAATTGAAATTGATACCTCTCAATGGGCGTCGGGTGCGTATATTGCACTGGTTAAGGCCACTGTTGGTGGTAAAACAAGTAGTAAACTAGTGAAAATGGCCGTCGCCAAATAAGGAGTTCTATTAAACCTTGTACAAATCATTTCTCGATATCACCAGCTTATTTCTCGCTCTCCTTGGG
>CETK01066898.1_pt1 | contig 10971 bp, 10 predicted proteins | sample 361431 | NCBI WGS metagenome assembly CETK01 (sample SAMEA2622452, study PRJEB7988) | marine metagenome | biome: marine biome (ENVO:00000447); feature: surface water layer (ENVO:00002042); material: "saline water (ENVO:00002010), including plankton (ENVO:xxxxxxxx)" | depth 5 m | reverse complement strand
TCAACTATTCCATTTTTGTTCATTTTATTTTATGTAGACCCACCAATAACATAATTTGAATTTTCTATTTGTTTTTCGTAATAGACCGATGGATTATCACTTTCTAGTTTTTGAGCAATACATGCTAATCTAGAATCTTTTACATTGTAGTCTTCAGGATTGTAAGCTTTTGAAATAAATATGTTTCTAAAGCCCACCATTTTCAACCAACTTATTATTGCTTTTTTGCTTGGCAAGTGAGTGATTGTTGTTGTGTTTCTATAGGTTTCAGGAAACCAAATTTCCACTACATTTTTATTTTTTAGTAATGGATTTCTTGTAGTCGCACTCTCTAAAACTAATACTCCTTTTGGATTTAATTTATCATATAGTTTTTTAATAAACTTTAATTGTTCAGGGTTATGGTACAAAACACCAGTAAAGTAAATCAGATCAAAATTTTCTAAATCGTTGTATTTTTCTTTATCTAAATACAAGAAGTTTTCAGTTATTAATTTATTTTTTATTTTTATTTGATTAATCCATTTATTATTTTCTTCAGTTTTGTCAGGAAGGTCAAACAATACAATTTCACTAGGACGAAGAGATTCAAGTCGAAAAGTATCTTCTCCATCCTTGGGTCCAATCTCCATTATCCTTTTATTTACAAAAAAATCATCCCCATATATTTCACATAATTCTTTAAATAAATATTTTCTATAAGCGTAAGTTCCGTCGTGGGTATCAAATCTAGAAAGTTTATAATAGATTTTTTTTATTATCCAGACAATATAATTAAACATGTATGAATGATATTAATAAAAATAAATTATCTTACGTTTATTTAAATCAGTTAAAATTAAATTTCTAATCAATACTATGAAAATTTATAAACAAATTAGATATTGGTATAAAAAGTATATTCCAAATTTTTTACAAAAGTTTTTTAAAGTATTGAAGCCTAACTGGGTTGACTTATATTTTCATCAAATTAACTCATATTTTTATGATGAAAAGTCTGGTCATGGAGAGTATGAAAAAATTTTAGAGGTAACAAAACTTCTAAACGGTAAAGAAAAATTCTACTTAGATATTGGAGCAAGCGATGGACTTAGCTCCTCATGTACATTTCCTTTTGCAAAAAGTAATCACTGGGAAGGTTTATCTATTGAATATGATGAAAAAAAATATAAAAAAATGAAATTTTTATACAAAAACTTTAAAAGTGCTTCTGTTCTTGAATCAAAGATAACGCCCAAAAATATTGAAAAGGTACTTTACGAAAATAAAATACCTAAAAATCTAACATTTTTAAATATTGATATAGATTCATATGACTTAGAAGTTGTATCTGTTATGTTGAATTCAGGGTATAGGCCTGAAATAATATCTATGGAAATAAATGAAAAAATTCCTCCACCTATTTATTTCTCTGTACTTTATGATGAAGATCATTTTTGGATCGGTGATCATTTTTATGGGTGCTCAATTACAGCTGCAAACTCACTGTTAACTACATTTAATTATGGAATTTATGAACTTATTTACAATAACATATTATTTTTAAATAAGAGTTCATTCGAAAAACTAAGTTTTCAAAATGTAAATGAATCTTATTCAAAAGGATACGTAAACAAGCCTGATAGAAAAAAACTTTTTTCATACAATGAGGACGTTGATTGTTTACAAGAAATGAAAAAAAATGAGGCAATTAATTTCTTAAATGAGTATTTTAAAAAGTATGAAGGAAGATATGAAATGAAAATAATAGAGGAATAAAAAATTGAATATTAAATCAGTAACTTTTACTAACAAAGGATATATTGATTACACTCATAATTTATTAAATTCTATTAAAAAATTCGAGTCAGACGTAGATTTAAGAATTTTTACTCTTGATGATGAGTCATTTAATTATTTTCAAAAATTCCACAATGATGTCATAAAGTATGACACCAATGTCTCTGAAGAGTTTGTTGGTCAAAAGTCAGAAGGGTTTGGAAATTTGATGATTGTAAAATTTGAAATTATATATAAATCATTAAATGAATTTGACTATGTCCTATATATTGATGGAGACATAGTTGTTCGAGATAAAATAATGAATTATTTGCTGTCTAAATCTAAAAACAAAGACATTGTATTTCAAAATGATAAAAGACCCTCGAAACCTAACCTCATTAATATGTGTGCAGGTTTTATGTTTATAAAATCTTCAAAAAAAACACAAAAATTTTTTAATCCAGAAAATATTAATTCAAAAAAATTTAATGAATACACAACTCATGATCAAACCTACATAAATAGAAATCTAGCAAAATTTAATTATGCTTCGTTACCTCTAGATTTATTTCCTAATGGACCACATTATTACAAAAATCATGAAACTTTAAAACCAAAAATTATTCATTTCAACTATCTATTAGGTGATAAAAAGAAAGATGAAATGATTAAATATAATCAATGGTTTTTATAACGTATGAATAAGTTTTGGGAAGATCAACTTGAAGCAGGATATTACGATATTGTCTTAACTAATGGTTTGAGAAAAAAAAGAGGGATTCAATCTAATTGGCACAATACAACATTTAAAAAGGTTAGTAAACATATAAAGAACGAAGTTCACTTAGATTATGCTTGTGGACCCGGTACTTTTACAGGAATTTATACAAACTCAAATTCTATCTGTGTGGACATATCATTAAAGCAAATAAATTATGGAAAAGAAAAATATGGAGATAAAGCAGAGTTTTATACGTTAGATAATTTTAATTTTGATAGTTACCAGAATTATTTTGAAGTAATTACAGTGCTTGGCTTATTAGAGTTTATAAACGAAGATGAGTCAGTTGAGCTACTTAATAGATTATATAATTTGCTAAAACCTGGAGGGAGATTGATCGTAACTACTGTAAATTTTAGAAGTACAATATCTTTACTCGAAAAAATACAAAGTTTATTAACAAATGTTAGATATTCAAATCAATTTATAACAAAACACAATCTAATAACAATTGAAGCATTATTTAAAAAAACAAAATTCAATCATTTTCAAATTCAAAAGTATATGAATTTCGGCATTTTTTTTAGTATCTTTGGACACAAAGTTGCTAATAATACCCAAAAGATCATAGAGATTTTGTTTAATAATTTTTTCGGATATTTATTGTTTGCAACCCTTCACAAAGAAAATTAATAGCATTCTAAAGTTTAATCATTAACATTAAAGTTATGTCCAGCATCGGGATTTCAATAATCTTACCAACACTAAATGAAGAGGAAAACTTAAAGAAAATTATTCCAGAAATTATTTATAAGTTTCAAGAAAATAATTTAAGTTATGAAATAGTAGTGGTTGATGACAATTCTTCAGATAATACTGAGCTAACTATGAATAAATTTATTTCTGAAAATCCAAACATAAAATTTGTTAAAAGAAAAAATGATCCGTCTCTTCCACTTTCAATTTATGAGGGAATAGAAAATTCAAAATTTGAGTATGTTATGTGGTTAGATGCAGATGGGTCTATGCCCGTTGATGATATGTTAAAGCTTGTTATGACTCAAAAAGATAATATAAATGATGTAATTATTGGCTCAAGATTTGTTAAGGATGGAGGATATAAAGGGGTTAAAGATTTGAGTAAGAATAAACTTTTTCAAGCAATCAAATCTGTAAAAGATTCAAATGACTCTGTTTTAGGAATGATATTTTCAATAATGTTCAACAGAGTTTTAAACTTTTTAATGAGAGTAAATGTTAAGGATCTTACTAGTGGTTTTGTTATCGGCAAAAAGGAGTATTTTTCATTTGATATATTTAAGGATGCTGAATATGGGGAGTATTTTATTTTTCTTGTTAAGCACATGATAACCAAAAAAATTAAGATGGTTGAAGTAGGGTATATTTGTGAAACAAGAATTCATGGAGATTCAAAAACGGCAAGTAATATCCTACAATTGTTTAGAAGGGGAATACCATACTTAAAAGTAGCTTTTAAACTAAGGAAAAATGATGGAAATTAGAGATAAAAATAACAAACTTCTAGCTATGATTTTTACCCCAGGTGATTATAAAAATGAAAAACACTTTTTAACTGAAGATAGTAATGAGCTTCAGATAGCCCAATTTAATTTAGATGAAGGTACAGAAATAAAAAGACATATTCATAGACATCAAGAAAGAAAAATTAATAATACATCAGAAGTAATCATTGTGAATGAGGGATCCCTCGAACTTGAAATTTATGACGAGGATTTAAAGTTAGTTACTCAAGAAATTGTTCATCAAGGACAAGTAATTGCCCTATTTAATGGAGGTCATGGTTTTAGGACTCTATCTCAATCTAAGTTTCTTGAAGTAAAACAGGGTCCATATGTTGAAGAAGAAGACAAAGAAAGATTTTAAAAATTGATTCCAGTTTTTGAACCTTCAGTTGGTCTAAATGACAAAATAGCAGTATTAAAAACTCTTAATAAAAAAAATATATCTGGAAATAGCCCGACTGTTAAAGAATTTGAAAAAAAATTCTCCAACCATTTTTCTAAAAAGTATGGAATAGCCTTATCTAATGGAAGCGCTGCATTAGACGTAGCATTGAATTGTTTAGATTTGAATAAAGAGGATGAAGTCATTTTGCCTTCATTTACTATTATTTCATGCTTATCTGCCGTAATAAGATCAGGTGCAAAACCTGTTTTTTGTGACGTAGATGAGAACTCATGGAACATGCAGGTGTCCGACGTTGAAAGATGTATTACTGACAAAACAAAAGTTATCATTATGGTTCATACATATGGTCTACCATCAGATGCAATCAAACTCAGAGAACTTTGCGATAAAAAAGAGATCATACTTATAGAAGACACTGCAGAAGCTCATGGAATTAATATTGAAGGTAAACTGGCCGGCACATTTGGTGATATTTCAACATTTAGTTTTTATGCCAATAAACATGTTACAACAGGAGAAGGTGGAATAATTCTCACTGATAATGAAAAAATAAACGATAAGGCTCGAAAAATAATAAATTTAGATTTTGGATCAACTGAAAATCGATTTAATCATAATAATTTGTATTGGAATTACAGACTGAGTGGACTACAAGCAGCATTGGGAATATCACAACTTAAAAATTTAAAATATACGATTGAAACTAAGATTAAACAAGGAGAGAAATATCAAGAACTGTTGTCTGACTATAAAGAAGAATTACAGCTTCCTTTAAGAGAACTTAACAATGAAAAAAATCATTATTGGGTTTTTGGTGTGGTACTAAGAAAGGCAGAAAGAACTAAAGTTATGGAAGCTTTAAGAATGGACGGAATACAAACAAGAGAGTTCTTTTGGCCTCTTCATATGCAAAATGCGCTACCAAAAGACTTTCAAAAAAGGGATGTTAACTTATCTGTCAGTGAGAATTTAGGAAAAAATGGTTTTTATCTTCCTCTTGGCGCTCACATCAACAATAAAAAACAAGAATTTATTGTAAATAAATTATTAAATCATTTGAATTAAAAACCTTATGAAAATGAAAAGTATTGAGAAAATCCTTTTAAGTCTTATTCTTTTTTCAATAATTGGATTTACATTCATTACATCAGGAAATCTTTTTCAAAGAGAAGCCACAATAATTACTTTGATAATATGTAGTTTTTTATTTTGGTCATATTTAAGATCAAATTTTTTTGATGAGATCAATGATTTTGAGTTTATTCTAAATAAGGTTAATTACAGCATATTATTTGGTGCTATTTTTATTATCAATCTTTTATTTCAAAATGCATATTTAAATTTTGAAACTATAGATTGGGATATAAGTTCCTATTTAGTAGTTTCTAATGAGATTAATCAAGGATATTTACCGCTTGAACGTCAATGGGAGTCAAAACCTCCTTTGTTGTTTTATACTTATAATTTTTTTACAACATTATCTGGAAACAACTATCTAATTTTTAGAATTTTAAATGATTTTATTGTGTATTTTTTATCCATTATTTTATTTATGATTTCTAAAAAAAATTTTGGTAATACTAAAAGTGTATCTTTTCTTGTATCAATAACTTACATAATTTTTATGAGCACTGTTTGGAATACTTTAGAATATTCAGAATTATATTCTTTATTATTTTTATCGTTAAGTTTTTATTTTTATACAAATAAAACTTCTAAAAACTCTTCTTATCTCACAGGTATTTTTTTGGGCTTATCAATTTTATGTAACCAAGGTACTTTAATTTTCTTTCTTGGTTTTTTATTTTCATTAATTTTTAAAAATAGTGATGAAGTAGATAATAAATTAACTTTTTTAGCTAAGTTTATTTTTGGAATTGCCGTTCCTAATTTAGTTTTTGTTTTCTATTATTATTCAAACAATTTATTTGATATTTATTTTGCACATTTTTTCAGTATCCCATTGAGTTATGCAAGTGAAGGATTTAATTTTTTGGGTGGCTTAATTGATTATTTAAGATCTTTTTATAAATTTAATGCTGCACTTTATGCATTGTTTATTTTTATAATTATATCAGTTTCAATTCAGTCCTTAAATAATCGTATTACAAATAGGCAAAATATATCTTATTTGATTGATGACATATCAATTTTTATTATCTTTTCAATTATTTTTTACTATGTTGGATCACATGGTTATTATCATCACTTGCTTTTTTTGATGTTCTTTCTTCCACTTTTGATAATGAAGATTTCTACAAAAGTCCAAAAAAATTTATTTATACTCTTTCTAATCTCAGCATTAATCTCTACCAGTATTACTCAATTTCCTTTATCTATAAATAATTTAAAAGATTTAGAAACCACGTATAAAAATTATCCATTAAGGGCACTGTCTGATGAGATAGATTCTTATTTTGATGATGATGATTACACTATCCTTGCTTTTGATTACAATTTGGTTTTATTTTATTTAGATAAACACAATCAATCCTACATTGTACATTCTGAAAATTACTTGGAAGACTATATTGTTGAAGAATTGATTGAAGTAAATTATATGTCTGAAAATGAAATAAATGATCTTTTGGATCAGGAAGCAGATGTAGTTATTTGTTCTCCAAGAATGATAAAAAATGGAGTTGTAACTAAAAACGAGTTAATAAATTGCGAAATTAGTGATTATAAAAAAAATTATAAAAAAATTAATACTTCTGATTTTATAAAAAATGAAAATTTACAATATTATCGTGACCCATACAAAGAAATATCTCTATTTATTAAACAAGATGAATAGCTAAAGTCATGAATTTTTTATTTACTATAGCAATTTACAATCTTCTTTTTTTTACAGGAAGAGGGTTTGCAATAAGTGTTTCAAAATTATCAGGAATAAAGCTTAAAGAGTCTGTATTTGGAGTTTTTCACGAAAACTTTTATATAATTTACACCTTGTTTTTAATTGGAAATTTATCATTTTTACTCAACTTTTTTACACCAATAAATAAATTTTTCGTTTTAATACCAATTTTTATTTTTTTATTTTTTAACTTTAATAATTCACTGTCGTCCAGTAAACGAAATTATTACCTTATATCGAATTTTTGTATTCCATTTGCATTGACATTTTCAACTTTTGATATTGGGTTTCACTACGATGCAGCGTTGTATCATCTCAATTTTCAGAATTGGTTAGTAAATGAAAAAATTGTTTATGGCTTATCAAATATTTATGAACCTTTTGGATTGTCTTCAATCAACGATTATATTTTGTCAAACTTTCAAATAAACGGAAATTTTGTTGGTTTACATTTTTTAAATATCGCAATCTTAACAAGCTTGTTTAGTTTGTTGTTTTCAATCATCTTTTTTGATAATAAGAGCACATACAAATTCGCTGGATTATTTGTATTGCTTTTTTGTTTCTTTGATAATTTTGGAATAAACGGTGGTGGGAATGGGTTTCCTAATTTCCAAGGTATAGGCAAGGTTGACAATTTATTTGGGATTTTATTTTTATTCATTGCCTTAATATATACACATATAAAAAAAGAAAATTATATAGATTTTTTTGATTTTCTAATTTTTACTTTGCTTATATTATTTGCAGTACAATTAAAGATTTTCGGTGCTTTATTCCTACTTCTTTATGTTGATATATTTATAAATTTTTATAAAAGTGAAAAAATTAATTATTTTGTATTTTTAAAATTTTTCATATTTCCAATATCTCTATCTATTTTTTGGATAATTAAAAACTATATCCAAACGTCGTGCCTATTTTATCCATCGAATATTACTTGCAACGAAAATTCAAAATGGTTTTCAAATAGTGCCAAAACTTTAACCGAAGATACAAGAGAATTTCACAGGGCTTACAATTTTGACAATAATCTTTATGACTGGTTTCAATTCTGGATTGAAAAACCAGAAAATAGTATTTTGGTTTTTAATTTTGTAATATTTATAGTTTCTCTAACTTTTGTAAAGAAATTATTATTTAATTTATCTAGAGATTTTAAAATAAACAATTTGTTAATTTTTATTTTTATAAATATATTGGTTTTATTCTTTTCGTCTCCAACACCAAGATTCTTTATAGGACCGCTAATATCTTTGGTTTTTTTAAGCGGTTTAAATGTTAATTCATTAAAGATAAAACTTAAGAGAGAGGTATTTTCATATTCCTTGATTTTTATCGCTTTAGCTTCTGTAATATTTTTTCCAAGAATAAACAGCTACAAAAAAGGATTTGAAAATCCTTTAATTTTCACTCAACTCAATATTCCAGAAGTCGAGTATGTAGAGAATAATTATTGGGGTGAAAGACCTCAAAACGGAGAGCTTTGTTGGATAAATATAAACTGTACAGAGTCAACGGAAAATATATTGGAAGAAAACCTAAACTCTTTTAAGCTCTTTCGAATAATTGAGTAACTAATCTCTTATTGCAACATCAAAAAGCTGTCTTTTTACAATTTCCAGCTCGTGGGTTGACATCGTACATTCAAGGTTAATCCAACATTGATCACCAAAATCTGGTTTTACCCACCCATTACTTTGCTGGATATATTTTGCTTCATATCTTGGATCAAATAATTTATCACCACCACCATTTATCAACTCTGAATAACTAGTAGATCTTATTAAAAATACAGCCGAAACAAGAATTAAAGAATAAATCTGGATATGTTTGAATTTAATTTTTAATTCAACATCGTTAAAGCCTAGGTATGAAACGATAAACAACATTAGGCCAATTAGATATCTTGGCGTTGGTCCATAATAAATTAAATATATAAGATTTAATACAATCAAAGCTAAAGATATATTTTTAATTGTTTTATCCATTTTAGAATTTTTCAATATGAACTTTTTAAATATATAAAGCAAAGTAATTGATAGGATAAAATTTGCTAATACAGTTGAATTTATCCTAAATGATAAGAAAGTTTTAAACCACTCAACTACGTTGTAATTGTACAAAGGTAATGAGTAGCTTGAATTTACAGTAATTGCTTCATAAGATTCTGTAGAGTTTTTTGAGTACCAATCGAAATTATTTCGACACGTAAAATTAACAGGGTAGATAAAACATCCAGTAGTTAAATACTGTTTTGTTAGCCACAATACTCCAAAGATAACGCTAAAAATATTATTTAGAATAATTTTGCTGAAACGAATATCAGTGTTCTTGAAAATAAAATATAAATAATATATCAGTAAAAATACAATCGAAATACTACTTAGTTTTATTTGAATTATTAATAAAGACAGTAAAACAACAATAAAAAAATCATCTTCATTAATTTTATTTCTATAAATTTGTACAATTATGGATCTACATAAAATAAAAAATATTACGCCAACGGCTATATCTTGTTTTGTAACACCCTGTACGTATAAAAATCCATTTCTACCGCCGTTTATTCCAAAATTATCAAGTAAAGAAAATAAAAGAATAAACAAAGAACTATTTCGTAATATATTATTGGAAGAATTGTTCAAATTATCGATTAATACAAGATAAAGAAAATGAAAAAATATTAAATTTAAGAAATGTAATAAAATAAATGAGTTTTCTAACCAAAAAAATGCAGAAACATACTCATAAATTGATGACATACCAAAAGCCCAATGTATGTTAACAAAACCTAAAATCATATTTGATTCCCTTAGCCAGTTCTGGTGATTGAGGTGATAGAATCCAGCGTCGTAGTGCCAGCCAGTGCTGTATAAACTAATAATTAAGATTGAAGGCATGAAAATATATTTAGTCAAAAATTCAATATCTATTTTTGGTGAAGTTAGTTTAAACTCAAGAAAATTCGGAATTAATAGTAAAAAAATAAATATAACTACATAAATGTTGTTTAAAGGAACAAAAAAGTTTAGAAAAATTAGTACGTTACCTAAATAGAAAATACCAATGACTGGATAAAAAATATTTGATTTCATTTCAAATATTTTTTCATTCAAATACTTCTCTTTGTTGACAATTAAAGAATTCGTAATTAAAAAACTTCTACCTAAAAAATACAGAAATATAAATAGAGAAATATAAAGTACAAAATTAAAGATATATAAAGTAATCACAATAAGATTTTAAAACTTTCATTTATGAGAATAGTATTTAAAAAATTTTTAATTCAGATATATGTAAAGATTAATAAAGAAATGCTTTATTTATTTTTTGATTGATTTAGTTTATAGGGATTTGGCGAGGGTGGACACCCTGGAGGACATTTTGGCTGAACTGTTCTTGTTTGGCCAGGAATAATAACAGATGTTCCAGTTTCAACAAATGCAATAGACCATCCCCAATTTTCTGGATCTTCAATAACTAATTGCGTATTTGAATTAAAACCAAAATCTTCATAATACTGATACATATATCCCATACCTTTACGTTTATTGATAAAGCTTGACTCTCGTATCTCACCATTGTTTTGTATAAAAACAAATTTTAAATTTACAGGCGACCCATTAGTCACAACTATGAAGTCAACTTTTGAGTTATCAGAGAATGGTAAATCAAG
>CETK01004099.1_pt1 | contig 10975 bp, 11 predicted proteins | sample 361431 | NCBI WGS metagenome assembly CETK01 (sample SAMEA2622452, study PRJEB7988) | marine metagenome | biome: marine biome (ENVO:00000447); feature: surface water layer (ENVO:00002042); material: "saline water (ENVO:00002010), including plankton (ENVO:xxxxxxxx)" | depth 5 m | reverse complement strand
ACCCAAAATACTGAAAAAGACGCTTATGAACAAATGGATTATTCCATTGACCAAGGTGTGAATTTTTTTGACACAGCAGAGTTATACTCAGTTCCACCTACAGCCGAGTCTTATGGAAAGACAGAAGTAATAATTGGCAATTGGTTTAAAAAAAGAAAAAATAGAGATAAAATTATCTTAGCATCTAAAGTTGCCGGCCCTGGCTTAGATTGGATTAGAGATGGCAAGAAAAGCTATAATGAAAAAAATTTAGCTGAGGCAATTGATGGAAGTCTTAAAAGACTAAAAACAGATTACATTGATTTATACCAGCTACATTGGCCAGAAAGATCTACGAATACTTTTGGTAGACGAGAGTATTCAATAAATAAAAATGAAGGAGCTTGGAATGATTTTGAAAATATTTTACAGGCTTTGGAGAAGTTTATTAAAAGTGGAAAAATTAGGCACGTAGGTCTCTCCAATGAAACTCCGTATGGTCTTTCAAAATATTTGGAATTATCAAGGCACAAAAACCTACCTAGAATGGTTTCAGTGCAAAATCCTTATAGCCTAGTAAATAGAACTTACGAAGTAGGTATGTCAGAAATATCTATTAGAGAAAAGTGTGGTTTACTAGTTTACTATCCTTTAGCTTCAGGAGCTTTATCCGGAAAATATAGAAACGGCCAAATGCCGAAAAATGCAAGGATGACGTTATTTAAAGGTTGGGAAAGAATGATAAATCCTTTAGCAATGAAAGCATATGATGAATATTATAAATTGGCAAAAGAAATTAATATTACAATGGTTCAGCTTGCACAAGCGTTTGTTAATTCTAGGCCTTTTGTTACAAGCAATATTATTGGGGCTACAACTATGGATCAATTAAAAGAAAATATCGGAAGTATAAATATTGAACTAAATGAAAAGGTATTAGAAAAGATCAATATTATACACAATAACAATCCCAATCCTGCTCCTTAATTCAAACCATTGAAATAGCTTATTTTTAGTATAAAAATAAATTTATGATATTAAAAAAACTCTTTTTATTATTTTTTCTTTTAACTTTTTCTTTTAGCGCTTTAGCTAATACTCCAAGATCAACAGGAAAGTATAAAAATTGGGAAAGTTTTACAGTTGAAACTGATAAAGGAAAAATTTGTTTTGCTCAAACATTGCCTACTAAAAGAGCCCCAGCGTCTATAAAAAGAGACAAATCAAAATTGTTTGTGACTTTCAGACCATCAGAAAACATTAAAGATGAAGTAAGTTTAACAAGTGGACATGTTTACAAATCATCAACCGTGACTGCTAGTTCAGGAAAAAAAAGATATTCGTTTTTTTCTCAAAAAAACTTCGCTTGGTTGCTAGATGATCAAGAAGAAAAAAATTTTATTAAGTTAATGAAAAGGGCAACTAATCTAATTGTTAAAGCGAGAATGGCTAATGGAGCTGAAACTACTGACCATTACTCAATGATGGGATTTACTAAAGCATATAACACTGCAAAAAAAACTTGCAATTAAATGAAAAAAATTGTTTTAGCCTATTCGGGTGGGCTTGATACATCAATAATACTTAAATGGCTTCAAGAAAATTACAAAGCTGAAGTTATAGCATATACTTCAGATATTGGTCAGGTCATGAATAAAAAAAAAATTATAAAGAATGCAAAAAGATTAGGTGTAAAAAATATTATTATCGAAGATCTCAAGAATGAATTTGTTAAAAATTACGTATTTCCAATGGTGAGAGCGCATGCTGTGTATGAAGGTGTCTACCTACTTGGAACTTCCATCGCCAGACCACTAATTGCTAAAAGACAAATTGCTATTGCAAAAAAATTTAAAGCTTTTGCAGTGTCACACGGTGCAACGGGAAAAGGTAATGATCAAGTAAGATTTGAATTAGGGTATGCTTATTTTGGCAGTAAAAAAATTAAAGTTATAGCGCCATGGAGGGAATGGAATTTACAGTCAAGAACTGATTTAATTAATTACGCAAAAAAAAATAATATCCCAATACCGAAGGATAAAAAAGGGGCTCCACCTTTTTCAATAGATGATAATATTTTTCATACATCAACTGAAGGAAAGGTTCTAGAAGATCCAAAAAAATCTGCTCCTGAGTTCATTTTTCAAAGAACTGTCTCGCCTGAGAAGGCGCCAAATAAAAAAACTAAATTAAAGATCACATTTAAAAATAGTGATCCAATTTCAATTAATGGTAAAAAAATGAGTCCACAAAAGATTTTGGGTAAACTTAATTTAATCGCTGGTAAAAATGGAGTTGGAAGAGTTGATTTAGTTGAAAATAGATTTATTGGAATAAAATCAAGGGGAGTTTATGAAACTCCAGGAGGAACAATTTTATACATAGCGCATAGAGCGATGGAGTCAGTTACTTTAGACAAAGACACTGTACACGCTAAAGAAAGAGTCATGCCAGAATATGCTGAGTTAGTGTACAATGGTTATTGGTTTTCAAAAAAGAGAATTAATCTTCAAAAAATAATTGATAAAAAAAGAGAGCAAGTATCAGGTGAAGTGGTTTTAAGTGTTTATAAGGGGAATGTCACCATTGTATCAAGAAAAACAAATAACAAGGCTTATTCGATGAAAAAAGTTTCTTTTGAGGAAAACAAAACTTTTAATAAGACAAAAGTTGAAAAATTTATAAAATTTCACTCTAAACAGTTAAATAAATCGTAAAAGTCTGATAATATTTTATTAATGAATTCAACGATTCGAAATATTCAGTTAGTTGCAGTTTTATTTGTTTTGATTTCAACGATAATTGCATTTTTTTTAGAAGTAAAAGATATGTATATTAGAAGAGATATTGATTTAGCTGACCTTTTATTAATGTTCATTTATATAGAAGTTATTGGTCTTGTTAGATCTTATTGGGAAACAAGATCTATAAGAATTTCTTATCCTTTAGTTATAGCTATAACTGCATTAGCTCGATTTATAATTTTACAAGATAAAGAAGGTGAGCCTTCTAATTTAATATATATTTCAACTGCAATATTGATTGTTGCAATTGCAACAGTTGTAATTAGATTTAGAAATAGCAAATATTTAAGGCTAGATAAATCTAGATCTAACGAGCTTTAAAACAGCTAAGAGTATTTTTTAACAAACACGCAATTGTCATAGGACCAACTCCACCGGGGACAGGAGTGATTGCTTTCACTTTATCTTTAACATCATCAAACTTTACATCTCCAACAAGTTTGTCATCTAACTTGTTTATGCCAACATCAATTACAATTGAATCTTTCTTAACCCAGTCTTTTTTTACTAGATTTGGAACTCCAACAGCTACAATTAAAATATCTGCTTTAACACATTCATCCTTTAAATTTTTTGTTTTTGAATGTACGATTGTAACTGTGCAATTTTCTTTCAATAATAATTGAGCCATAGGTTTTCCGTTTAAATTTGATCTACCTACTATTACTGCATGCTTGCCTGATAAATTTTTTTCTACTTTTTTAATTAATATTAAACATCCTAAAGGAGTACATGGAGTTATTGCTTTATAACCTGATGCTAATTTTCCAACATTAATTGGATTAAATCCGTCAACATCTTTTAACGGACTTATTAGATTAATCACCTTTTCCTGATTGATATTTTTAGGAAGTGGAAGTTGAACTAAAATACCTGATACATTGCCATCGTTATTAAGCTCTTCAATTTTATTCAAAATTTCTTTTTCCGATACCTCTTCCGGATATCTAATTACATTAGAACTAATTCCAACTTCTTTGGACATCTTTATTTTGTTTCTAACGTATATCTCGCTTGGAGCATAATTACCTATTAAAATTACAGATAATTTTGGAATTTTGTTCATTTTATCTTTAATCAAAATAATTTCTTTTTTTATTTCATCTCTTAAAGCTTTTGCTTCTATTTTTCCGTCAATAATCATAACTAAAATAGTGTTGGTGCCAAAAATTCAAATACTAAGTTTCTTAAAAACATCAATCCCAAAATTAAAACTACAGGAGATATATCAATCGAGCCCAAATTTGGAAGAAATCTTCTTATATAATCTAAAGGAGGGCTAGTTAATCTATGAGAAACATCCAGCAATGAATAAATAAATCTGTTCGATGTATTTAAGACATTAAATGCTACTAGCCAGCTAATTATAACGTGAATTATCAGAACCCAAATGTAAAGATTTATAATATTATCAAATAAAATAAGAACCGATTTCATTAATTTTTTTCCACATAAATTGACGTGCTTGGAAAAGCGAACGAAGCTTTATTTTTTTCAACTATAGTTTTAATTGCAATAGCTAAAGTATCTTTAACACTCATCCATTCCAAATAGTGTTTAGTTTTTGTAAAACAAATTAACCTTATATCTATAGAACTAGCAGCAAATTGCTCAATTTTAACGTTTAAAAATGTATCTCCAGTTTTAGAAAACAATTCACTGCCTTTAATGTATTGTTCAATTTCATCTTTAATTTTTTTTAATTGATCGCTTGTTGTCCTATATTCTAATCCTATAACCCAATTTATTCTTCTGTTTGTTGTAAGAGAATTATTAATTACTGCATTTTCTGCAAATTGAAAGTTAGGAATAGTTGCTAAAGATTTATCGAATCTCCTTACTACAGTAGATCTAAAACCTATGCTTTCAACTGTCCCCTCAATTACTCCTTCAACAAATATCCAATCTCCAACTTGAAATCTTCTCTCTACCAAAACTAGTATTCCTGAAATCAAGTTTTTAAATAAATCTTGAGCACCCAAAGCTACTGCTACTCCAAATAATCCAAGACCAGCTATTATTGGTCCAATTTTAATTCCCCAAAGTTCTAGTACTGCAGCTGCACCCAGAATCAAAATAAGAACTTTTATAGCTTTTATAATCCAATTAACTAAATCCTTAGATAGTAAGCCACCTACGGACTTTATTACAACAGATAGAGGGCCAATAATTTGATGAAAAGTCCAAAAAATTAATATTGTTATTAAAGATCTATTAATTAACTCTATCGCACCGTGTTCCACAGATAAATAACTTGTGGAAACAAAAAATCCTAAAACTATTGGAAAAAACTTTGCCGGTCCCTCCATAGAGGAAACTAATGAATTATCAAATTTATTAGTCGTTTTAGAAACATATTTTTCCAGTCTCTTAATTACAAATTTAGAAAAAATTCCCCTTAAAAATAGGAAAAAAATGAAGATACTTAGAGCTATAATAATTTCTGAAATATTTATTCCGGAAATACCATCTTTCCACACATCCAAGAATAAGTCTTTAAAGTTTTTTAATACATCCATTTTTTTCCTCTTACAATTGTAATAATTCTTCTCCCGGGTTAAAAATTTCTACTTTTTTCCATTCACCGTTTGAAAAAATATCTGCAACTTTTTTACTTATACACTTTACTTTTGACTGTGTCATTAAAGGATACAAAGAGTGATTTTTTACTATTTCTAAGAAGCTTAATGCACTTCTAGCTGAATAAACAAATATTATATCGGGGGGGTGACTTTCAATAATTTTTTTATTTTGATCGTTCAAATCAGTGATTTTTTCAGAAAAATAATTTACAATTTTATAAATGCTAATACCATCTTTTTTAAGTTCTTTGTCTAAATCATAAGTTATATTATCTCCACAAAAATAAGCTATTTTAGAGTTTTCATTAATTTGATCTGAGTTAATAATTAAATTTTTCAAAGCATTAACAGTGCCTCCTGCAGAAACAGTATTGTTATATCCTCTTAATCTTGCAATTTTTTCTGTCATGGATCCAACGCAAAAACATAGTTTATTTTTATCTTGAGCAGTGACTTTCAAATTTCGAATAGCGTTAGCACTTGTAAAAATAAAAGCATTATATTGGTTAGCGTTAATCGGTTTTAACTTTGCAGGAGTAATTTTTAAAGTTGGTATATGAATAATTTTATGACCTAATGAAAAAAGTTTTCCCATTAAATCTTCGGCATCAATTAGCGGTCTAGTTATTAAGATATTCATTTCTTTTTAAATTTGTCTCCTGCTAAATCTAATAATTTTTGCCCAACCGTTTTACCTATAACTAAAGCATCTTTTTCGGGTCCAGTCATCTCATAACTATAACTTTCTTCTCCGCAGTCTGAGAATAGTTGTGCTTTAAGTTTTAAGTTATTTTTATGTATTTCCGCTAAACCGCCTACAGCAGTTTCACAATCTCCTCCAATAGTTTGAAGCATTTTTCTTTCCGCTGTTGCACAAAGACTGGTGTTTTTATCACTAATTTTTTTAATCAAATCTAAAATAAAATTATCATCTTTTCTGCATTGAACAGCAATAATTCCTTGCCCAGCTGCAGGTAAGATTTCTTCACTCCCAAAAATTAGGCCAATTTTATTTTCCAGGTTCAGACTTTTTACTCCAGCAGCTGCTAAAATAATTGCATCAAATTTTTTTTCTTCTAGTTTTTTTATCCTGGTATCAATATTTCCTCTTATTTCCTCTACATTAATTTCTTTATTAATTTTTTTTAATTGAAGTTTTCTTCTTCTAGAGCTTGAACCAATGGTTATTTTGCTACTAAGATCATCTAATTTCTTAATTTTATTACTTACAAGAATGTCCCTAGGATCATTTCTTTTAATATAAGCGCCTATAGTCAAGTTATCATGTTCAACCGACTCCATATCTTTCAGAGCATGAATTGCAATATCAATTTTTTTATTTAATAAATTTTCTTCGATCTCTTTGCAAAACAAGTTTTTTCCACCGATTTCTGATATTTTAGTATTTTGGTGAATATCACCAGAAGTTTTTATTACTTTTATTTCAAAACCAATATCTCCATGGCTTTGAAGTATTAAATCTTTAACTCTTGATACGTAGACTAAGGATAGTTTACTTCCTCTAGCTCCGATTATAATTTTCTTCATTATTAGTATGTATATTTTATAGATGTGTTTTATACTACAATGAATATTTACGCATTTATAATGAGAGAAAAAATTACTTTTTTAGGAATTGAGACAAGCTGCGATGAGACAGCTGCAGCGGTTATTAGAGAAAATAAAAACGGAACTGCAGACATATTATCTAATGTTGTTTCAAGTCAAATTGCTGAGCATGAAAAATTTGGTGGAGTTGTTCCTGAGTTAGCCGCTAGAGCACACTTAGAAAATATAGAATTTATAATTGATAAATCTTTGAAAGATGCAAAAATCAATTTAAATGAAATTGACGGGGTCGCCGCTACAGCTGGACCAGGTTTAATTGTTTGCCTTACAGTTGGACTAAATATTGGTAAATCTATTGCAGCGTTTTCAAAAAAACCTTTTATAGGTGTAAATCATTTAGAAGGTCACGCTTTAAGTCCTGGATTAGAAAATAAAATTGAATTTCCATATTTACTTCTTCTAATTTCAGGAGGACATACGCAATATCTAATTGTTAAAGATGTAAATCAATACAAGCAATTAGGTACAACAATAGATGATGCTCTTGGAGAGGCTTTCGATAAAACTGCAAAGATGTTAAATCTTGGGTTTCCTGGAGGACCAAATGTTGAAAAATTTTCTAAATTAGGTGATAAGAATTATTTTAAATTACCTGAACCAATTATAAATAAAGCGGGATGCAATCTGTCATTTGCTGGATTAAAGACTGCAGTGTTAAGGGAGTCTAAAAAAATAAACGGAGATGACAAGATGAAATATAATCTTGCTGCCTCTTTTCAAAATACAATTAATAAAATACTTTTTAAAAAAACTAAAGTTGCAATTGAAATTTTTAAAGAAAAAACTAAAAAAAAAGAGGTTCAACTTATAGTAGCTGGGGGTGTGGCCGCTAATAAATCAATAAGAGAAAATTTATCAAAGCTAGCTAAAGAGATGAATTGTAAAACTATTTACCCTGACCTGAAATTTTGTGGAGATAACGCAGCGATGATAGCTTGGGCAGGAATAAAAAGATTTAATAAAAGCTTAATCGATAAAATAGACATTCCTGCAAAGTCTAGATGGCCACTGGATAGTTCTGCGCCTTACATGAAAGGGCCTGGATTAAAATTAGACTGAATACCAACAAGAAAAGATTTTTATGGGTAAAAATTATTGGTTGATGAAATCTGAGCCTGATGTTTGGTCAATTGAACAACAAAAAAAGGCTGGTATTAAAGGTGCTACGTGGGATGGTGTAAGAAATTATCAAGCAGCCAATAATTTAAAAGCAATGCAGGTTGGTGATCTTTGTTTTTTTTATCATTCAAATATTGGAAAAGAAATCGTTGGAGTTGTCAAAGTGATTAAAGAAGCTTTTATTGATAAAACAGATAAAGATAAAAGATTTGTAGCTGTTCAAGTCAGGTTTATGGAACAATTTAATTCGCCTATTTCGCTAGAAATTATTAAAAAAACTAAGGCTATTTCTCATTTACCACTTATTAAACAAAGCAGGCTTTCAGTCATGCCTATTGATTATAAAAGCTGGAAAATTATATATAAGATGGGTAGAATCAAATAAATTTAATTGGGGGAACGAGTGGCTAAAAAGAAAAAGAAAAAAAAGTCTAGAAAATCTAGAAAAAAATCTAGAAAAGCCAAGAGAGCGAAAAAAACTAGAAAGGTAAGAAAATCTAGAAAGAGAACTAGAAAGACTAAAAGATCTAAAAGAAAGACTAGAAAAGTAAAAAGATCACCCAAAAGACAAATTTTAAAATCACCAACTCTTTCTAAAGATAGTGACGGAAATGCTTTAATTAAAGTTTCAGATAGTTGGGCAAATCACGCATACGCAAACGAATCTAAATATAAAAAAAAGTACAAGTTATCAATAAAGGAAAATGAAAAATTTTGGGCTAAAGAGGGAAAAAGAATTACATGGATTAAAAAATATTCAAAAGTAAAGGATGTAAAATATAGCAAAGAAGAAGTTAAGATTAAATGGTATTATGATGGTACTTTAAATGCCTCTGCAAATTGTATAGATCGCCATTTAAAAAAGAATGCTAATAAAACTGCTATCATCTGGGTAGGTGATGATCCCGCTGACTCGAAAAAAATTTCATATAAAGAACTTCATCAAAATGTTTGTAAAGCTGCTAATGGTTTAAAGAGCATTGGCGTTCAAAAAGGAGACAGAGTTACAATTTATCTTACAATGATACCAGAATTAGCTTACGTAATGTTAGCTTGTGCAAGAATAGGGGCAGTTCACTCAATAATATTTGGTGGTTTTTCTCCTGATTCAATAGCAACTAGAATTAACGATTGTGAATCTGATTATCTTATAACAGCTGACGAAGGAGTTAGAGGTGGTAAAATAATTCCATTAAAAAAAATAGCTGATGAAGCTTTAACGCAATGCCCAGAGGTTAAAAAATGTGTCGTGGTTCAAAGAACTGGTAATCAAGTTGATTGGGACAATGAAAGGGACATTTCATACAAGGAAATGATCTCATCAGTTCCAAACAAATGTGAGCCAGAGGAAATGAATGCTGAAGATCCATTATTTATACTTTACACATCTGGTTCTACGGGTAAGCCGAAAGGAGTTCTGCATACTACTGGAGGGTACATGGTTTATGCATCGATGACTCATCAGTATATTTTTGATTATAAAAGTAATGACATTTATTGGTGCACAGCTGATATTGGTTGGGTAACAGGTCATAGCTATATCATTTATGGTCCATTAGCTAATGGTGCTACAACAATTATGTTTGAAGGAGTTCCTAACTATCCTGACAGCTCACGTTGGTGGCAAATAGTTGACAAATATAAAGTAAATACTTTTTACACAGCTCCAACTGCTATTAGAGCTTTGATGAGAGAAGGAGATAAACCTGTTAAAAAGACAAGTAGAAAATCTTTGAAACTTTTAGGCACTGTTGGCGAACCAATTAATCCAGAAGCTTGGATGTGGTATTATAGAACAGTTGGAGACTCCAGATGCCCAATAGTTGATACATGGTGGCAAACTGAAACTGGAGGCATACTTATAGCCCCCCAACCAGGTGCGATCGATCTCAAACCTGGATCAGCAACAAAACCTTTTTATGGAATTAAACCACTTATAGTGGATAATGATGGAAAAATAATAAAAGGCGAAGGTAAAGGAAGATTGTGTATGGCGCACTCATGGCCTGGGCAAATGAGAACAGTATACGGAGACCACCAAAGATTTATTGATACCTATTTTTCTCAATATGATGGCAAATATTTTACGGGTGATGGTTGTAGAAGAGACAAAGACGGCTATTATTGGATAACTGGAAGAGTGGATGATGTAATTATTGTATCAGGTCATAATCTTGGTACAGCAGAGATAGAAAGTGCATTCGTAGCCCACTCAAAAGTTGCAGAAGCTGCGGTCGTTGGTTTTCCACATAGTATTAAAGGTAATGGCCTATACTGTTATGTAACCTTAAATGTTGGAGAAAAACCCAACGGAGATTTAGAGAGAGAACTAAAACAATGGGTAAAGAAAATTGTAGGTGCTCATTGTTACCCAGATGTAATACAGTTTGCTCCTGGTCTACCGAAAACACGTTCTGGAAAAATCATGAGAAGAATTTTACGAAAAATTGCAGCTAACGAACCAAATAATTTAGGAGACACTACAACCCTAGCTGATCCAAGTGTTGTTGAGTCTTTAATTCAAAATAGACAAAATAAGTAAACATTAATTAAAATTTAAGTCTTTAGTCAAATTTTTAAACTCATTTTCTACTACATTCCATTTCAACTTAATTGAATTTAAAACTATTTCTTTGTCTAAAACTTTTAGATCGTCAGCTATCGGGGACCAGTTATAAAGAGCTAAACCGCTATTCTTAAAGGGATCTTCCAAATAAAACTTATTCCAATCGATAGATTTTAATCTTAAAGTAAACTCTTGCTTCGAGCTTTCGGCAATATTTGTATCCAACCCATTATTTATTTCTTGGTCAATAATCCTGTTAAATATTTCTTCCGAGTCATTTTGTGATAAATTTTTTT
>CETK01158165.1_pt1 | contig 10996 bp, 9 predicted proteins | sample 361431 | NCBI WGS metagenome assembly CETK01 (sample SAMEA2622452, study PRJEB7988) | marine metagenome | biome: marine biome (ENVO:00000447); feature: surface water layer (ENVO:00002042); material: "saline water (ENVO:00002010), including plankton (ENVO:xxxxxxxx)" | depth 5 m | reverse complement strand
AATTATAAAATTTTTTAATTTTAAACTAATAAAAAAAGCACAAGTTAAAGCTATGAAACTTATAATATATGAATATCCATATCTAAATAGTGGGGCCTTTATAAACCAGGTAATTAAAGCAAATAATATAATTGCCCAAATTAAAAATAATTTTTTTAAATTAAATTGAATTGTTTTTTTTCTTTTCTTTTTCATAATTACTAGAAAAGTAATAAATATAAGAATGAAAAATAAATAAGGAATAATTATACTGGAGATCTTTAAAAAATGGTTTTCTAGCCATACTGATACCCAATAAAAGTTTTTCAAAAAATCTTTGTATGAAAGAATGTTATTTTTTTGATTTATCCAGTCTTTTGACCATGCTTCAGATCCAATTGAAACATCATATACATTTGAAATTTTATCAAAATTTGTCCAATCTAAATCCATACACGTTGACGGTATTGGATAAATCATACACCCACTTGTTAAAACATTTTTTGTTATCCAGGATATGAAAAATAAACATAAAAAAATGAATTTTAAATTTAAAAATTTAAAAATTTTTTTTTTATTTAGGCATATTAATGGGATAAGCATTGAATAGATAAGAAATGTCTTATTTAAAAATGCAAAAAGCGAAAAAAAACTAATGAGAAAGAAAGTTGGTTCGTCCATATTTGAAAACTTTTCTTTATGGTTCAAATATAATTGAACTATAATAAAAAAAATAAAATGAGCTGGAGCGTCATTGCCGTACTCACTATATCTATTCATTTTCCAACAAATAAACAGAATAATTAATATAGAAAAAATATTTGAAATTGACAGATTTCTCTTTGACCAAGTATTTGTAAGGAAAAAAAAAATTGAATAAACTGCAATAGATGCCAAAGGAACAACTATTCCATTAAGTCCAAAAAGATAATTGTAATGAATTGCACTTAAGTACTGCATAATTGATATATGCCCAAATCTCTGATGCAAATTGCTGATACCTAAAATGATTTTATTTTCATTTAAAATATTTATATAAGGAAAGTGATATAATCCGGCATCAGGATTATAAATCTTATTGAAAATAAGAAACATAAAAACACTTAAAGAACTTATTGAAATATACTTAATAATAATTTTTGATTTTATATCTTTTATAAAATCGTTATTTTTTAATAATAATAAAATTATTATTAATATTAGAATTATAGTGTTAACTAAAGAATTTAATGGAAAAAAAAAATTTATAAATAGCGATATAAAGCTTAGAATTATTAATCCAAGTAATGAAGATAAACATAGATCATAGTAGTTATTACCATTTATTTGAAAACTTTTAGAAAAGATTTTTCCAGTGCATAAATGAAAAAAAACAGTTAAAAAGGAAATTATTAAAATATTAATCATAATATGAAATTGTCAGTAATTATTCCTGTATACAATGAAGTTAAGACTATCAATGAAATTATTAAAAAAGTATTAGAGGTAAATGTTGAATATAAAGAAATAATTATTGTAGACGACCATTCAAATGATGGAACTAACAAAATTATTGAAAAATTCAAAGAAAATAATTTAATTAAGATTATTCGACATGAAAAGAACATGGGAAAAGGAGCAGCAATAATAACAGCAATTCCTCTACTGACAGGTGACTACGTAATAATTCAAGATGCAGATTTAGAATATGATCCTGAGGATTATGTAAAATTTATGAATTTAATAAATATAAATAAAGACATAAAAGTTTTATATGGGTCAAGAGTTTTAGGTAGAAAAAAAATGGAAAAGAAGTTTGCAGTAGTTTTTAGAATTTTTGCAAATTTTATTCTTACCAAATTATCAAATTTTCTTAATAGACAAAAGTTAACAGATGCACACACTTGCTATAAATTTATGGATATAAATACAATTAAAATTTTAAAACTTTCTCATAGAGACTTTTCGATTTGTCCCGAGATAACGACAAAATTAGGTAGACTAAATTATAATATAACAGAAATACCAATAGGTTATAATGGACGGTCATATTCTGATGGAAAAAAAATTAAATTTAAAGATGCAATATTAGCTTTATATACGTTAGTAAAATTTAAATTTTTTTGGCAAAATAAAAATTAATACAGCGTAAATAATAAAAGCAATAGCAAAACTATATTCAAAGTTTTCAGTAATTTTTAAACAAATAAAAGGCAGTATTATTATTAATAAATTTATCAACCACACAATTTTTTTATTTGAAATATTTAAAATTAAATGGTGAAGATGTCTATTATCACCTTGTAATGGCGACTTACCTTTGAATAATCTTTCAAAAGTTAATCTTGCAGCATCAAGTCCTGGGATCAAAAAAAGAATAAAAATTTCATCACAATAAATATTTGAATATTTATTATATGTAAAAATAAAAGATGACCCGATAAAACAGGTTAAAAAAGTATTACCAGAGTTTCCAAAAAATACTTTATTATTTAAATTAAAGATTAAAAAAATTGATAATGTGAAAATTATAACAAAAAAAATAATTGAAAAACTTTTTGCTAAAAAAAATAAAGATAAAATCCAAAAAATTATTGTTGATGCATATAAACCATTTACACCATCAATAAAGTTAGAAGCATTAAAAAATAAGAACATACAAAATAATGTAAAAAATATTCCATAATTCCCAAGGTCTATGGTCCAATCAAAATACTTAAAGTATAAATTATTTATTATTAGGTAGGGTTCAAAAGGATATAAAAATAAAAAAATAAATATAAAACAAAGAAATTTTATGTTTGGAGCTACATTCTTTAAATCGTCATATCTTCCTAAGAAAAAATATAAAATTGACGAAAAAAAAATTATAAGTAGATATTTCTTGGAAAAGTATTCTTCAATAAAAGGTGAAATAGTGACAGAAAGTAGGAATGGTATTAAACATGCAAGACCTCCAATATTTGAAATTGGTATTTTATGAATTTTCTTAATTTCTGAAGCTGGATTATCTATGAAATTATATTTTTTTGATAAAATTTTTGTTTGCAATAATACTACAAGTGATAATGAAGATATAACCAATGCTATTAAAATGGTAGTCATTAAATAATGTTCAGATTAGCAAGTTTAAATTATAAAAAAGTTTCTCTTAACAATCAAAGTTTGCAGTTTATAGCTTTATTTCCATGCTTAATCCTTTTATTATATTTTAGTATAATTTCAACTATATTAGGTACGTTTGTTTTAAATTTAACTTTAATCACTTTTGATATAATTTTTTTAATTTTCTTATATAAAAATATAAAAAAAATTCAAATAGATGTAGACTATAAATTTTTATTAATAGTATTATTAGTTTTCTTATCCAATATTATTTTATCTGAAAATATTTCATACTCTTTAAAGACGTTCTTAAATTTAATTAAAAACTTTGTATTTTTAATTGGTTGTTATGTAATTTTTAAAATTGATAAAAAAGTATTTATTAAATTTATAAATTTAATTGTAATAATATTTATTTTTGTAGCTTGTGATGCGATTTTTCAATATCTAACTGGAAAAGATTTTTTCGGTTTTGAAAAATCTCCTAATAGCTATGGAAGATTATCAGGACCTTTTGGTGATGAGCTGATAGTTGGATCCTTTTTAAGTAAAATTATTTTTATTGCCGCCTTGTTCTTTTTAATAAATTTTAAAAAAAAATATTATGACATTATTTTTATCTTAGTTGGAAGCATAGTAGTATTCTTAACTAAAGAAAGGTCTGCAAGTATTATGACAGTTTTAACAATGTTTTTGTATGTTTTTTTTAGAGTTAAAACTCTAAAATTAAAAATCCTATCTACAGTAATGATATTCTCTATTATCTTTGCAGCTATAACGTTTATTCCTAATACATCCAAAAGATTAAAGATAATATATTATGAAGATTATACTTTTTTAGACACTCAATGGGGAGCTCATTTCTTAACAGCATTTGAAATATTTAAAAAAAATCCATTACTAGGTTCAGGATTAAGAACCTTTAGATATGAATGTACAAAAAAATATACTGAAAATATTCCCTCAAAATCTGCTAACTCAAGATGCACAACTCATCCACATAATTTTTATTTTGAAATATTATCTGATCTAGGTATTACTGGATTTATTTTATTTTTATTCTTCTTATTTAAAATTTTAACTAAAATCTTATCTCTACCTAAGAAATCTTTTCATAAAGATAATATAATTATAAGTGTAAGTTTACTTTTCCTATTTTTTTGGCCCATTAAAACAACCGGTTCAATATTTTCAAGTTGGAATAGTTATTTTTATATTTTGGCTTTAATAATCATTTTCTATCAAACAAATTTCGTTAATTTAAAAAATAAATGATAAATTATTTTGGTTTAGATATTTTGCTATTTCCACTAACGTTTATTATTTTTTTAAATTTTATTTTTGGTATTTACAACATTGGAAAAAAAATAGAAGGTTTCATTTATATAGAAAATAACGAAATTAAAATTTTATTTTATTTTTGTATCTTTAGTATCATCATACTTTTAACAAGTTTTTTTATCATTCAAAACATATTCTATGCCAAGTATTTTACTTATTTAATTTTTTTATTTTTTTTAATACTTAATTTAATAAATATAAAAAATATAAATTTAAAAAAAATATTCTTAATTAAAACTTATAATTTAGATATAAAAATTATAATATTTTTTTTAATTTGTTATTTTGTAATTGGCTCACTACCTTTAAGTGATGCAGATTCTATTAGCTATCATAGTTCATATGGTGCACATATATTAAAATATCAATCATCTGAGTGGCTTAAAAATGTTGATTTGGTGCACCCTGATTTTTTGTTATCGGGATTTACAGAAATTTTTAATTTAATTGGGCTAATATTATTTTCAGAGAACTTTGGATCTTATTTTAATTTTTTCAGTTTAGTGCTGATTTATTTATATTTTATTAAAAATTTTAATGAAAAAAAAGAATTCAGTTTTATTTTATTAAGCATTATTTCATCTCCAATAATTTTGCCAATGGTTTTTTCTCAAAAAATTTATATTTTACCATCATTTATTTTAGCTTTAATTTTTTTTAATATTTATAAAAGTAAAAAATTAAGCTTAATTAATGAGATAATAATTTTATCATCATTAATGTTAATTTTGTCATTTAAGGTAAGTTTTTTATACCCTACTATAATTGCAATTATTTATATAATATATAGAAATAAAAAATTTTTTAGAACATGTGGTTTAAGTATAGTAACAAGTTTAGTTTTTTTTATTCCACTAATTATAAAAAACTACTATTATCATGTTGATTTTATTCCACCCTTTACCGGACAAATTTTAAATACAAATGCCGATCATCTAAATACATTTGCCGAGTTTCTTAAAAATTATGATTTAAAAGTAACATTAAAAAATTTAATTTTTTTACCAATACTTTTTCTAATACCACATCATGGTCTAGGTGGATCATTTTTATTTAGTCTTCCAAACATCGGTAAAATTTATGGATTGCAATCACTGATTTTTTTCAAAAAAAAATTTTTTTTAAATAAAGAAATTACATTCGTTTTGATTTTACTTTTTATGTCGGTAATACTTACAGGTAATATTAGTACTAGATGGTTTTTATTTATATTCTTTTTGATATTAATCTTATTATGTCATCTAAATATAAAAATTACTAATTTTTTTAAAAAAATTATTTATTTGCAAACAATTTTATTTGGTTTTTTTATATTCTTTTATACTATCTATGCTTTGCCGGCTATAATATCGAATAATTATAGGGAAAATTTTTTAAAGAAACATTCTAATGGTTATGATTTTACAGTTAAAATAAATACAATTAAAAAAAAATTTGATTTAAAAAATGACGAAAAAATCTTATTTGAACATAGATCGCGCTTCTGGACTGATATTAATAATAGCCACTTAAATATTTCAAATCAGTGGTTGCCTTTGTTTAAAAAAAATAAAAGTAAATTAATTTTTAATGATAAATTAAAAGACTTAGTAAAAGATGAGAAAATTAAAATACTGGTTATTAGAGAGAAAGTAGATATTGTGAAATTACTAAATAACTCTATTTTAGATAAGTGCAAATTTAAATTTGGAAATTTTAGCGCGAATCATTCAACAAGAAATCCATTTTTTTCTGGAGTGAAAAATTATAATTGGATTTATTTTGAAAAATTTAATTTAAATGAATGTTTAAAAAATGGCTGAAAAAATTTATTTATCTTTTCATAATAAAATTTTTGATAAAATTATAAAAAAAAAAAGAATTGAAATTATTAAAATTATTGAAAATGAAATCAATTCAAAAGAAATTTATGATTGTGTCGATATTGGTACGACTTCAGATATAGAAAACGAAAGTTCAAATTTTATCGTAAAAAATATTCAAAATTTAAAAAAAATTAAATCTTTCAGCAATCAATACATTACAGATTCTTTTTTTTGTTCTACCGTGCAAGGATCTATCACTGAACAGTTATCCCAAGATATTATTGAAAAATTAAAGAGTGATGTAGTTTTATCATCTGCAACTATTGAGCATGTAGGTTCTAGGGAAAAACAAAAAAATATGATTAAAAATATTTCTTTACTATCAAAAAAATTTTTTGTTATAACAACACCAAACAAAAACTACCCTATTGATTTCCATACTAAACTACCCTTAGTTAATATGTTACCCAATAAAATGTTTAGAAAAATATTGAAGCTTATGAGGTTTGAATTTTTTTCTAAAGAAGAAAATTTAAATTTAATTTCATATAGTGATATTAAAAATTTAATTAATGAGAGTAATATTAATGAGTTTTTTAACATTAAAATTAAATATATTAGACTTTTATTCTTTAAATCAAATTTTATAATTATTGGTACAAAAAAGTAATGGAAGTAATTGATATATAATGTTAATTGATTAAAAATTATTCAAATTCATGACGGAAATATTAAATATCATTATTCCTTGTTATAATGAAAAAAATACAATTGAAACGGTGATTGACAACGTTATTGCAGCAGAACCAAAAGACAAAAAAATTATAGTAATTGACGATTGTTCAAATGACGGTACTTCACTATTATTAGAAAAATACGAAAATAAGGATGATATAAAAATTATCAAGCATAAGAATAATTATGGAAAAGGTAGAGCCATAAGAACTGGAATTTCAGAAGTTAAGGATGGTTTAATTTTAATCCAAGATGCAGATTTAGAGTATAATCCAAAAGAATATTCAAAATTACTTAAACCCTTTGAGAATGCAAATGCAGACGTTGTGTATGGATCTAGATTTTTAGGTGGGCAAGATTATAATAGAATACATTTTTTTTGGCATTTTTTGGCAAATAAATTATTAACTTTTATTTGTAACATTTGTACTAACCTTAATATGACGGATATGGAAACAGGTTACAAAGTTTTTAAAAAAAAACACATTGATCAAATAAGGTTATATGAAAATTCATTTGGAATCGAACCTGAAATAACAATAAAATTATCTAAATTAAAATTACGATTTTTTGAGGTTCCAATTTCTTATAATGGGAGATCTTATGAGGAAGGAAAAAAAATTGGTTTAAAAGATGCTTTCAGAGCATTATATTGTATATTAAGGTATTCTTTGTAAAGTTTATGAAATTTTTAGTAGCAGGTGCGGGCGGGTTTATAGGTGGCCATATTACAAAATTGCTTGAAAATGATGGTCACAAGATTGTATGTGCAGATATTAAAAAAAAAGAAGATTGGTTTCAAATATCTGATAAAAATCAAAACATCACTGTTGATTTAAAAGATTATAAAAATTGTCTGTCCGTCACGCAAGAGGTAGACTATGTAATCAATCTAGCCTGTAATATGGGAGGTATGGGTTTTATAGAAAATAATAAAGCAGAGTGCATGCTATCTGTTTTAATTAATACTAATTTATTACAAGCCAGTCTCAAGAATAAAATAAAAAAGTTTTTATTTTCTTCTTCAGCATGTGTGTACAATGTAGAAATGCAAAAAAATAATTTTGTGGAAGGTCTGAAAGAAGAAGAGGCTTATCCAGCTATGCCCGAAGATGGTTATGGTTGGGAAAAGTTATTTAGTGAGAGAATGTGCAGGCATTTTTATGAAGATTACGGGTTACAAGTTAGATTGGCACGTTTTCATAATGTATACGGTCCTGAAGGTACATTTGATGGCGGTAGAGAAAAAGCTCCCGCGGCGTTGTGTAGAAAAATTATAGAAGCAAAAAAAGCTAACAAAAAAGATATTGATGTTTGGGGTGATGGTGAGCAAACAAGAAGTTTTTTATACATTGACGATTGTATAGAAGGTACAATGAAAATATTTGAGTCTAAATATACCAATGTATTCAATGTCGGGAGTGATGAGCAAGTATCGATCAATCAATTAATTGAAATTATAGAAAATATTGCTGATTATAAGGTCGATAGAAAATATGATACATCAAAACCCAAAGGGGTAAGAGGTCGTTCGAGTAACAATGACCTTATTAAAGGTAAATTAAACTGGTCACCAAGATGTTCTTTACAAGAAGGTTTAGTAAATACCTTTAATTGGATATCTTATAGATTATCCTCTGGAAAGGATAATAGTAAATTTTCTAAATTTTAAAATTAGTCCAATAAAATTAGTAAAAGAATTGTGGTAATTTTAAAACGTTTTTAAGTAAGAGAGTTTTAAGATTTCCAATTTGATTTTTTCTAATTATGTCCAAATCCTCACGCATCTTCTTAATAATATTTGTGAATTTGTTACTATTTCCTCCAACTAGCATTTTAACGGTTTTCATATTTAAATATTTTGCTCTTATACTCTCATTCTTTAGACATCTAATCATAAAATCATAATCAAATGAAATTTGATATTTAGTATTAAATTTACCAGTTTTGTTGATTATATCTTTTTTAACAAAAAAACCAGGGTGTGCAGGCATCCAGCCATTTGTAATTTTTATATTGAAATAATTTTTATCCTTAACATTTTTACTTGGTTTATCTGAAATCCAGTTTCTAAAAATTTTTTGATTATTTTTAATATAAACAATATCAGAATAGACAGTATTTATATCATTTTTTAAAAATAAATTTGCTACGTGGGAAATTGAATTCTCAGAAAAATATTGATCATCTGAATTTAAGAAACAAATCACATCACCTTCGCTTTGATCTATACCTAAGTTCCAGGCTTCCACAATTTTAGTATCTTTTACTTTAATGAGCTTAGTATTTGGCGTTCGGTTTTTTTGCAAATATTCATATGTGCCATCCGAAGAATTATTGTCAATCCATATCAACTGAATGTCTCTGTAATTTTGAGAATTTAGAGATTTTATACAATTTTTTATGGTTTTAATTGAATTAAAAGTTGTTGTTATGATACTAAATCTCATAAATAAAATGTTTTTTTAAAAATTATTTTCTAATATTAATATATTTATTACAATTTATTTACTTTACAAATATCTGCAAAAAAAGTAATTACTCAATGCCTGGTAATTATTGCGAAAGGGTAATACCCGATCCATTTCGAACTCGGAAGTCAAGCCTTTCTGCGCCGATGGTACTTTGCCTTAAGGTATGGGAGAGTAGGACGTTGCCAGGCTTAAAATTGAATTAAAATGCATATTTTCATTACAGGTATTGCTGGATTTCTAGGTTCAAACTTAGCAGATTATTATTTAGATAAAGGTTTTAAAGTTTCAGGATGCGATAATTTAGTAGGTGGTGATTTAGATAATGTTCATCCGGATGTAAACTTTTATCAGGGTGATTGTGAGAAACTAGATTTCATGACTCAATCAACAAAAAACAATGTTGACGTTTTGTGTCATGCCGCTGCTTATGCTCACGAAGGGTTATCAAGTATTTCGCCAACATTAATTTGTAATAATAATGTTACGGGAAGTGTAGCGGTTTTTACCGCAGCAATCAGAAATAAAGTTAAAAGAATTGTTTTCTGTTCTTCAATGGCACGATATGGAAAAATTAAGGTACCATTTAAAGAGGATGACTTATTACAACCTGTAGATCCTTATGGAGTTTCAAAAGTCGCTGCAGAAAATATTTTAAAAATTTTATGTGATACCCATGGCTTAGAATATAATATCGCAGTTCCGCATAATATAATTGGTCCAAAACAAAAATATGACGATCCTTTTAGAAATGTTGTTTCAATTATGACAAATTTAATACTTCAAAATAGACAACCTATTATTTATGGTGATGGGGAGCAAAAAAGATGTTTTTCAGATATAGATGATTGTATTTTTTGTTTAGATAAATTGATCACAGATAAAAAAATTGTATCACAAATTATAAATATTGGTCCTGATGAGGAATCTATAACAATAAATGATTTGTTTAAAAAAATTTCTAATAAGCTACAATTTAATCAACAGCCAAAATATTTTCCTGACAGACCAAATGAAGTAAAGCACGCAACATGTTCTTCGGATAAAGCTAGAGAAATATTAAAGTATAAAACTACAGTCTCTCTTGATGAGTCAATAAATAAAGTAATTGAATATATAAAGCGAAAAGGTCCAAAAAAATTTAAATATAATTATATGCTCGAAATAGAAAATGAAAAAACCCCAAAAACTTGGAAAGAAAAGCTGTTTTAAATAATCAGATTTTTGTTATAAAACATATAATTATGAAAGTAGTTAGCTCGTTAAAATCATTGAAAAAAAGAGATTTAAACAACAAGCTTGTTAAAAGAAAAGGTAAGATATACGTAATTAATAAAAAAAACCCTAGAATGAAGTCAAGACAAGGCTAATGGATATTAAAGATCAAAAAAATACTTGGGACGGGTTTACAAAATTAGCTACAATTGCTGGAATAATCATTGTTTTCATTTTAGTAATGATGGCTTTTTTTCTAGTTTAAATTTCAAGTTTAATATTATTAAATAATTATTTTGGAATTACTTAAATAATTTCAAATCTTTGTCTTGAACTATTTTTTAAATCATTTAATTCAAAGTTGAT
>CETK01138438.1_pt1 | contig 11007 bp, 10 predicted proteins | sample 361431 | NCBI WGS metagenome assembly CETK01 (sample SAMEA2622452, study PRJEB7988) | marine metagenome | biome: marine biome (ENVO:00000447); feature: surface water layer (ENVO:00002042); material: "saline water (ENVO:00002010), including plankton (ENVO:xxxxxxxx)" | depth 5 m | reverse complement strand
GACCATGGAGACGACAAGCATGACGACCACGGACACGATAAGCACGATGACCATGGAGACGACAAACATGACGACCACGGCCATGATGAGTTAGATCCTCACGTATGGTTAGACCCCCAAAATGCAAAATCGTTAGTCCACGAAATTGAGGAGCATTTAGCCGAAATTGATCCGAGTAATGCAGCGAAATACGAGGCTAATGCAAAAGCTGTAATGCAGAAATTGGATGCGTTGACACAAGAAATTGAAGCTGATTTAAAGCCGATACGAGACAGAGGTTATGTCGTGTTTCACGATGCATATCAATATTTTGAAAAGCGTTTCGGAGTATCTGCAGTAGGGTCAATTACTGTTTCACCGGAAATTTTGCCGGGAGCCGAGCGTGTATCAGAACTTAGAGATAAGGTTAGAAGCTTAAGTGCATCCTGCGTATTTTCTGAGCCTCAATTTGAACCGAAGTTGGTGAAAACTATTACTGAAAACACAGACGCAGGCACCGGGGTCCTCGACCCATTAGGAACTAATATTAAAGATGGTCCCGAGCTGTATTTCACGCTAATTCGGAATATGGCAAAATCACTTAAGGACTGTTTGCTGAAGTAGGCTGTCTAATGTTTTGCTTTACTGCAGTATGCGTTGCGGTAAACTGTTCAGGTTGAAAACCAAGTTAGAGGATAACAGCTTCTCGTTATCTGTTGTCCTAATCCTGAACGAAAGCTAATTTTATGGCACAGGAAACAGTTTTAGTGACTGGCGCTAGTCGAGGTATTGGTAGGGCAATTGCACTACGTTGTCTTGAAGATGGGCTTGAGGTAATTGGTCTATCTACCACGGCTCGCAAGGACTTGCCTTGGCCACATTACGGAGTGGATTTAGCAAATTCTAGCTCGAAAGCTAAGCTACAAGAAATTGTGACCAAACATCGGCCCTGCCGTTTTGTGGGTAATGCTGGGGTTCTTATTAGTGGTCGTTTAGAAGATGTTGACTCAGCTGATTTTGACCGGCTGATGCGAATTAACCTGTTCAGCCTCATGGAAACAGCTCATCTGTTGCTGCCTATCTGGAAAGATGAAAAATTTGGACGCATCGTTTTGATAGGTTCGCGTGCAGCATTAGGCAAGGAGAACAGGGTTTTATATGGGGCATCGAAAGCAGGGATTACAGGCCTTGGCCGCACACTGGCACTTGAACTTGCGCCTCACCAGGTGACTGTGAATGTAATTGCGCCAGGGCCGATTGCTACTGATTTATTTGAACACGGTCAGCCTGTTGGTAGCCCAGCTCGCATAAAAATTGAATCATCAATTCCTCTTAGGCGTGTTGGTCAGCCAGATGATATTGCGAATGCCGCTAGCTTTCTGCTGGATGACAAGGCCGGATATGTTACTGGCCAATGTCTGAATGTATGTGGTGGCCTGTCAACTGGCTTTTCAACTCAATAATTATTGGTTGACCGATTCTCTGTTATCCGTCCAGACACTGATTATGCAAGCTCTGAATGATATCGCCAACCAGCTAAGCTGAAATGCAGGGAAGGGTGTAGCCCAAATGGCCATACCCTATATCGTAATAAACGCCGCACTTCCAGCCAGGGCCAATAGGCGGCTTCATTGGCCGCAGCTCCGCCGAAGGCACAACAGTTTCTGCGGATATTTCTAGGAAATTTATTTTCACCCATTTGGTCTAGGGCGCAATCTGACCTCGCCGGATATAATAAATAATCCTATTAATCTTACCTGAGCCAACAACACGAAATCTGTCCGCGCCGAGCGTTTTAGTAACGATCTTTGCTGCATCATCAAGCAGGCTGACTGTAAGAGTGCCAATCTGAAAGGCTTTATTTTTCAGATTTACAGTGACTGAATAGCCTTTACCGGGTAAATATTTATCTGGTCACCTAGCTTGGTTGCCAGTTCTCGGCCCATTATTTCAGCTTTTGCTACGATACTGTTAAACTGGCTGTCTTCAACTTCACCGGGTTTTGTTCTAAAAAGGTATTATTATAGAGTGACCTGTAGATATTCCTCTGCTACCACTGACGCTTAGGCAGTTGTGGTTCAATGCAGCTGTGTTGGAGTGGCCTGAGTTTGCCAGCGCAGACACTGCTCCTATGACTGCCTTTTCTGCAACTGTTTGCTGAAGCCTTCGGTTTTATCTAGTCCGCTTTATTCTTGATGGCTTAGTCTCGGAAAGAGAAATTGTAGCATGTCTGGTTCACTGATAAATATGCCTGCTAATATCTGGCGCATGACAGCTGCACAGGGTCTGTCAATGACAGTGATGAATGTCAATATAATCAATACTGGTTTAGCTGGGGCTATTCTCGCTCCTGAATTATGGTTAGCAACGCTCCCTCTATCTCTGCAGTTTCTAGCTGTCATGTTTGCCACGCTTCCTGCCTCATTATTGATGGGGCGATTTGGCAGGCAGCCAATATTTCTGTCAGGTGTTTTTATTTCTGTTTTGGCTACCCTCACACAGACTGCTGCGATAATGACTGGCCACTTCAGCCTGTTTGTACTTGGGTCTATGTTACTGGGTTGTTCGCATGGCATTGCGCAATTCTATCGCTATGCCGCAGCAGATGGGCTTCCTGATCATATGAAACCAAAGGCGATCAGCTTTGTTTTGCTGGGCGGATTGGCAGCCGCTATGATAGGGCCAGAAATTGCTTATCGTTTTGTGGATGCTATCGACGGTGCACGATATGCAGGCGCGTTTCTAGTGGCTGGTGCTGTGCATCTGCTTGCATTTATTGCTTTGCTGGGAATGGATAGCCCAAAGCCTCCGCGTGACCAATCGCAAGGACGGTCTTTGGCGATATTCATTTCAATGTCCGGTTTTCGTGTTGGGCTTTTCGCTGCCGCGCTTGGTTATGCTGTAATGTCATTTTTGATGACGGCCACACCATTACAGATTGTAAATGTCAGCCATTTAGATGTAGTAGAAAATGCACGAGTGATTCAATGGCATGTGATCGCGATGTTTGCTCCATCTTTTGTCACTGGCCACCTGATTTCTCATTTTGGTGTCAAACACATTATGGCCGCTGGTCTATTAATGTATGCAATCTGTATATTTGTAGCGTTATCAGGCACGGCATTCTGGCATTATTTCACGGCTTTATTCTTGCTCGGACTTGGTTGGAATTTTCTTTATGTTTCGGGAAGCACGTTAATTGCACGCCTTGCTGAACCTGCGGAACGGAGTCGGGTTCAGGGGATTGCGGATTTAATTATATTCGCTGCGGTTGCGGTTGCCTCTTTGAGCGCTGGCGCCCTTCATTCATTTATTGGTTGGTCAGGTCTGGTTCTTCTATGCCTTTTGCCTATGATGTTGATTGCGTGTTTAGTCTGGCTAACTCCGCGTGGCGAATTTTAAGCAAAAGTTAAACCTTCCAAAATAAAAATAAAAGGTTTCGCAAACAGAACAAAAGTCAGAAATAAGACAGTAAGTTGGGAATGTTGGCTAAACAATGAAATCAGGCATCATTGCGATCACATCTGCAGGACTGAAACCTGCCGCCCTGAGGGCGGTAAGACTAGTGCCATGATCGCGTTTGGACAGACGTTTGCCGTTTTTATCACACACAAGTGGATGATGAAGATAAACTGGGCTTGGCAAGCCCAAAAGCTCTTGTAGCAGCCTGTGAAGTGGAGTTGAAGATTCAAGGTCCGCACCTCTTACAACTAACTCAACCTGACTATCGGCGTCATCTAATACAACACTCAAATGATAAGACGCAGCAATGTCGCGCCGTCCCAGAACAACATCACCTCTGTCAGCAGGTATTTGTTCTATACCTACTTGGTGTGATGTTCCGGCATAGTCCTGCCAGATTAATGTGCCCGTGCGGGCCAAAGCGGCTTTGCAATCAAGACGCCAGGCGGCCATATGTCCATTTATCTCCCGTTGATGCTGCTCTGCTTGTGATAGCAACTCTCTTGTAGATGGCGCTGGTGCTTGTTCCAATCTATCATGTGGTGCGCTGAGCAGTGAGTTGACCTCACGTCTGGTCAAATAACAAGGATATAAAAGCTTATCTGCTTTCAGTTTTTCAAGCGCCTCCGCATAGCGCTGAAGTCTTTTTGACTGAACCAGAGGCGTCTCCGCCCATTGCAGGCCAAGCCAGCTTAAATCATCCTCTATCTGTTTGTTATAGGCTGGGCGGCATCGCGTGTGGTCAAGGTCGTCAATTCGCAAACAAAACAGTTCTGCAGACTGTCCTGTAGCCTTCCAAGCGGTCAATGCAGAATAAGCATGGCCTAAATGCAACTCGCCTGTAGGGCTCGGGGCAAAACGTGTACGCATCGGTCGAGGCGCGGGTTTTTTTTTCGCATTGAGTTCAGGATGAGCGGACATGTTGGTATTCCTCTTTCTGACTGTGGTATACTTATCCAACTGCCGGATGAATTATAACCAAACACTTTACTAGTACAAGAACAACACGGTGGACTTGAAAAGGACAGCTGAAGTCAACTAAAAGTCCTGCTCCAAAAAATAAGGAAACCCCTGAAATGACATTTACGCCTTTGACGCTGGACTTGAATGAATATGGAATTTTATCCGGACAATTATATCAACCTGAAGTGCACTCTGTAGGGCAGCTTGACCAGAGTGTCAATTTTAGAAAAGTTGCACGGCTGGTTATACTACTGCATGGTTGGGGGGCGGATGGCAGCGATCTGGCCCCACTAGCGCCGTCTTTATTGAGTCTGGCATCTGACGCTTCTGAAGATATTTCATCTGCCAATCACAGTTCGTTTGGTGGTGCTGTATTTGTTCCGGATGCTCCTAATATATGTTCTGCAAACCCTTTTGGGCGACAATGGTTTGAGCTATCCGACCCTGCATCCGGCATTGGGCGGAATGCATCAGCTTGTTTGCAGACAGCAGAATTTATTGCGGCTATGCTAGACGCTCTGTCTATGCGGATTGGGTATGCCTCAGATCAGATTATTTTGGGGGGCTTCTCGCAGGGTGGCATGGTATCGCTCACAGCTGGAGTTAGCTACGAAAAACCCCTGGCTGGATTATTCTGTCTGTCTGGGGCATGGCTGACCTCAGAACAAACCTGTCATCAGCCCACAGGCCTGCCTGTGTTTCTGGCCCATGGTGTGCTTGATCCAGTCGTGCCGTTTGCATGCATAACACAGGCTGAAGCTGATTTGAAAAAGGTAGGTCTGGCACCCCAAACCTTGCACCGTGAGCATATGTCGCATGGCATTGACCCAGAGACGATTGATGCTCTTGCCCGCTTTATTGCCAGTCTATGAACAGGCAAATGAGCCGCTTTTACTCATCCAATATCTCAATGTGCTATCCACACAAACGCTGCAACATTTTGGGGAAGGTATCAAGCTAATTGTCTATATCTAGTAATAAAAACGGGATTTTCTCTTGTCACCTGTTAAACATCATGTTTGACTATTCCCGGTAAGATTTTAACCGATCAGGTGAGCAGTTAACTCATGAACGCTGGTATGCATCCGCCCGCTCTCGTTTTGAATGCTGATTTTCGGCCACTCAGCTATTTCCCGTTGTCACTCTGGTCATGGCAAGACAGCATAAAGGCTGTGTTTTTGGAACGGGTGACGATTATATCTGAGTATGAGGAAATGGTTAGCTCGCCGTCTTTGACAATGCCCTTACCATCTGTGCTTGCCTTAAAAGAATATATCCCTCAAGGTCGGACACCCGCTTTCACCCGCTTTAATGTATTTCTGCGTGATAAATTTACCTGCCAGTATTGTGATACCAAACTGCCTGCAAGTGACCTGACCTTTGATCATGTCACACCGCGCTCAAAAGGCGGGCGGTCGCGTTGGGATAATGTGGTGGCTGCCTGTAGTCCATGTAATTTGAAAAAAGCCAATAAAATGCCTTTGAAATGCAACATGCATCCGCTAAAAAAACCTGCTGCACCAACTGTCTGGCAGCTGCAGGACAATGGACGGGCTTATCCTCCAAACTATCTCCATCATAGCTGGCGCGACTATTTGTATTGGGATAGTGAATTGCTGGAGGATGTGCTGGATTTGCCCTATGAGGACGAAAAAAGCATTAGAGCAGATACGCTGAATTAGATTTTTTTAGCAATTTTGATCGCTGTCTTACATCCGGTTTGAATAATTGCTTTCATCAGACCATATGCAGGGGCCTGTCTTCCGTCATGTTCATCAGCAATATCTAAGTGTTCCAGCTCTTCATCTCTAAACCTAACTAATGTTTTCACAAGTTCTGGTTCTTCATGACGGTTATTCAGGTCCTGCACTTGACGGTCATAATGTCTACCAATTACCTCTTAAACAGCGATTGTGCAGGCCAAGGTGGTCTTCGGGCCTAAAGCTGCCGTTGCTGCGCCCAGCATGAAGCCGGCAGCCCCCCATAATGGATCAAACAGGGATGGTCTGACTTTATAGTCATTCAACAGCGTATCAAACGTATCCAGATGTTCTTGTTCCATCATATGCTGGATTTCACCTGCCTGTGGATGCCCTCTCAATACAGCATGCTGGCCTTTATAAATCGTCTGCGCAGCCCGTTCATCAGCATGATTTACACGAAGATGTTCGGCCAGTCTTTGATTTGCTTTTGGCAGACTTTGTTCAGTCATGACGAATTTACTTTCTGCGGTAAAATCCATTTATCTATGCTACAAAAACATGGTAGAGCCTGAATGTTTCAAGAAACTGGGACAAGGTGGCGTACTCACGGCCGAATGCTTTACCCGGTTTTGCGGTAGGCTAGAAGTGCAAAACAAGCTAGACCGCTACTGAACAGCATGTTCCAACCTGCCATTGATATGTTAGCAAAGGACCACGCAATTTCATCACATCTGACAACTGGCGTAGCTAGAAGACTGTCAAGTAAATCAGAAGCACTCATGGCGGTTGATGCCCCAGAGCAGCTTGTTGGACCTCTCCAGAGCTGCTGTTCTACACCCACATGATAACCTGCAATAACAGCTGTAAACACTGCGCAAAGTGCGATCATCAAAAAAGCTGATCCCGAGCGCAGCACACCTGTCGTCCCCATCAGACAGAAAACGATCACACCAGCATGTGGCCAACGTTGCCATAAGCATAGTTCACAAGGAGCAAAACCACCCAAATATTCAAACCCAAATGCGGCTGTCAACAATGCTGCTGAGGCTAAGCCACACAAAAATAAAATTTGTTGTTTGGAAAACAGCTCAAACATGACTCAGGATACCAACCACATTCCGGACCCAATTAGCATAAACAGCGCAGACAAGAAACCAAGAACCAACTTGAAATTATGACGATAAGATACGAGGCCAGCAACTAGTAAAAACCGCACGCCACGGCCAAGCAGTGAAAATAAAATAAAGGGCAGCAGGGCATAGCCAAAAAGGCCAGCACTGACCGCTATGACCTTATAAGGTAAAGGGGTAAATGCCCCGATCAAAACCAGAAATATTCCGAATTTGTTAAATGCTGCTGAAACAGCAGAAAATTTTTCTGGGCCGGCAATTTGGTCTGGCAAAAGCTGAAGCATGTCCGAAACAAATCCCTGTACAGCAAATCCTAGATACCAACCAATACCTCCACCTACCACAGACCAGAATGCTGTTAAAACGGCAATAGTTATCCATTTATCGCTCCGTGCAAAGACACAAGCAGCTAGCAGCGGATCAACAGGAATAGGAAACAAGATACTTTCCAATGCAGTAAGGCAGTAGAGCCCAAGTCGCGCCTTTGTGGTGCCTGCATGAACTTTTATAAAGCTCGTTAGGGCTTGATGATTAATCATAACAAATTAACTTGGTTTTTCTCTTTGTTTTATTCAAAATGACAGAATGATAGAATGGTGGGAGTACTCGGACTTGAACCGAGAAGCCTTGCGGCACTGGATTTTGAATCCAGCGTGTTTACCAATTTCACCATACTCCCAATTAACGAATTTTAGAGTCAGAATTGGTCTATAACACCAGTCATGTGTTTTTGGCAATTATCTGATGTAGATTTGTATATTCTGACGTCTCGGTCATTACAAATGATTACCTTCTCAATACATGATTTAAATAATTGACTTTCCAAGCATCAAACTAAAAACTTTATTATGTCGTAATTAGAATATTTATGGCGGGTAAATGTTATTTAAAAGGTGTCCTGGAGGCACCATAAAAGTGAGAATTAAGAATTGTAGCTCAAAATTTACAGTCATTTTCCTGAAGGTCAAAACTATGGTTCGACGAGGAGCAAGAAAGGGACGCCAAAAAAGAGAGGAGAATGAGGAGAAGGTGTTGCAGCAGCCCTTTTTCTTTACTCAAAACCCTTTTGTGCCATTGGAGCCTTTAAACGCAGACCAGTTAGAATCAATTCACCGCGCATCCATGATTATATTGGAACAGACTGGTATTGAGGTGAACAGCCATCGTGCGCGTCAGTTTTACAAAAATGCAGGAGCAGAAGTTGACGAAGCCAGCCAAATTGTAAGATTGCCTCAGGATTTAGTTATTTCGTTGCTTGAGACAGCGCCAAGTGAATTTATTCTTACTCCAACCAACTCCGAGCGTGCGCTGAATATAGGCAAAAATAACATCCATTTCGGCATGGTTTCTGGAGCGCCAAATGTTAGTTGCGCGCTGCATGGCCGCAGGCCAGGAAATTTTGAAGATTACAAAAACTTAATAAAGTTAGGGCAATCCTTCAACGTAATTCATTTTTTTGGCAATCAAACTTTATCTCCGAATGATCTGCCAGTGAACACGCGACATCTCGATACAACATTCGTAAATCTGACCTATTCGGATAAGATTTTCTTGTCTATGTCAATTGGCGAAACTCGTGTACGTGATACTGCAAACATGCTGGCTATTGCGCGGGGTTTGAATATTGAGGAATTAGCGCTTTCACCCAGTTGCATCTCTAATGTTAACATAAATAGTCCCCGCAAATTTGACATTGAGATGGCGGAAGCTTTGATAACTTTGGCAGAGTTAGGCCAGGCAGTGGTGGTTACACCTTTTACGCTGATGGGGGCAATGGCTCCCATTACCTTGGCTGGTGCCCTTGCTCAACAAAATGCAGAAGCAATTTTTGGAATTTGTTTAACTCAGATTGTACGTAAGGGCGCGCCAGTTGTTTATGGGGGTTTTACAAGTAATGTGGATATGAAATCGGGTTCCCCCGCATTTGGAACACCCGAAAACACACGCGCCAACATGGCCGGCGGCCAATTAGCCAGAAGATATAATTTGCCATATCGCACAAGCGCATGTTCAGCCTCTAACGCGGTAGATGCTCAAGCAGTATGGGAAACTCAAATGGCACTTTGGGGAGCAGTATCAGGCCATGGTAATTTGATATACCATGCTGCTGGTTGGGGCGAAGGAGGGTTGGTTGCTTCTTACGAAAAATTAGTGGTGGATTGTGAGATGTTGCAAGCGATGTCTTCTCTTCTACAGTCAGTGACATTTAGTGATGACGATTTGGGCTTGTCCGCTCAAGAAAATGTTTTGCCCGGAGGGCATTTTTTTGGCTCTGAGCACACCATGAGCCGTTATCGCGATGCCTTTTACCCGCCTTTTCTATCTGATTGGACTAATCATGAGGCATGGGAATCTGCTGGTAGCCAAAGAGCAGAAGACAGAGCGACATCTGTGTGGCAGCAAATGCTTGAAGGTTTTCAACTACCAAATATGTCTCAGGATAGAATTGAGGCTTTGGAAGAATATGTGCACTGCCGAAAAGAAGAGATTGGTACAAACGAACTTTAGATTGCTTCACTTGCTATCATACCAAAATAAGTAATGAAGGTTATTGCCTAGCTGTAAGCAAGTTGGATTTTAATTTAATCTCCTGTCGATCATCTTGGACTGGAGACATCTTTTGAAAAAATAATTTGTCGTAATTCCGACATATATGTTCTAATTAGTGTGATTAATTGGCTCAAGCGTCTTGCTAGCATCTGTAAATAATGTAAGGTCAAGAAGTTCAGTTTTCTCATCAGTGAGAGCAGCCTGAAAAAATAGTATACGAACATAGAGAAAATAAACGCTATTGTTCAAAGGGAGGATTAGAAAATGTTTTTTGATAAAATCAACGGGAAACCCGTTCATGAAAAGGCACATATGTATGCAAAAGAATATGCAGATGGTCAACTTTCTCGCAGAGAATTTTTGGTTCGCGCAACTGCGCTCGGAGTTTCAGCAGCGACCGCATATGCCTTGATAGGTCAAAATTCAGCTGAAGCATCAGTCAGCTGGACAAACCCGCCAAAAATGGGTGGCACACTTCGCTGTCAGATGGAGGTGCGGCCTTTGAAAGACCCTCGCACCTGGGATTGGTCAGAGATTGCCAATGCCTGCAGGGGATTTTTGGAGTATCTGGTTCATCTGGAGCCCGATGGAAGTGTGGTGGGGCAGCTTCTCGAAAGTTGGGAAGTGAATGCTGATGCAACTCAGTACACTCTCAATGTTAGGAAGGGTGTTAAGTGGAATAACGGTGATGATTTCACTGCATCAGATGTTGCAAACAATTTTGAACGTTGGTGTGACAAGTCCGTTGAGGGCAACTCAATGGCAGGCCGGATGGCAACCTTGATTGATCCAAATACCAATAAGGCTATTGAAGGCGCAATTGTTGTTGCAGACAGCCACACAGTCATACTGAAACTGCCACGTCCGGATATTACTATCATCGTTGGCGCAGGAGACTACCCAGCAGCTATTGTTCACTCATCTTATGATAATTCTGCTGAAATGCTTACTAATAACCCAATTGGCACGGGCGCATATACGTTTGAGAGCCATGAAGTTGGCGTCAAGGCTGTTTTGGTTCGTAATGCAGGCCACACCTGGTGGAATGCAAAGAACGGCGGTTTCCTAAACCGAATCGAGATTGTCGATTATGGCACTGACCCAACGGCATTTGTTGCAGCGATTGAAGCCGGTGAAGTTGATATGCTTCATCAAACAACTGGTGATTATGTTGAGTTAATGGATTCTCTTGGTTCCTTTGAAAAGTCTCAGGTTGTAAC
>CETK01386640.1_pt1 | contig 11010 bp, 7 predicted proteins | sample 361431 | NCBI WGS metagenome assembly CETK01 (sample SAMEA2622452, study PRJEB7988) | marine metagenome | biome: marine biome (ENVO:00000447); feature: surface water layer (ENVO:00002042); material: "saline water (ENVO:00002010), including plankton (ENVO:xxxxxxxx)" | depth 5 m | reverse complement strand
AACCAAGATGAATTATCTGAGCATTTACTTTCTCGTAAGCGAGTAGAATTAGAATTATCAAAAGGTAGTTATTCACTAACTACCCTACGTGCAGGAATTATTGTTGGGTCAGGAAGTGCTTCTTTTGAAATCATTCGAGACCTAGTTGAAAAACTTCCCATAATGATTGCACCTAGATGGCTTGAGACTAAGACTCAGCCAATTGGTATTTATGATGTAAAAAAATTTCTCATCGGTTGCTTAGGTAACAAAAGTACATTTGATAGCCATTATGATATTGGATGTGATGACGTGCTTACGTATAAAGAAATGTTATTAGATTTTGCTGAAGTAAGAGGTCTAAATAGGCGAATTTATACTGTACCTGTGATGACTCCACGTCTTTCATCATATTGGTTATATTTTGTTACATCGACATCTTTTTTGCTTGCAAGATCTCTTGTGGATAGTATGAAAATTGAGGTTGTATGTGAACCGAATGATTTAAGAAAATTATTGGATATTGATCCAATTCCTTATAAAAAAGCATTACAAAGGGCAATGCACAGAATTCAGAATGATAGGATTACATCCTCTTGGAAAGATTCTTACACTAGTAGTGGTAGTACTATACAAATTGAAAAATATGAAAAAGTGCCCACATTTGGATGTTTTAAAGATATAAGATCTTCTGAAGTTAGAGATAGAAATACATGTATTGAACGCATTTGGAGTATTGGGGGAAATAATGGTTGGTACTATGGCAATTGGTTATGGCAAATACGTGGGTTTTTAGATAAGATATGGGGAGGGGTAGGATTAAGGAGAGGCAGGACTAATCAGGATACTATCGCAGTAGGAGATGCCTTAGACTTCTGGCGGGTTGTGGAAGTAGATAAAAAAAGAGGTCGGCTACTACTTTTTGCTGAAATGAAATTGCCTGGTGAGGCTTGGTTAGAGTTTAGAATGGAAGGAAACAAACTTATTCAAACAGCAACCTTTAGACCATTAGGAATTCTAGGCCGATTATATTGGTATGCAGTTGTTCCATTACATGGATTTATATTTCATGGTTTAATAAATAAGTTAACAGAGTGATAGATAGGGTCAGATTTGTAAATTTCAATATTTTCATTTAAATACTGGCATATACTAAAAATTAATGGCTAGATATAATGTATGATAAGTTTGGTAGTTTATTCTTTGCTGTATTGATGCTCTCTATTTTAGGTTGTAATGATAAACAAACTGATGTAGGATTGAATGTAGAAGATGATTCAAAAATCGATATAACAAATGCGATATTAACTGAAACAAGCTCAAACTGCCAAGAATATATTCAAGACTATTTTTCAGCTGTAAAAGATATTAAGCGTTCTATATCATTTGAGGGCTCAGTTTCGGTATCAAACGGTGATATAGGATGTACAATTGCGGTTAATGGTATACCCAATCATGATTTTAATGATCAGTCAGCTCAGTTTTCACATGGTGTCTCTGAGGTAAATAGGATATTCAATATTCCAGATAATCCTGTCATATCTAATCAGTCAACCCCCTTATCTCAAACATATTATGACGCAATAATGTTGAATGGAGTAGTAGTAGATATGTTATCTGCTGGCTGCTATCGACCTACAGACTCTAGAGCAGATTCTAATGGAAATGTACAAATTGGATGTAATGCAAATGTAGCATGGTTAATTGATCCACTAGGTAGTGAAACTAAATTTGGTGCGGATGCCCATAATGCACATACACAACCTGATGGAACCTATCATTATCATGGGAATCCATTAGCACTATTTGACGATAATCCAGGACTTAATGGATCTCCAGTGATTGGTTTCGCAGCCGATGGGTTTCCTATTTTTGGCAGCTATTTTTTAGATCCAACAACGAATAAAATACGTAAAGCTATTTCTGGGTATACATTAAAAGACGGTTCTAGACCGGGTCCTAATGATCAAAACCCTGGCGGAGAGTATGACGGTATGTACAATGATGATTATGAATTTACTGATGCGGGTGATCTAGACAGGTGTAATGGAATGGTACTAGATGGTACATATGGGTATTATGTTACAGACAATTATCCATGGGTTTTAAAATGTCATGTGGGTGTACCCCATACATCATTTTCAAAGGCCTCTATGAAAGTTAAATTAAACGAAGATTTTTGGCATCATGCTCACTAGTGCTTGTATATCAATTATCGTTAAATAACTCACCAACTATAGCAATTTTTTTGGATTTCCCACTTACCGCTAACCTTGTAATATTAGTTATACCTGCATCGGATAAATCACTTAAAATTGACCATTTTTGGCCGTTATGATACATTAATACTGAGCCAGACCCCATTAAAAGATATCCGTTAGGTAACCATGCAAAGTCTTCGGATTGATCCAACACATTTAAAATAGGGTTAATACCTAAAGTAAGGGGATCAAAACTCATGATTTGCCAAGGAGTTGATCTTTTATCAATAAAACTTAAGTATTCTGTGTTGGGTATTGGTAAGAAAGTTCTACCAGGCATATTTAGGATGATATTTTTATCTGTAAAATCTGCATTATTAGAAAGTTTATGCCACTGCAAAGTAGAATTCACCTTTTCTGTTGGTAGTACAAAGCATAGATAAGATTCTCTATTAAACCAATGGTAATAGCCAATAATAGATTCTTTTTCAAGAACAGTTTCAAATTTACTTAGTTGATCATTCTTCACTGTTATTTCTAAATTTCGAAAATCCTGAATACCATCTTTTGACAATGTAATATAACTTAATTCTTCAGTATTCGGCCTGAATTGTGGGCTATATTCACTTCGATTTGGGGTTTCAGTCAGCCATATTTTTTCGAAAGAATAAATATTTAAAGATATGATATCAGTTTCACCGTCTCTATTTGATGCATATAATAAGGTTTTACCATCAGATGAAAACCATGGTTGATTATCATAGCCTTTATTTTTTGAGACATTTTGCACATGAATTAAATCGATTTTATCATCCGATATAGTGAAATCAGCTAGGAAAACTTCAAGGTCTGAAGAGGGTAATTGAGCAAATAAATACGGACATATAAGGATAATATTGCCTAATAAAGCTGTAGCAATGAAAAGTAACCATAAGTTTTTGCTTTTTGGTAGTACCATAACTTTTACTATTTAGTTGGTAAATTGAAAAAATCTTCTAGTATTATACTATTAATCTTTTAATTATATGATTCTTATTATGTGTCAATGCATTTCCAATAAAATATATTTACAATTTAAAACGATTTTTTTCTTTTCAGTTCTTGTTTTTTTTAATTCATGTCAATTCGATGAAGTTGGGCAATTACAAGTACAAAAAACGTCCAACTCTATTAATCAATGGCCTAAATCTATACCTGAGTCAGTAGATATGTCAAGTAGTCGACTAGCAAATCTAGACTCAATATTTGTACAACATATTGAACAAGAAAAGATTCCAGGTATGGTAGCTTTAATAGTGAAAAATGGATTTGTTATTTATGAAAAAGCTTTTGGGAATGCTGATCCTCTTACAAATGAACCTTATCAAACTGATAATATATTTAGGATTGCGTCTCAAACTAAAGCTATAACTGCTACAGCAATTATGATGCTTTGGGAAAAGGGTTTATTTAATTTAGACGATCCTATTTCAATGTATATACCTGAATTTAAAGACTTAACCATTTTGAAAGAGTTTAATGATTCAGATTCCACCTACAAAACTATTCCAGCAAAAAATCAGATGACTATTCGTCATCTATTGAATCATACTTCTGGTATAGGCTATGGAATTATTGATGGAGATGAACGTATTCGTAAAATTTATCAAAAAGCAGGGGTTGTTGACCTTTATACAACAGAGAATATAAGTATTGAGCAAAGTGTAAAACGTTTAGCTAAATTACCTTTACATCACGAACCAGGTGAACGTTTTACTTATTCTGAAGGACTAGACGTATTAGGTTACTTAATTGAGATAATATCAGGGCAATCATTTAGTGAATTTTTAATGGAACATTTGTTTGAACCACTTGGTATGTCAAATACCCAATTTTACCTAAATGAAGATCAATATCGGCTTTTAGTCCCAGTTCAAACAAAAAATCAAAATGGGGAATGGATTATTTACGACGGTCATCCTGATGGTTATTATGATGCTAATTATCCTAAAATTGGCGCAAAAAAATTCTATTCTGGTGGTGCTGGGTTAACAAGTACAGCTCAGGATTATGCTAAATTTTTGCAAATGTACTTAAATGGTGGTGTTTATAATGAACATCGGATATTGAGTCCAACTACAATAGACTTGATTATGAGTAATCAAACAAATGATCTATTTGGGGAAGGGAATACTCATTATGGTCTAGCATTTGGTGTTGTTACGAATAAAGGTTTTAGTATAGGGGGAAGAGGTAGCGTTGGTACATTTGATTGGGGTGGTTATTTTAATACTCAATATTATGCGGATCCAGATTTAAACATAATTGGGATTCTAATGAAGCAAACCCAAAGAATTCCATGGGAAAATACAGGAAATATAATGAGGCAAGTAGTAGGAGCATCAGTTATTGAGAAATAAATGCATTTATAATATTCTAACTACAATAAATCATGTACATGTGTTTTAATAACAGGCTCATAAATATCTTGGATAGCTTGTAGCTGCTCATTACTAAATTTTATGATGTTTTCAGCACTCATATTGTTATGAATATGTTGCAGCATAGAGGCTATCGGAATAATGACACTTATCTTTTGATTAAGTAAAATTGACTTTAAAGCGACTTGTGCCAATGAGTCGTATCCGTTAAAAATCTCCTTGAGTTTCTCCATTACTTCTAATCCGGTTTCAAAAGGAACACCAGCAGAGGTTTCGCCCTTATTAAACCATTCATCGTTTCGGTTTCCATGCCGGTGATCGTTAGGATTGAAGGTTGATTCGTGAGTCTTTTAACCGCTTAGTAATCCGCTTGCCAATGGTACGCAAACAATAACTCCAAAATTATTTTTCTGGGTCATGTAAAAAAATAATCGTTGGGTTTTTACCTGAATTAATTATAAATGATCTGAACGGTAGTCACATTATCGAATTGTATGGCTTTTATTCCTTATTCGTAGGCGGTCTCGAGTATTTGTTGGGCAGAAGTATGGTTAAATCCAGTGCCCCAAACTCCACTTAGTTGCCAGGTTTCTAGGGATAATTCAGATACCCTATATCCAGTTTTACCAAGTTGTCTGTAATTCATTTATAAGTAAATATTTGTTTATGATTTACTTCCAATCAATTTTACTTGGTTTTATATGCTCCCAATATAGTCGTTCAAAGTTTTGTTCTCGAGGGTAGATTTCGTTTAGGCTATTTCCATCATACAGTCGTCCATTCATCATAACAAACTGAATGTCATCTGTGTAGCGAAGGTCCTCCAATGGATTGTTTTGTAGAATCACAAGATCAGCAATTTTACCCACTTCAATTGATCCCAGATCATTATCTATGCCAAGTGTTTTTGCTCCTTCTAGAGTTGCAATGCGAAGAGCTTCATGCGATTCTAATCCACCCGATGCCATGGCCCACAATTCCCAGTGGTATCCTAAGCCCTGTAATTGGCCATGACTACCTACACCTTGCAATACACCCCTATCATGCATTTTTTTTGTTTTTTGGGCATGTATAGGAAATACCATCTCATCGTCTCGAGCCCAAAATCTACGACGCCTTGTTGAGGAGGCTAGCACATCCCATGGCGTGAATCGCGTTAATTTTTTATCTTCATAAGGGTTTTCTCGGCTATAAAAATATTCCTCTCCCCAGGGTCCACCATAGGCTACCAGCATAGTAGGTGTGATGGCCATTTGAGTGAAGGCGGTAGTCTCAATGAAATCTTTGTACACATCGGTAATCGGAATATTATGCTCATGACCAGGATAACCGTCTATGAGTTGCGTTAGATTCAGTTTGATATCCAATCCTCCTTCAGTCGTGGGCATAAGTTGCTGCTCATGAGCAGCTTGAATGACCCACTGCCGATGTTTCCGGTTACCTACGCGGTACATCTTAATCGTCTTGGTATCGAAATATTCGCTATACTGCCGAAGGACTTCTCGCGTATGGTCTAAACTTTCCAGATTATAGCCCCAATATCCTACGCCAGGTCCAGTAGAATAAATTCGCGGACCCAAACTTTTACCCGCTAGAACCATATCACTATATGAAAGCACATCTGTAGTTCCAGTCTGAGGGTCCCTTGTAGTGGTGACCCCATAGGCCAAATTTGCTACATGGCTCCATTCCTGATTTTTATGCAACATATTTGTCGATCGAAGGTGGGCATGGGTATCTATGTATCCTGGAACCACTGTTGTCCCATCTAGATCAAATTGTTTAGCACTGGCTGGAATGAGTGTAGTTTCTATATCGCCTACCGCAACTATTCGGCGATTTTCTATGATAATTACTCCGTTTTCAATCACTTCATCACCTTTCATTGTAATGATCCGTACATTGGTTAGCGCAACTGTATCTTGTGGAATATCTTGATTAAAGGGAACCATCACCTTGATTTCCAATGCCGAGTAATCTGCAATTTTGTCCGCTTTTTGTACATCCTCAGTATCATTTTTCTCACTTTCATCTTCCTCTTCGGTCTCTGATTCATAAGCCGCTTCCTGGGCTTCCCCAACCTGAATAGATTCTTCCAAATTATAGATGAAATGTCCTTTACCTAGCGACCAATGTACTTTTTTGGAATCCCCCGACCAATGTGGAAATTCCCCACCTACCACGGTTAGCTTTTTAGCGGGAAAAGCCGCCTTATTAGGATTTGAAACAGAGATTGTAACGGATTCGCCTACGCGTGGTAAATAGGCAGTGTAGATTTCATTGTTCACTTGCGCCAGCACCTGCTTCCCATCGGGAGATATAAACACGATACCCGCTTCGGACGGTGGGCTGTTGTGATAGGTGCCATAGGTGCGAATACCGGTAATACGCACATGCTCCTTTTCATCAGTACCATCCCAACGAATTGAGACCAAATTTCCGTCGTTATCCGTAAGGTAAATACGATCGTCAACCGAGCTGAAATGGGGATATCGACGTCCTTTAACTTCTGCTACAAAGGTACTGGTACCTCCGTCTATTGGAATCCAGTGATATTCGTCCATCGCACTGAAAGCGGCACCTCGGCTAAAATCCAAGGCAAAATCGTAATAGCTACCTGTGGCATATAGAACCCTTAATCCGTCTTTAGATATTACTGGGGTAGCGTAAAAAGCGTTTTCTTGAGTAATTTTCTCGGGTTGAACCCGCCTTGCTTTCGGGTTCACCTTATATATATGACCTCCCTCGGTTTGATCCCAGCTCACATATACAATATGGCTGCCATCTGGAGTCCATGTGGGCATGGCTTCGGTGTGGAGATCGGTGGTGATGCGTCGAGGTAATCCATTGGGAATGTCCATCACATAGAGTTGATTCAAGGCAGTAAAGGCGAGTTGAGTTCCATCCGGAGAAGGGACAGCGTCTCGGATTTGTATAGCGTATTGAATGGGGTCGTCACTGATGGGATACTTAAAGGTCATATCAGGGCCGACTTCGAGTCTTACATCAACCTCAAAAGGAATGGCTACAGGTTCGCCCCCTGCGATAGGAATTTTCCAAAGCCCACCTTTCTGAAAAAACACCAATTCTTTACTGTCAGGAGTAAAACTCATTCCCGGAAGCACGCCCAAGGTGGCTTGAGATTCTTGGTCATCTCGCTGAACGGGATAGACCAGCCAGGATTCCTCGCTGGTTTCAAGATTTCGAAGTATTAGACCGGTTTCACTCTCATATCGAGTACCGTAGACCATATATTTACCATCGGGTGAAAGAGTAGGAGTAAAGGCAGAACCATAGCGGCTAAGAAAAGTGGAGTTTTCCCCGGTTTCCATATTGTACATTCCAATGGAATATTGTGGGAATTGCGCATTATAATTCCAGCCGCTGGTGCGACGCGAATAATATATTTTTGTGCCATCGGCGCTAAACTCCGGATCAATTGCTTTCAGGTTCGAGGGTTCATCGACCACAGCGGATCCTTGCCCCCCGTCTTCATGCATGACCTGCAGTTTGAAATTCCTGCGACCTTTAGCTATGACAAATAACTCACCTGCGGGGGACCAGTCGCCATTAATCATACTTTCGGCAGACTCGTCGGTCATTTGAGTTACTTTCATAGATAGTAGATCCAAAATATATGCGTTATCCGAGCCGGTTCGATCCGAGATAAATAAAATTCTAGACCCATCGGGTGAATAGGTGGGATGAACATCGTAAGCCATACCTTTGGTTAATTGTTCTGCTTTACCACCTGCGAATGGAATACGGTAAATATCTCCCATTAGATCAAAGACGATATGTTGTCCATCGGGGCTTACGTCCAAGGAAATCCAGGTGCCTTCGTTGGTGGTAAAAGAAAGTTGTCGGGCAGGATCCATAGGTAGATCCTCGTTATACTTGGGTAGACTTGACTCGAGTGAGTCCGATTCTGTGACCGCTTGAAAGGCTAGGATTGATGAGGTGGCAAGAGACACATTTAAAACGAAAATGAGATAAAATAGTCTAATGAAAGAGCGTAAATATCGTGATCGATACATAAAAATATACTTTAAGATTGCAATTATAATATTTAATAATAATAAAATTGGATGATGTGCAAAAACAATCTTATTCTAAAGAAGTAATGAGCTAAATTATCTGAGGAAATCCTTATGAAGATAAATCGTAAGCAGTATGAGCAAGAGCTGTTCAGGCTGCAACAAGAACTGGTAAAACTGCAGTATTGGATTAAGAAGCGAGGCCTCAAAGTAGCGGTTCTTTTCGAGGGCCGAGATGCAGCAGGTAAGGGCGGGGTGATCAAGCGAATTGTGGAGCCCTTAAGTCCTCGGGTGGTTCGCGTGGCTGCCTTACCCAAGCCTACCGAGCGGGAGCGATCGCAGTGGTATTTTCAGCGTTACGTGAAGGAGTTGCCAGCAGCTGGAGAAATTGTGTTATTTGACCGGAGTTGGTATAATCGGGCGGGTGTCGAAAAGGTGATGGGCTTTTGCACTTCAAAGGAGTATGCCGAGTTTTTGAGGAGTGCTCCATTGTTCGAGAAAATGCTGTTGAATTCAGAGATCATCCTGATTAAGTATTGGTTTTCAATTAGTGACGCCGAACAGAAGCGCCGGTTTATTGCTCGGAATGAAGATCCAATGAAGCGCTGGAAATTGAGCCCCATGGATATTGAAGCTCGGGTGCGATGGGTCGATTATTCGCGCGCAAAGGATCAGATGTTTGCGGCTACCGATATCGATGAATCCCCATGGTTTGTGGTGAATGCTGATGTAAAAAGGCATGCTCGGCTCAATTGTATTTCGCATCTGCTGAATCAGATTCCCTATGAAGATTTAACCCCCGAACCCATTGAATTCCCGAAGATTACTAAACATCTGGAGTATACCCGTCCTCGGGTGGATACCATGCGTTGGGTACCATCCCGATTTGGTAAAAATCCAATTAATAAGGAGCGGAGTTAGGTGTAATGTAGTGAGTTGGTGATTTAAGAGTCATTTTGTATCATTTTATATTCACCGAATAACATTAACACTGTATCTAACTAAAATGTAACATCATGTCTATTTTGAAGTATCTTCCCTCGTATTCGATTCCAATGGCTGCTGCATTGGGTATTTGGATGGGTGGCTACTGGACCTTGGCAACTCCCATTTATGTGTTTCTTTTTATTCCTCTGGTTGAATGGCTGGTAGGAAGCAATCCTAGTAATCATAATACGGAAGAAGAAGAACGGGCCAAGGCTAGTTTTGGCTATACCTTATTATTGTGGTCATATGTGCCTATACAATATGCTTTAACGGGATTTTTCTTGTTGAAATTATCAATGGGCGGTTTTTCAGGGCCAGGTTTTGGGACCTTTGGTATGATGACTGGAGCTGAATTTTCTATTGGGTTGAGCTCAGCAGATTGGTTAATTAGCTTAATTGGCGCCACACTTTCTTTGGGAATTAGCAACGGTGGAATTGGATTTACTGTGGCCCATGAGTTGATTCATCGTAGTGCGAAGTTTGAGAAATGGTTAGGTCGTGCCTTACTTTTGACGACTCTTTATATGCATTTTGCCATCGAACATGTATATGGACATCATAAACATGTTGGAACCGAGGAAGACGCTGCAACTGCTCGAAAAGGTGAGACCTTTTACCGGTTTTTAATTCGTTCGGTACCTGATCAATACCGATCTGCTTGGGACATTGAACGCAGGCGTCTTCACAAAAAAAAGAAGGATTTTTGGTCATTATCCAATGAAATGTTAGGGTTTCAGTTGATCCAACTACTATGGATCTCGCTAATTTTCGGTTTAATGGGGTCTGTTGTCGGTATAGTTTACACGTTTAGTTGTGTATTGGCTTTTTCATTGTTGGAGGCAGTGAATTACTTAGAACATTATGGTCTAGAACGAGAACAAGATGAGCGAGACAGATATGAAAAGGTAAATCATCACCATTCTTGGAATTCTGATCATATAGTAAGTCGTATGTTCTTGTTTGAATTATCTCGTCATTCAGACCATCACATGGTTGCGAGTCGACACTATCAAGTGCTTCGTAGTTTGGATGAAAGCCCTCAACTGCCCACAGGATATCCTGGGATGATTTTACTAGCCATGATTCCACCACTTTGGTTCAGGGTTATGAATCCTTTAGTCGATAAGGTCCATTCACATCAATAATTTGTCTATAGATTAATTAAGTACTTTTTAAAAGTTAATTATTTAGAGAATAATTGAGTCTACTAAATAGAATTGCCATATTACTAAATATCAATAAGTAAAAAATTCTACCAACATCATGAAAAATCAACTTCTTTTCATATTTCTATTTTTGACAACTCCAATATTTGCACAGGAAAAACCCGACTCATTAGTATTTAGTGAAGCTGTTGGGATGGCCCAATCCATGTTAGATTCTATG
>CETK01157974.1_pt1 | contig 11013 bp, 10 predicted proteins | sample 361431 | NCBI WGS metagenome assembly CETK01 (sample SAMEA2622452, study PRJEB7988) | marine metagenome | biome: marine biome (ENVO:00000447); feature: surface water layer (ENVO:00002042); material: "saline water (ENVO:00002010), including plankton (ENVO:xxxxxxxx)" | depth 5 m | reverse complement strand
CCATGAGGGTTAATAACATCATGTTTTGTATAAAATAATAAATTTTGCATTTTTTTTTATTTTGAATACCTAAATTTACTCATTACTTCTTTTTTAATTTAATTAATTTAAGATTAATAATATTTTTATATTATTTTGTATCTTTAATTAAATTATAAATATATTTATCATAACTATTAGTAATTTTTTTTGGTAAATAATTTAACAACTTGCTTGAGCTAACCCATTTTTTTCTCCAAGCTATTTCTTCTAAACACGCTATTTTTAATCCTTGTCTTTTTTCAATAGTTTGAACAAAATTACTAGCATTTAGGATATCTTCAAATGTTCCTGTATCTAACCACGCAATACCTCTGCCTAATATTTCACAGGAAAGTTTATTTTTTTTAAGGTAAAAATTATTAATGTCTGTTATTTCAAGCTCCCCTCTTTTAGAAGGTTTTATATCTTTTGCTATTTCAAATACACTATCATCGTACGAATATAAGCCAGTTACTGCATATTTAGATTTTGGTTTTTTTGGTTTTTCTTCTATTTTTGTTATTTTTCCTTTTTTATTAAAATTAATTACTCCATAATTTTTTGGATCCGAAACTTGATATGCATATATCTTTGCTCCATCTTTAAATTTTGAGTTTGAAATCAGAGTTTCTTGGAAATTATGTCCAAAAAATAAATTATCACCAAGTATCAATGTACAATAATTTTTATGAATAAAGTCTCTCACAATTATAAATACCTCTGCTATTCCTCTTGGTTTTTCTTGAGTAAAATATTCAATATTTATGCCCCATTGCTTACCTTTACCGATTAATTTTTTGTATAAACCACTGCTATCATTATCGCTAACTATAGCAATATCACGGATGCCTGAAAGCATTAAAGTAGAAAGAGAATAATAAATCATTGGTTTATCAAAGATTGGTATGAAATGTTTTGAAAAAATTTTAGTTGATGGATTTAATCTAGTTCCTAAACCTCCAGCTAAAACTATACCTTTAGTAATTTTTCTCATAACTTAATCTTATTATAATTAAAATACTTGGTTTTTTTTAGATTTTTTTTATAATAATTAATTGTAATATCTATTGCTTTAAAAAAATCTGTACTTTTAAAATTAAATATTTTCTTAATTTTTTTATTATCTATAGAATATCTTAAATCATGACTAGGTCTATCAGCTACAAACTGAATTTTCTTATAACTTTCTGTTTTAGGTAATCTATTATAAATTCTTTTTATAATTAAATAAGTAAGTTCTAAATTCGAATATTCATTATTTGTACTTATATAAAATTTTCTATCTTTTATTTTTTTGTTTTTCATAATTTTATAAAGAATTTTACAATGATCTTTAACATATATCCAATCTCTTACATTTTTTCCATTACCATAAATATTTACTTTCTGTTTTTTAAATAGTTTATTTAAAATCATTGGAATGAATTTTTCTTGATGCTGTCTTGGTCCAAAATTATTTGTACAGTAAGTTATTACGCAATTTAAACTATAAGTATTTGAAAAACTAGATACTATATGATCTGCAGAAGCTTTTGAAGCAGAATAAGGTGATTTTGGATTGTATTTACTGTTTTGATTAAACTTACTTTTATCATTAAGTTTTAATGAGCCAAACACTTCGTCTGTTGAAACTTGAATAAACTTACATTTTAATTTAAGATTTCTAATACAATTTACTAAATTCAATGTTCCAATTATATTTGTTTTAAAGCTTTTATTGGGATCAATTATAGAATTATCTACATGACTTTCTGCTGCAAAATTTATTATATAGTTGGGTTTTAGCTTATTAATTATTTTGTAAACTTCTTTATATTTACTTATATCGCAAATAATTTCAGTATAATTTTCTTTTTTAAGATTCTTTCTTACTGCTGCATAAGTATGCTTATCGATATTAATTACTTGATTTTTTTTACTAAGAGCTAAATCAACAAAGTGAGAACCTATAAAACCACAACCACCTGTAACTAAAATTTTACTCATTTTTTTTTCTTATTAGAATTGCAAAAGGGATAAAATATATAGCATTTATCCAGTTTCCAAAAAAATTCCCTGTAGGTACTAACGGCCATAAAGATATTAAAAGAGATAAATAAATATATATTTTTTCATCACTAAGTAAATTAATTTTATTTTTATAAAAGTTTAAATTAACAAATTGTTTAAATAACTTAAATATTATAAATAAGAAAAAAGTAACAACTGGTATAGTTCCTATTAATCCAGTTTCAGACATTAATTGTACATATGTATTATGTGGATGTGTTGAACAGCCCCAAAGTGTTTGATATTTTTCATAGTCACAAAGTTCTCGAAAGAGTTTTGGACCATGGCCAATTATAGGACTATCTTTGAACATTTTTATAGCAGTTGTATAATGATCTTGATGTTCTTCAGAAAATATTCTTAATTTTTCACCTTGTTGACCAAAATTAATTTGTTTTAAAGTATTATCAATCATTCTATTTTTACTTTCTGGATTAATAAAACTAATGATTATTATAATTAAAATTGAACAAACAAATGTATACAGCCTAAAGCTTCTTAGTTTTTGTGTAAGGAAAATTATAATTATTGTAGATAATAAGAGATAAACAAATGCAGATCTTTCTCCTGATAAATAAATTAAAATATCAAACAATATAATGCTAAAAATTGCTGACAATAATATGGTTTTAGATTTGCTATGTTTTAGAGAAATATAGAAAAAGCATAAAGGTACTAATCTGGAAACATAACTTCCAAGTATTAATTCTTCTTTAAAAACACCGCTAATTCTTCCATCATGTATACTTACAAACCCAAAAACATTAAATCCATTAAAATATTGAAAGAAACCATCCAAACTTACAAAAACAACACAGATAATTAAAGCTATAAAAAAATAATTAAACACAATTTCATATTTGTCAAAAAAATATGCCAATGAAATTGAGAATAAAATAAAACGAATATAAAAAATGGAAGACTCTAAAGATAATTTAACATTATCAGACAATGCAGAAATTATAATTAAATAAAGTGCAAAAATGAATATTACTTTAAAATAAATATTATTAAAATAGAAGTATTCCTTAAAATACAATGAACGCAAAACAATAAATAACGCTAGTAGGCTTAAAATAATATCAGTAGGTGCTGGGCCAATGATAAGAGCTAAAGGAATTAAAATTATAAGATATTTAAAAAAATATTCTATTATGTTAAATGATCTTTGAATTAACAATATTTGTCCTTTATTAATGATTTATTTGCTTATTATCATAACAACGCTCTTATTTTTATCAATTTATATATTTATTGCTAAAATTACAAATTTGATAGATAAAAAAACATCTAATAATGAATTAAAAAACAACTTAACTTCAAAAAAATACTTAATTGGAGGTTTGGTTATTTATTCTAACATAGTAGCTCTAAATTTTTTTTTTAATAATGATAATCAGTTAAATAATATATTGATTATTTCTCTATTGATTTTAATTACTGGTTTAATTGATGATTATATTAATCTCCCAGTTTCAATCAGGTTATTAGTTCAGTTTTTTGCAGCTATATTAATTGGTTTATTTGGTATAAAAATTATCTCTTTAGGTTTTTTAATAGATAATAAGGAAATATTGTTAGGATATTTCTCAATCTTCTTTACTTCATTATGTATAGTAGTTTTAACTAACTCTATAAATTATTTTGATGGTATTGATGGAAATGCATCAAGTTCATCAATGATGTGTTTGGTTTATATATTTTTTATAATTTTTTATAATAACAATATTAATATAATTGAAAATAATAAAATATTTCTAGTTTTATTTATTACATTACCAATATTATTTATTTTAAATATAATTCCAATTATGAATATTAAAATATTTTTAGGAGATGCTGGAAGCACTCTTTTAGGCTTTTTAATGTCGTGTTTTTTAATTATTTATTCTCAAGAACCATATTACTACTTCCATCCTGTTTTATGTATATGGTGTGTCACAATGCCAATCTACGATTTTTTAAATGTTACAATTAAAAGAATTATTCAACAAAAAAATCCGCTCTCTTCAGATAATCAACATATTCACTACGTTTTAATAAAATCAGGATTTAGTAATATCCAAACTTTAATAGTTATAAACATAATTTCATTACTATTATTTATTATAGGTTTAATAAGTATTTCTTTTATTAATCCTTTAGTTTCACTAATATTATATGTTATCTTATTTTTAGTTTATTTTAAACTTACAGAGTATTTGTATTCATTTGCTAATGAATAATTTTTCTATTGTAATACCTGTTTATAATGAGCAGGACAATATTGAAGATCTAATTGATGAAATATATAAATTGAATTTAAAAAAATATAATTATGAAATTATAATTGTAGATGATTGTAGTACTGATAAAACAAACGAAATTTTAACAAAGTTGAAAAAAATATACGATAAAATAATATTTTATAAACATACAAAAAATTTAGGCCAGAGCTATGCTTTCTTAACAGGCATTAAGAACTCTAAATTTAAAAATATTATTACTATTGATGGTGACTGTCAAAATGATCCAAAAGATATAATTTCTTTATGTAATATTTATTTTGCTGATAAAAAATATGATTTAGTTGGTGGATTAAGAACAAGAAGGAAGGACACTTTTATTAAAATTATTTCATCATTAATTGCTAATAAAATTAGAGCAACAATATTAAAAGACAAATGTATAGATACCGGTTGCTCATTGAAGATATTTAATAAGGAAATATTTTTGAATTTTCCTTTTTTTGATGGTATACATAGATTTCTTCCTGCTTTATTTCTAGGATATGGTTACAACACATATTATCTCCCAGTTTCTCATAGACAAAGAATGAAAGGAAAATCAAACTATGGAACTTTTAATAGATTATTTTGGGGTATAAAGGATATAATAAGGGTAAAAAAAATACTAAATAAAATTAAAAAAAATCATGATTAGTTATTTATCTTCTTTAAGTAATTTAGAAATTACTTTTTTAATTATAGGATTTCTTGGACAAGGATTATTCGCATCCAGATTTATAGTGCAATGGATATATTCTGAAAAAAGGGGAGAAAGCCATATTCCAGTAGTCTTTTGGTATTTAAGTATTTTTGGAGGCCTAGGTTTGCTTATTTATGCTATTTTTAGAAAAGATCCCGTTATTATTGTTGGTCAAACATTTGGAATTTTTATATATTTAAGAAATTTAATTTTAATTTATAAGAAGGAAAATGAAAAAAATTGAAAATTTTATTGAAGGTAAAATAACCGAAGGAAGCTCTGGTAAATATTTAAATGTTGATGACCCTTCTACTGGAGAAGTTATATCACAAGTTATCTTATCAAATAAAAAAGATTTTGAAGAAACAATTAGTAGTTCATTAAAAGCTTTTGAGCAGTGGTCTCAAGTAACTCCTCTTAAAAGATCTAGAGTTATTTCAAGATATAAAGAATTAATAGAAAAAGATCTAGAAAATATAGCTAAACTAATTTCTATAGAACATGGAAAAACTCTTGAAGATGCCAAAGGATCTGTAACTAGGGGATTGGAAGTTGTTGAATTTGCATGCGGTATTCCACATTTATTAAAAGGTGAATTTTCACAAAATGTAGGTTCAGAAATCGATTCATGGTCCATAAGACAACCTTTAGGCATAACTGCTGGTATAACCCCATTTAATTTTCCTGCCATGGTTCCAATGTGGATGTATCCTATTTCAATAGCATGTGGTAATTCATTTATTTTAAAACCTTCTGAAAGAGATCCTTCTTGTAGTATAAAACTTGCTGAGTTGTTTTTGGAAGCGGGTTTACCTGAAGGTGTGTTCAATGTTTTAAATGGAGATAAAAATTTAGTTGATATGTTATTAGAAGATGAAAGAGTTCAATCTATAAGTTTTGTTGGATCAACACCTGTAGCAAAATATATTTATAAAAAATCAGCTGAATTTGGTAAAAGAGTGCAAGCATTAGGAGGTGCGAAGAACCATTTAGTTGTTATGCCTGATGCAAATTTAGATCAAGCTGTCGACGGCATTATGGGTGCAGCTTATGGGTCTGCTGGAGAAAGATGCATGGCTGTTTCTGTTGCAGTTGCAGTTGGAGATATAGCTGATGAACTAGTAGAAAATATCAGTAATAAGGCAGAAACACTCGTTGTTGCCCCATGGAATGATTCAACATCCCAAATGGGCCCAGTAATATCTAAAGAGCATAAAGAAAAAATTGAAAATTATATTTCTTCTGGTGTTCAAGAAGGAGCCAAATTAGTTTTAGATGGAAGAAATTTAAAGATACAAGGTTATGAAAATGGTTATTTTGTAGGACCCACATTATTTGACAATGTTACTAAAGACATGAAAATATACAATGATGAAATTTTTGGTCCAGTGTTATCGGTTGTTAGAGCAAATTCTTATGAAGAAGCTTTGGAGTTAGTTAATAATCATCAATTTGGAAACGGAACTAGTATTTATACATCTGATGGTGAGGTTTCTAGAAATTTTACTACAAATTGTAAAATTGGAATGGTTGGAGTTAATGTGCCTATACCTGTACCAATGGCATATCATAGTTTTGGTGGTTGGAAGCATTCTTTATTTGGTGACCATGCAATGCATGGAATTGAAGGTGTAAGATTTTATACAAAGTTAAAAACCATAACTTCAAGATGGCCCAAAAGCATCAAAAAAGGACCCGAATTTAAAATGCCAACGAACTAATGAAAATTTTAATAACTGGAGCTGCAGGTTTTATTGGTTTTCATTTATCAAATAAATTTTTAAAAAAAAATTTTTTTATTGTTGGGATTGATAATATAAATAATTATTATGACTCCAGTTTAAAAAAAAATAGAATAAAAGAATTAAAGAAAAATAAAAAATTTCATTTTTATAAAACTGATATAACTGAATTTAATAAATTAGATAAAATTATAAAAAAAAATAAAATTAATTATATTATTCATTTAGCAGCTCAAGCAGGTGTTAGATACTCTATAACAAATCCTAAAAGTTATTTTAAAAATAATCTTGAGGGCTTTTTTAACATACTTGAATTATGTAAAATAAATAAGATTAAACATTTGATATTTGCATCTACAAGTTCAGTCTATGGAAATATTAAAAAATTTCCATTAAAAGAAAATGCAAAAACTGATGAACCGCTGTCATTTTATGCAGCTACAAAAAAATCTAATGAGATAATGGCACATTCATACTCTTATACTTATAATATTCCTTGTACGGGGGTTAGATTTTTTACAGTTTATGGACCTTTTGGTAGGCCTGATATGGCTCTATTCAAATTTACAAAAAATATTATTGAGAATAAAAAAGTTGAATTATACAATAACGGTAACCATTTGAGGGATTTTACTTATATAGATGATATAATCGAGGGTATATACTCTCTAACTTTCAAATCATCAAAAAAATCAGTACCCTTCAATATTTTTAATATTGGAAATGGTAATCCAAAAAAATTACTAAATTATTTAAAACTAATAGAAAAAAATTTACAAAAAAAAGCAAAGATAAAAAAGTTACCTCTTCAAAAGGGGGATATTATAAAAACTCATTCTGATATAAGAAAATTAAAAAAGTATTCTAACTATAAACCCAAAACGGATATTGATATTGGAATAAGTAAATTTATAGAATGGTATAAAGATTATTACAATATTGTGATTTAGATTTTTTCTAAAGCCATTAACACATTCTCTGTATCTCTATAATTATTATAATGAGTCATACTTAATCTAACTACCCCATCATTTGTATCTATTCCGAGATATTTTAAGCAACGCCATGCATAAAAATTATCGTTTCTAGTAGCAATTTTTTCTTTAATCATAACCCTAGAGATATCTTTGGAACTTTTTTTATTTGAAATAAATGATATTGTTGGAGCTCTGTTTTTTGAAGTTATTTTATTTTTTCCAATTAATTTTAAATCTTTTCTCCTGGATAAGTATTCTAGGATTGGATTTGCAATAATTTCTTCATGACTGGATATTAAATTATTAATTTTTTTAATCTTTTCTAATGTATTTAAATTATTATCTTTAAAGTGGTGTTTATATAAATTTTCAAAATATTCGTAAATACCAATTAGCGAAACTAATTCTTCATGATTAGGTCCTCCAGGATTTATTGTGTAAGGATATTGCCCATCTAAAAATTCATGATTTTGATTAGGCAGATTTTTTAAAATTTCTTCTTTGCCATACAATAACGCTAAATGAGGCCCATATGTTTTGTAAAGACTAAATGTATAAAAATCCACACCCAATTCTTTAACATCTGGAAATCCATGGGGTGCATATGAAACCCCGTCACCAATTACGATAATGTTATTCTCATGAGCTATGTCGCAAATTTCTTTTAAGTTATTTACAGAGCCAATTATATTTGAACAATGAGTTACAGCTAATATTTTTGTTTTACTACTTATTAATTTTTTTAATTGAGTTATTTCTAACTCGTGATTTTCTAAGTCAAATTGCCATTCAACTATTTTAGCACCATATTCATGCATTCTTCTCCATGGACTTATATTTGCTTCATGATCTTGGTTTGTTACGATTACTTCATCACCTGGTTTAATATATTTTTTAAGAGCGTTTGATAGTACGTATAAATTTATTGATGTTGATCCTCCAATAAGTATCTCATTTTTATTCGCATTTATCATTTTAGCAAACAATTCAGTTGCTTTATCCATATTTTCACCAGCAATCTTTGACATCGGATATTCTGCATAAGGTTGAACTTTTGTTGAAGTCATAAAATCTGTTAATTTTTCTATTACATTTTTAGGAACATAACTTCCTCCAGCATTTTCAAAAAATGACCAATCTTTTGATAATGGGTCATTAAATGCTGGAAATTGAGATCTAACGTAGTCAATATCAAGTTTAATGTTATCAAGCATAGAATTTCCTCTTATTGATTATTGTTTTATTCTAATATAAAAAAAAATAAATTCATAATTTAATTTTGAGTAATAATTTACTATATGATTGATAAACGCAAATTTTATATAAATGGTGAATGGGTAGACCCATCTAAAAAAAGTGATTTTAAGGTTATAAATCCTTCAAATGAAGATGAATATGCAGTTATATCTTTGGGTAATAATGATGATGTAAATATTGCTGTTAAAGCCGCTAAAGAAGCGTTTAATAGCTGGAGTCAAGTTAGCAAAGCAATTAAAATCGATCTTTTAGAAAAACTTTTAAGAATTTATGAATTAAGATGGGATGAAATTACAGAAACAATGTCGAAAGAAATGGGAGCCCCACTTGATTGGGCATCATCGGCACAAACTTCTTCAGGATTTGATCATTTAAAAGATTTTATAAAAAGATTAAGACAATTTGAATTTGAAAAGAAATTTAATAACAAATCGAATAATTATATTTTATATGAGCCAATTGGAGTGTGCGCTCTGATTACTCCTTGGAACTGGCCAATAAATCAAATTACCTTAAAAGTTATTCCAGCACTTGCAACTGGATGTACAATGATTTTAAAACCCTCTGAAATTGCACCTTTATCTGGAATGATTTTTGCAGAGATGATTCATGATGCTGGTTTCCCACCAGGTGTTTTTAATTTAATTAATGGAGATGGTGCTGGAGTAGGTACAAATTTATCTTCACATATTGATATTGATATGATTTCTTTTACTGGATCAACAAGAGCAGGAAAACTTATTTCAAAAAATGCCGCAGATAATATTAAAAGAGTTTGTTTAGAATTAGGTGGTAAAGGTGGAAATATTATTTTTGCTGACTCACATCATGACGCTGTTAGAGAAGGAGTTAGAAATATTATGAGTAATTCTGGACAATCATGTGATGCACCAACAAGAATGTTAGTTGAAAAATCTATTTATAAAAGAGCAGTACAAGAAGCCGCTGATGAGGCAAATAATATTAAAGTAGATATTGCTTCTAAAAAAGGTGATCATATAGGTCCCGTTATTTCTCAAAAACAATATGATAAAATTATTGATCTTATAAATAGTGGAATAAAAGAGGGTGCCACTCTTGTTGCCGGAGGTGCAGAAAAGCCAAATGGATTAAAAAAAGGTTATTTTGTCAAACCAACAATATTTACAGATGTGACAAACGAGATGCGGATAGCAAAAGAGGAAATTTTTGGACCAGTCTTATCTATTATTCCGTTTGATGATGAAGATCAAGCTGTGTCAATTGTTAATGATACATTTTATGGGTTAGGAAATTATGTTCAGACCCAAGACGCAGAAAAAGCTAAGAGGGTTGCCAGAAAATTTCGATCGGGTGGCGTCTATATAAATGGTAATAGTGCTGATCCAGGAACACCTTTTGGTGGCTATAGACAATCAGGAAATGGAAGAGAAGGTGGTGATTGGGGATTGGATGAGTATTTAGAAGTTAAAACGATTTGTGGGTGGGATTGATTTATACATTAATATTATTAAAATAATTAAGTCTTGAAATAATTTCATCTCTTTCAATATAATAACCTTGCAGATGTCTACCACCTGAATTTGGATCAAATTCAGTTCTTCCATGTAATACTCTTCTATTGTTAAAACAAAAAATATCACCTGAACCTAATCTAAAATCTATTTTAAATTTCGAATTTTGCAGTAATGAAGCAAAATATTGGTATGCCTCATAAAATTTTTTCATTTTATTAGGACCAACATCAACTGTACCCATTGCAGCCATACTAAATCTTATATCGTTAAAATCATTATCTTTTGTAAGTGTAATAATCGGTGAATGAAGAATTCTTATCGCTTTTTGAGTATAATCGGTATCTTTGAATTTAACATACGTTGTAGTTAAAATTTTAAAAACTTCTTTTTCTTTTTTTTTTAAATAGTTAGCAACTGCAAAACCATCAACAACTGAAGATTTCCCTCCAGTTGCATCATTAATTAAGCAATGTAAAAATTGATAACCTGGAGCATATTCAAAAT
>CETK01386641.1_pt1 | contig 11036 bp, 6 predicted proteins | sample 361431 | NCBI WGS metagenome assembly CETK01 (sample SAMEA2622452, study PRJEB7988) | marine metagenome | biome: marine biome (ENVO:00000447); feature: surface water layer (ENVO:00002042); material: "saline water (ENVO:00002010), including plankton (ENVO:xxxxxxxx)" | depth 5 m | reverse complement strand
GCCGTAATGCAAAATCATTACTACTTGTTTTACGTTCGCTTTCTGGAACTAAGACAACACTTATTTCACCTCTATTAGTTTGTTCGGTCCAACGCGAACGACCAATGGATGCAATTCGGGTTTCGACTTCGGGCATATCAGCCAGTCTAGCATTGAAAACTTCTAGCACTTCCATTGTTTTAACCAGTTTAGATCCCTCTGGTAGTGTGATATCGATATCGATTTCACCAGTATCTGTTTCGGGAAAACCCTCTTTATTAATGGTACTGTATAGGTATCCAGTAGTACTAATAATGGAGATCATAGATACTACGGCAATCCACTTATGATGCAAAATCCAACGTAGTACTCCTGTATATTTTTTTTCAAGCGAACTAATTCCTCTAAATGCCCAATTATTCCGACTAAACTGATTAGAATCAAGAGTCAGAAGCGATATTACGGGGACTAATATAATAGATGATAAAAAAGAGAATCCTATTGCAAAACAAATAGTAAAAGCAAATTCGCGAAAAAAGCTAGCTTGAACACCAGTTAGCATGATAATAGGTATAAAAACACCCAAGGTGGTTAGGGTTGAACCGAGCAGCGCTCCTATTACCTCATTAGTACCTTTTAATGCAGCCTCATATTTATTTATACCTTCTTCTAACTTTCGTGCTATACTTTCAGTAACAACGATAGAGTTGTCTACAAGTAAGCCTATAGCCAGAGCTAATGCCGAAATAGTAAGAATATTTAGTGTGAGATCGGCAAAATACATGGCGGCAAAACTAGCTGCTATGGATACCGGAATAGAGGTAGCTACTACTAGTGAAATTCTCCAGCCACCCATAAAAATAAGTATCACAGCTATGACCACGATCAAGGCACTGGTTGCAGACTGTGATAGATTGTTTATAGAATCTTCAATATTGCGGCCTTCGTCTGAGAGAACCTGAATGTTAACACCTGGTGGCATTATTTCATTAAGTGCATCCAAACTAGCTTTCACTGCATTAACTATATCTAAGGTATTCGCATCAGAGCTCTTTTGAATATCTACAGATACACTGTTTCGGCCATTTACGGTGACCAAAGAGGTTACATCAGTAAAACCATCCGAAACTTCAGCAACATCTTTAACCCTTATTGGGACTCCGTTATCTGCAACTTGAACAATAGTATTTGCAATTTCTTCGACAGTATCATAGGTAGATTGTACCCTTACAGAGTAGCTTATACGATCAGAGACCACATTTCCAATAGGTAATTGTGAGTTATTTTGCCTTAGAGCGGTTTCGATATTAGAAGGCGATAAATTGTATTGGGCTAGGGACATTGGCGAAACATCAACATAGATTCTGCGTTCTAGCCCACCCTGTGTCTCTGCCGATGCAAGTCCATCAATACGCTCTAATCGAGGCTCTACAAGTTCAACACCTAAGTTACGGAGTTCATCTAAACCTCGATTACTTGCATCAATGCTTAGCTTCATAATAGGTCTATTTTCCGGGTCGAACTGAAAAATAACGGGCTCTCTGGCTTGATTAGGGAGCTCATTCCTGACATTGTCCAGCGCTTCACGTACTTTCAGTTCTGTCTTCCTAATATCGGTGCCATCTTGGAGTCGCATAATGATAAACGCACTTCCTCTGCTCACACGTGCTTCGAGACTCTCTATTCCTTCGATTGCCGAAACAGCCCCTTCTATTGGGTTGACTAGAATTCGATTTACATCTTCTGGAGATACATTTTGATAACCAGTAGAGATTGCTAATACTGGAATATTAATGGAAGGGAATAAGTTTACCCGCAAATTTTGAAGAGAAAAAATTCCGAATGCGGTTATGACTATGGTGATCATGGTGACCGTTATAGGTCGTCGTAAAATGGAGCCAGCTACACTGAATTGTTTCATAATAGGTATCTATCCTTCACGGGTTAAAATCTCTGCTTCAGTTTCTAATGGTCCTTGATTATTAGCTAAAGGGTCTAGTTTATGTACCGCATCGAATCCAAGTCGCTCCACAGCACTGTTGATTATGAGATAAAGACATGGGACTACAAATAACATGAGTAATGTTGACATAGTTAAACCACCAATAACGGTTCTAGCCATTGGACTCCAGGTTTCAGAACCAGAACCAATTTCGATAGCCAGTGGGACCATGGATAAAATAGTTGTGAATGCAGTCATGAGAATTGGACGTAAACGGCGAACCGCACCAATTACAATAGCTTGACTTCGTTCCATTCCTCTGGCTTGAAGAATTTTGATATAATCAATCATCACTATACCATTATTAACGACTATACCGGCGAGTAAAATAAGTCCCACCATTGAAGTGACACTGATAGAGGTATTTGTCGCCCAAAGTATGAGTAGTACACCAGTAAGCGCGAGTGGTATAGTAAAAATAATGATGAAAGGCTCTAGTAAACTTTCAAACTGAGAAGCCATGACCATGTAGGTTAATATGCCTGCAATCGCAAAGGCAACTAAAAGGAATCCGAATGATTCGGCTTGTTCTTCAGCTGTACCTGCTAGTTCATATCGATAGCCATCGGGCCAATCTACCTGATCCAGAATCAATCTTGCTTGATCAGAAGCTGCTTTCAAATCGGTACCGGCTAGTTCGGCAGTAATTTCGGTAACACGTTCTTGATTGATACGCATAACATTAGTAGGACCTGTATATCGCTCTAAACGGGCTAGGTTTTTTAAAGGCATCCAACCAGAAGAGGGTGTTTGGATTTGTATATTGGAAAGATCAAGTGTTTCAGACTTATCTTTTGGATCCAACTCAACTAAGACCTCAAACTCAACACCCTGATCAACAAAGCTCGTTGCAATATTACCTTTCACAGCATCACTTACGGCAGAGGCTACTTGATTGGTGTTCATTCCAACACGAGAGATTCTCTCTCGATCCATAATCAACCGTAGTTCAGGTCTACCTTGATCAGAGCTTGAAAAAAGATTGGTTACACCTTCTATACCAGTCAAAAGTTCTTTTATACCATAGGTTAATTCCTTTTTGATCTCTGGATCATAGCCGAAAACCTGAACTATTAGTCCGTTCTCGCCGTCTGGACTTAATGGATCAATGATTAATTCTTTAATTTGAACACCTGGAATTTTTTCCAATGAACCAAGAAGCGATTTGCTAATTTCAAATTGTCCACGCTTACGCTCTTTTTGACTAACCAATTCTATACGTACAGTCCCTCTGTAGCCACCTGGATTATCTGCGCCCTCAACACCCTCTTTATCACCGTAATCTGCTACAACTAATCTTGCTTCTGGTACTTCTTGTTGAATAATTGATTCTACCTGTTTTATAGATCTCTCTAGTTCAAATAGATTCACACCAGGTTCTCGCTGAATCTCCAATGTGAAGGCATTTTCGTCAACTCTTGGAAAGAATTCGCCCCCTAGTTGGTAAAAAATTGGAAGAGTGGCTGTAAATAGTACTAATGCTCCAATAACCACTGAAACACTGTTTTGGATCACTTTACCCAATAACGATCGATATTTTTCTTCGAGTTTTTCTAGAAAGCTTGATAGTAGTACCGCTAATCTATTGGTTGCCTCAAAATTAGTTTTTTCCTCATTAAAGAATAGAGATGTCATCATTGGAATTAGAGTTAAAGCAATCAATGAAGAAACAGTGAGTGAAAAAGAGATAGTTAGCGCTAAGTCTCTAAATAAAAATCCAGCAATACCTGGAACAAATAGAATGGGTAAAAATACTACCAATGTAGTTAAGGTAGAAATAACTACAGGAACGGCAACTTCTCTTGCACCTAAGATGGAGGCAGTTTTTCGGTCAGCACCATCTTCTCGAAATCGAAATATGTTTTCTAATACGACTACAGCATCATCTACCACCATTCCAACGGCTAGAGTTAAGCCTGATAAGGAGATGATATTAAGGCTCAAATCCGCGAAATCCATAACCATGAATGTGGTTATGATGGAGACAGGTATTGATATAGCAATTATGAGAGCAGAGCGCCCGCTACGCAAGAAGGCAAGAAGTATAAGTACAACCAAAATAACTGCCTGAACACCTGTTAGTAGCAGATTTTGGATACTTTTTTGAATAAACTCTGCTTTATTTGTGAGTATTTTTATTTGTACATCTTTGGGCAGGCTCTTCTTGATATTTTCTAAGCTTTCTACAACATCAGTTGCCGCAGAGACAACATTAGCATCACTCTGCCGGTATACATTTAAAATGACTCCATCCTCTCCATCTATGTGGACGTTTCCTATCGGCTGCGCGATTCCATCATCAACTATTGCGACATCTTTAAGTAGCAATGCCTGTCCATCTCTAACAGTGATGATGGTATTTTTTATTTGATCAATATTTTTAAATTCACCAATGGTTCGAAGACTATAAATGGTGTTTCCTTCGGACAATTGGCCAGCGGGAATCTGAATATTTTCCTGAGCTAATTTTGAGGCAATTTCAGCTATGGTAACATCATAGAGACGCATCTTCTGATTATCGATGGTCACATTAATTTGCCTTTCTAAACCACCGGAAGTTTCAACGGAGGCAATGCCATTTACTCGTTCAATGCGCTGCTCTAAGATTTGATTTGCGTACGTTCGAAGATCGCGAGGGCTTCGGGCGTTACTTGTTAGCGTGAGAACGACAATGGGCTCTTGGTTGGGGTCATAGGAAAATACCAGGGGGGATTGCGCATCATCCGGGATTGATCGCTCTACAAATCCTAATTGTTTACGGACATCATTTTCGGCCTCATATAAGTCAGTACCCCAGTTAAAATTTAATTTAACAACAGAAGCGCCCTGGCTTGACAAAGAACGAATTCTACGTATTCCACTAATGCTACCAACGGATTCCTCAATTGGGCGAGTTACCAAGGTTTCTATGTCTTCTGGGGCAACCCCTTCATAACTCGTATATACCGTTATAGTCGGAAAAGATACATCTGGATAAAGATTTAGGCGCAAATTTTGGAGGCCATAAATCCCAAATCCCACAAAAATGAGGGTAGTCATTAATAGGGTAATGGGACGTTCAACGGCTATTTTTGATAATGCTCCCATAGGTATTAGCAGTTAGGCGAGCTAGCAGTGGAGTCATTACCAGCAGACCTGAGCTTTTGGAAGTATGCTCTGCGTTCTTCTGGACTCATAGATTGAATTTTATTACGCTCTTCGTCACTCAAGTTGGTAAAAGGGTTACCATTTCGATTACTGGCTTCACGCATTGTTGGTTGCCTGGAATTCTGACTACCATCATTGACTGATTCTATGGAATTTTGTTCGGCTGTTTGGAATAAAGCTCCACTAGCCACAGATATTCTTCCACCATCTTCCAGGCTCTGTTGTCCAGTAATAATAATATTGTCGCCTGGCTGTAATCCTGATAAAACTTCAATACGATCACCCTGCTCTATCCCTAATTTTAATGTACGGCGCTCCGCAGTACTGTCTCCTTTAGATACAAAAACGGAATAGCTTCGCTCGAGTTCTATGGTGTTCGATTCTGGATTAACAACAGTTTCTACCACCTCGACTAATGCGCTCCTTGGTATGATGACGGTATTTTCCTTGGTTTGGATATTGATAAGATTTTCGGCCAAAACCCCGGAATATATAGTGCTACCCACTTGGGTTAAAGTAATAACTACTTCACCGAGTCCGGTAGTTGGGTCAAGTTGGGGACTTTTTCTAGAAACGACCCCTCTAGCAGATACACTAGCTTCGTTAGAAACTCTTAGTTGTACGCTCTGACCAATTCGGACGGCTAGCCAGTCTTGAACCGGTAAGAAAATTCTGGTTTCATAACCACTGTCACTTGCTAGCTCAAAAAGAGTTTGGCCTGAGGGTGCAAGATCACCTTCTTCTAAGCTACGACTTACCACCACTCCGCTAACTGGAGCTCGTACTTCAGTAAAATTAAAGTTTTCCAGTGCCTGTGTTAAAGAAGCTCGAGCGGATTCAACCTGTGCCATGCTGTTTCGGTAGGTGGCCAATGCAATTTCATATTCACTATCGCTTACCAATTCTCTAACTAATAATTGACGCTGTCGTTCGAATTGTGCACTATCTCTTCGCAATGCTATTAGACTCTGCGATAACTGTGCTTCAGCCTGGCTAAGTTGATCCCTAAATGTTTTGTCATAAATTTTGGCCATTAACTCACCACTTATAACCTGATCACCTAAATCGACGTAAATTTTTATAAGTCGATTAGAAACTTGAGGAGACACACTCACTAAATCTTGCGCCTTTACGGTGCCATAGGAACGAACTTGATCGGAAATAGTGCTAGGTTCAACCGTCATAGTTTCGACGCTGGTACTGCGGTTAGCTGAAAAGCCACTAAAACGGCTATAATCTGGTCTTCCACTGGATGAATCTTTATTACCTCCGCAATTTAGCACAAGTAATGATGGAATAAGTAAGATAAACAGTATTTTTTTCACAATAATTAAGGTATTAAGTACATGGAAAGCCTGCTTTGTAGAAAAGTGGCACTTTAAATTGGATAACGGACAAAGAACGCCATTACGTTCATTTTTTCCTAAAATTAACTTGTTAAAAAAAGTAATGTAAAATATTGAGTAAGATAGATTTGAGTAAAAAGTTTTCCTATTATGAAATAAGTTATTGAAGTGCTAGTATCCAGCTCATTTAGTAGATTATACAATATCAAACCCATAACACTTATCCATAATCTAACCCAATCCAATGAAATTTTTTATTGACACTGCAAATTTAGAAGAAATTCAAGAAGCACATGATTTAGGAGTGTTAGACGGCGTCACAACTAATCCCAGTTTATGTGCAAAAATTGGAATCAGTGATTTTGAAGGGCACATTAAGAAAATTTGTGACATTGTTGAGGGAGATGTGTCTGCTGAGGTAGTCTCTACTACATATGAAGAGATGATTGTGGAAGGTCGAGCTATAGCTGAAATATCCGATAATGTGGTTGTTAAAATACCATTGATTAAAGATGGAATTAAAGCGATAAAAACTTTTAGTGAGGAAGGTATTAAAACTAATTGCACCCTTTGTTTTTCTGCAACACAAGCGCTCATCGCAGCTAAAGCTGGGGCAACGTATGTATCACCATTTTTGGGGCGACTCGATGATATAAGTACCAATGGAATGACACTTATTAAAGATATAGTACAGATTTATTTGAATTATGGGTATCCAACAGAGGTACTTGCCGCGAGTATTCGTCATCCAATGCATGTATTGGAGTGCGCAAAGGCTGGAGCCGATGTTGCTACTATGCCTTTGAATGTAATCACTGGACTGCTAACACATCCATTAACAGACTCTGGATTAGAACGGTTTTTAAAAGATTGGGATAATCTCCAAAAGAGTCTAAATAACTAAATCGTTTCACTGGTAAATATCCAGTTAAGCTGCCCCAATTAGATTTTGAGCAATAATGCTTGACGACAATACACCAGGGAGACCAGCTCCTGGATGTGTGCCTGCTCCTACAAAATAGAGTTCATCGACATCCTCAGATTTATTATGGGGACGGAACCATGCCGATTGCGTTAGTATGGGTTGTACTGAAAAAGCAGAGCCCTTATAGCTGTTGAGAACATTCTGGAAGTGGAGTGGATCAATGTAATGCTCCGCTACCAAATGCTTGGATAAATCAGGCAAGTAGTTTTCTTCCAAGAAATCCATAATTGCTTTTTTGTACGTAGGTGCAAAAGTTTCCCAGTCTGTACCGCTGTCTAAGTGTGGTACGGGTGAGAGTACATAAAACCCTTCATGACCTTCAGGGGCAATGCTTGAATCGGTCAGAGTTGGCATATGTAAATAAAGAGAAAAGTCTTCTGCCACTTTTTTATTATCGAAAATATCGTCTAATAATGCTTTATAACGAGGGCCTAGTATGATATTGTGGTGAGCTAGCCCTTGATCTCGATATTGCCTATCGGTACCAAAGTAGATGACAAAAAGGGACATGCTATATTTGGTACGTGCAATTTTTTGATCAGAATATTTTTTGCGATATGTGGGCTTTATCATATTCTTATACGTGAAAGCTACATCGGCATTAGAGACTATTGTGTCGGCTTCCATTATCTCTCCATTCCCAAGTTGCACACCTGTTGCTTTACCGTTTGCAATGAGAATTTCATCGACTTCGGTTTCTAAGTGGATTTTACCCCCTTGTTCTGTGATCAGTTGTTCAAATGCATTTACTATAGCTCCAGTGCCACCTAACGCATAATGAACCCCCCACTCCCGTTCAAGATAGTGAATCATAGCATAAATAGAAGTGGTGTCAAAGGGATTACCGCCCACTAGTAATGGGTGAAAGGAAAAGCATTGTCTTAAAAAATCGTTTTTGATGAATTGGGAAACATACTTGTATACATTTTTATGCGATTGTAGGCGAATAAGGTCTGGCGCTACTTTTAACATATCGCTTACCTTTAAAAATGGCTTGTCCGCTAATTCAGTGAATCCTTTATCAAAAATAGGTTTTGTAGTCGCTAAGAAGTCCTCGTATCCTTGCTTGTCTTCGGGACTCCATTTGTCAATTTCTTTTAGAGTGAATTCATGATCATTGTTATAATCAAAACTTTTACCAGTATGATCAAAAATTCTGTAAAACGGATTACAGGGAACAAATTCAACATAGTCTTCCCTTTTTTTCCCCGCTGCTGTCCAAATGTCGTCAAATAAAAATGGCGCAGTTATAACGGTAGGTCCTCCGTCAAACTTAAAGCCATTTTGTTCATAAACATAGGCTCTTCCTCCTAATTTGTCTCTCTTTTCAATGATGCTTACGTCATGACCAGCTGATAACAAACGAGATGCAGCGCCTAAACCACCGAACCCGCTCCCGATGACAATTATTTTTTTTTTCATAGTAAAATTTTTCTAATACTAACTAATTAACTTAAAGTCTTAGGAAATCAATCCCACAAAAACTATTTATTAATTTGCTTAATAAATCCTTCATGACCTAGTCCTTTAAGACGCTTCATAGCTTCAATCGCAATGACTGGATTTTCGAAATCACCAAAGTATACTCGATAATAAGTCACTCCGTTGACTTGGACTTCAGCAACATAGCTGCTACGAATTCTAGATGACTTTTGTTCTGCAGCATCCCTATTGTCATATGAACCTAATTGAACTGTATAGTGAGGTTTGGTTGGATACACGTTACCCGTTCCATCATCAAGTATAAATATTTTAACTGGTGCTGTACCAGGACCTATCATATCGATAGCCTCCGCGCCTGCTCTAGATAAATCGATCACTCTGTCTTTAGCATAGGGTCCTCGATCGTTTATGCGTAACTGTATTCGTTTTCCATTGTTCTGATTTTCAACGATCACCTGTGTATTAAATGGGAGAGTTTTGTGTGCTGCCGTCATCTCATTCATATTATATATCTCCCCATTTGCTGTATTGCGCCCCTGGAAATCAGGCCCATACCAACTTGCTATACCTGTTTGGATGAAGGCTACCCCAGAGGGTAGGTTCTGGGTGATTACTTGTTGGTTTTTATAATCATTCGTTTCGCTAATTGTTGAGTTGTTCGTTTGTATTGATTCTTTGATCGTGGGAGCGGTTTGCTGTTTCCCCGTTGTTTCTTCTTCTATTTTAAAAACAGATGCCCCAAGATTACCTTTTTCAGATTGGGTTGATGATGCTCTGTTTGGGAAAGTTTTTGATTGGGTGTCTTTAATTTGAGTACTTTTTCTGATAATACCACAATTAGTAAGGGTAAGGATTAAAAGAATGGTACCGATATGTGGAATGTATCTACTAAAGAAGGAAGAAATGGGCATAGTCACTAAATGTGGAAATCGTTGAGTTAAATGGATAGATAGCATGAGAGTCGAAGATGGGATTTTAATCCACGATCAACGCTGCATGACAGCATTAGTCTAGTTTTGAACTGATTCTACAATGCAGTTGTCCAGTATCGAGTAGGAATGTACCACTGTTTTACTAAAATCTGCAATACTATCAATTTTAAGCTCATATATTGCAGTAATTTGTTCATTATAGCAAACCTATTAACCATAAAAGTAGATGAATAATGCTTAGCTATATACTCATTGCAATCAATATAGGTGTTTTTCTGTGGTCACAGAAATATCCAGTCATTATGGAGAAAGGTATGCATATGCCTTATAGAACAGTCCGAAAGGGAGCCTGGTATGAATTAATGAGCTCAGGTTTTTTACATGGTGGTTGGTCTCACCTCCTTTTTAACATGATCACTTTATTATTTTTTGGGCCTGTATTGGAGCGAAGTATTGGGTCTGAGCACTTTTTTATTCTTTATATGAGCGGTCTTGTCGCTTCCTCAATACCTTCCCTGATTAAGCATAAGGAAAATCCTAATTACGCAACCATTGGAGCATCTGGTGCTGTTGAAAGTGTATTATTTGCCTTCATAGTTTTGTTTCCATTCACACCATTACAACTCGTATTCATTCCAATAGGTATACCTGCGTTTATTTTTGGAGGATTATTTGTGGTATATAGTGTCTGGGCTGGTAAACGTGAGGGTAGAATAAACCATGAAGCTCATGTAGCAGGTGCTATTTGGGGTGTACTTTATATGTTATTATTCGTGCCTAACACTCTTGATCATATAAAGACTATATGGTTCTAGCTAAATGTAATAAGTATTTTTTATCTAGCCATTATGCGCTTTAAAATCAGCCATAAAAGACACCAAAGCCTGAACACTTTCCATAGGACAAGCGTTATAAATACTCGCGCGAATACCGCCTACACTCCGATGTCCTTTCAGCGCATCTAGGCGAGCAGAGCTAGCTTCTTTGAGGAACTTTTTTTCCAATTCTTGAGATAATAAGCGAAAGGTAACATTCATCAAAGATCGGGACGAATGATCTGCTGTCCCAGTATAAAAATCGTCTTGGTCTATAGCCGTATAGAGTAGCTTTGCTTTTTCTGCATTAAATTGCTCAAAATATGATATGCCACCTTTCTTTTGTAGCCATTCTAATACAAGCTTTACCATATACACAGGAAATAC
>CETK01129799.1_pt1 | contig 11043 bp, 9 predicted proteins | sample 361431 | NCBI WGS metagenome assembly CETK01 (sample SAMEA2622452, study PRJEB7988) | marine metagenome | biome: marine biome (ENVO:00000447); feature: surface water layer (ENVO:00002042); material: "saline water (ENVO:00002010), including plankton (ENVO:xxxxxxxx)" | depth 5 m | reverse complement strand
CCGCCGTTGGATTTGGGACCGCTGGCGCCGGGCGCGCGCGAGTGGGTGCTCTCGGCGCCAGCGCGTGGCAAGGCACCGGTCGCGACGTACATGCATGCCGCCGGCATGAACTTGCGAGAACTACCCGAGTTGCACACCTCGTGGCCGCCCGAGGGCGTCTCGCTGCAAGACTTTCCATCCAACATGCAAAGAGCGATTCAGCGGTTCTGGGACAGGGCGGGACACCTGCGCCGGCTCGAGGCGCGCGATCAGGCACCGGTTTACTGGCGTCGCGTGCGCGCAATGGTGCGGGCACGTCCGATTGCGCTTTACTGGCAGCAATGCGCCGTCGAGCGTTCGTGCGCGGCTGGCGGAAAGCAGCGCGCCGCGGACTTGGAGGCGTTTATTAAGGACAGTGCGTTGACTAGCATGACTGCGTAAGCGTTTCGGTGAAACTCTCCAAAGCGCCGCTAGGTACCTTTGCGCCCACGTACTAGCACAGTGCGCCGTTCGGCGTTCGTGCGCACGTGTTGCGCAACCGCGCATGTCGCTGGTAATCCAGCCGCGGCGCCGGCGCCCCGTTCACGGCGCGGTCACACTGCTTCACCTCAGCGACGACGATTTGCGCGCAATCTTTGGGCTGGTGGACATGCCGTTTGCGTTGAAGCTCACGTGCACCGCGCTGCGCAGCGTGTACCCGGAAAGAACTGAGACGTCCGTCAAGCACGTCGTCAAGTCCGTGGGGTTGATGGTATGGGCACACAAGTGCGGCCTCTTCCGGTGGCTCACGCCCGACTCGGTCGCGCGGCAAGCGGCCAAGACTTGGCCGGGCGGCGACGAGGCGCTCGCGTTCATGACCATGCCTCACCTGTACGACCACGACATCAAGCACACACTCAACATCCCACACATGTGCTTGGTTGCCGCGAGCGCGGGGTTGATCCCGATGCTGGAGTGGCTGAACTACGAGAGCTGGGCCTATGGTGGCAACGATTGCGACCATGCTGGCGCGTTGTGCTCGGCGGCGAGAAGTGGCCACTTGGCGTGCCTGAAGTGGATGTGCACGAAGAACCCCATGTGGTACAAGCGGGATCACACAGAACAAGTCCTGAACGCCGCCGCCGGTGCGGGCCACGTTGAAGTGGCCAGGTGGCTGATGGAAAATGGGGCACAGATAGATCAAGTGGCCGTGAAGCTCGCTGCAGAGGGGGGCCACGTGCCGATGCTCGTGGATCTGCTCGACAAGGGCGCGGTGTGGACCAAGAGAACGTGGCACGACATGTACAAGAACCTTGAGTCGCGCTACAATGCGTATTGTCAGGAGAAGCCGATTCCTCTCCCGACGCTGCAATTCTTGGTCACGACGCAGAGGTATTGGCATCGGCGCCAGGCATGGGTCAACGCTGTCACAAACGGGCACGTCGAGGCGGTGGAGTGGTTGCTGGGCCAGGAGCCCGATGTCGCGCCGTACTGGGGCCACGACGATGACGCCGGGCTTGACCCGGATTCACTCCCCAACGCCATCCACGAATACGAGGGGCTCGAGGTCGCTGCGTACAGGGGGCATACGGGCATGCTCGCCTGCGCGCATCGCAACGGCGTGGAGCTGACGGAGGAGCTGTGCATACATGCCGCGGGAGGGGGACATTTCGAGACGATCAAGTGGCTCCACGCGCATGACGCACCGACCTCGCGGGGCGCGGTGTGTGAAGCGGCGGGGCGCGGCGACCTGGAGATGCTCACGTTCATGCATGCGCACGGCTACGAGGTCGACCACGACGTCTACTTTTCCGCTGTCGAGTCCTCCAAGCTGGACGTGTTGGAATGGTTACACGCGCCTCCCGTGAGCTGCCCCCTTCCTACCGCGCCCAGGGACAAGCGCGAGCTCATGGATGCAGCAGTAGACGCGGCCGATACTCAGGTGCTGCAATGGCTGCTGGACCGCAACGTCGGCAAGCTGTGGGGGCGCTACACCATGTTGGCTGCGTGCAACGGCCACACGGTGCTTCTCGAATGGCTCCTACGCAATGGTTGCCCCTGCGACCTGAACGAGCTCAAGGATGCCATGCGAGAATGCAATACCGGTTATCAAGTGCTCGTCTGCAATATGGTCAAGGATCTGCGCGATGGCACGCTTCCGCCTCTCGCGCCGGATCCGGAGCGCGGGGCGATCGTCGCGGAGTGACGCTGGCCGCCTTTGCAACTGTTGACGGCGTTCGTGCTGTCGTCGCATGCGCGCATTGCGCGCTCATAGCAGAGCATGAAAAAGATGCGCTGCACCGGGGACGAGGACCGCGCGCGCATCGCGATCGTCGCGGAGATGCAGCGCGTCAAGTGGGCCGATGTGGTGGAGAAACTCAAGGAGGCGGGATTTCCTGAGCGCACGGCCAAGTCGGTGCGCAACCGACACCTGCGCTGGCGGCAGTTCCAGGAGGCTGAGCGAACAGGCGCTTGGGCGGGCCAGCTAATCAATCGGTGTCGCCTGTGCGGGCAGTACGTGCGTGGGCACGTGTGCAGCGGCGGGGTTGTGGAAGGTGCCAACACAGAAACATGTAACGATGTGAAAGACGCAGACGAATGAACCATAACCACCACAATGTCACCCTTTAAAGTAAGGGAACAGTAAAGTCTTTCCCCCCCTCGGGTCCTTTTGAATGTCGATCCGGCGCGCGTCCCCTTGCAACGAGAACTCGGTCCTCACACACCCGTTGCTGGACGTGTCCGTTGCGCCGACTGGCACAAGCATCTCCGACCAACTAGGACTGCCAGATGCGAGCCCGGCCAAACCGTACGTTCCCTTCAAGCCGCAGCACCCGGTTCCGCGGCCGGTGGGCAACGTTGTTGACGGAGTGTTTTCTGGGTACGACGCGCAGGCGATTGCCCCCGCGCTGCCCAACTGGCCCGCACCCATCGCCGACACGGAGGGCATGATGAGCGACGCGTTGGCCAAGGCCAAAGCCAGGGCCAACCGTGCGGTTCTCAAGGGCAAGGCGCTGGCTGGCAAGGCCGCGGCGGCGGGCAAGGCCGTTGCCTCCAAGGCAGCCGCGAAGACCAAGTCGGCCGCCAAGGCGGCGGCAGCGGCGGCAGGCGAGCGCCTGAGCCGCATGGGCGAGACCGACAGCGAGGACGAGGACTGCGACTGCACCGAGGAGGACGAGCCCCCGTGCTGCGACGACAAGTAGAGAAAAGCATTGCGGGGAGAAAAGGAGAACACGCGCAGCCTCTCGGGACTGGCGTCGGCGCGTGTGTGGCTTCATGAGGCGAGGGCGAGAAGAGCGCACGGGAATGACGTTGCTAGTGTGTAATCATCGTTTACGCGTGTATCTTCGTTTAAAGTCACGAGAATCGATTGCAACACCGAGTGGGCTGTCGCGGTCGCGTGCACAAAAACGCGACGCGCCACGTTGACGTGACGCGCGCTATCTACTCGCCCCCCGGCGTTCGTGCGCCCGTGTGCGCGCACAAATGGGCGGGTTCTACGAACTTTCCTGGTTAGAGGCGGACGCCTTGAACGCCAACGACGGGTGTGAACCGCTGACGTTTGAAAAGTACAAGCCGTACCGCAAGCGGGGCGACGAGGGTGCCACCTTTCGACTGTACTGGGACTCGCAGGTTTTGAGATGTCCGCCAGGGCACCAGCCCTCACAGGAGCCGCTCGGTGCACAAGACGCGGCCAAGTATGTGGTCTACGATGCGCACGCGCTGTGGAACTGGCTCAAAGCGCACGAGCGGGATCCAACAAACACCTTCAAGGTCGATCGGGAGGATTGGATGTTGTTGCGGGAGGCCTTCGACGCGACCATGGCCATCCCCGACTTTGTGCAAAGACTGCCGCACCACTCGTGGCCAGACTTTGGGCCCAACACCACGTGGATGCGTAAGGCAGCAACCACGGACTATCCCGACGGCACAATAGGCCCAACGCATTGCTGGTCGGCTTACGTGGACGGCAGTGAGCGCTTTCGCACGTTTACTTGCATGCACAAGATCAAATCCGCCAGCGACGGCTTCTACATGGAAGGCCCAAAGGGTGCCGAGCGCATCGTTCGCGTGGAACGCAATGGCAGCACTTCGCACTGCACCGGTCCGTCACGACAGGAGCGGTGCTACCAGATTGACCGGTCAGACGGAGGGACCGCGTTCTTCAACGTCGACGAGGGGGTGCGCACCAGACGTGCCAAGCACAAACCAAGGCCGTTTTGGTCCCATGAGAATCGCGGGCGGCTCTACAAGAGCACAAACCGGGAGCGCACCATAACCAAACACTTTGAGGGGCCCAAGGACCACGAACGGCTGACGAAATTCGAGAGCACCGACCCCTCCTCACGGATTTTTGTAAGCATCCATTTCACCGGCAAACGCGGCAAGGAGCGAGTGACAAGGGTGATCCGCCATCAGTCCCAAGGCGGTGTGAGCGACACGCTGTACAAGAAGGGGCCCAAGGGCCGGGAGTGCATCTGGAAACGGGTGATTCAGAACAAGTGGAGCATCTACTACGAAGGCGAGCGGCACAAGGAGGCCGTGCGGAAGGTTGTGAAACACGAGGGCCCGTGTGTGGTTCACTGCGACGGGCCAAGGCTTGGGGAGTGGATTGTGAAATGCGAGGTGCAAAACCAGCAAGGCTTTACTCGCACGGTGTCGATGACTGCCAGAAAGTCGATGATTGGCTCCGCATGGGGAGCACATTCTCTTGTCATCCCACCGCCTGCCCAAGCCTAACGTTTCGGTGGACGGACAACGACTTTCCCAGGACGAGTGTTCGAGTTCGAGCGTAGCCGGTTTCAACTTGTGTGCGTGTTGTGCTAATAAACCACATACAGCTTATCGATCAACTCTATCACCCCCCTTCCTCTCCCCCGCACTATCTTGGGTGCGCACCCGTGCGTGCTCGTGGGGGTTCACTGCGTAATGGTTAGTAGCGGGATAGAACTGGTCACTATGGCCTCAGGGCCGATCGCATCGTCGTTGGGTTGCACCATCACCGGCTGCGCCACGATGACGTTGGGGCTGATATTTGGGTTGGTGGAAGCTGCGCCTGCTCGGCCAGGGATCGCTTCGCCTTCCTCCGAGAGTGCCCCACAACACATGCCGCAGGTTAGAATCCATGGGATCCACGCACAGCAGCCGGCAACGGAAGCGTCGTCCTGAATGCGCTCTTTCTGGGCGCGTCGCTCGTCCGCGTTCGCTCTCTCCTCGCTGACGTCGTTCATGATGTTGCCAAACGTTTTGCGGCGCTCCGCGCCCTTTCGTCGGAAGCATCTTGCACAACAGAAGGTGGTGTTTTCACAAAGGCACCGCACCATCTTGCCGAGTGGTGCGTGACACCCGCATCCGAGGCAGAACAGCACGACAATAGTCACAACCACGAACACCAAAAACAGGTACGCAACCACCACTCCGAGCGACACCATGATGCACGCGCGCACGCGTTGCCCTCCTTCCTGCGCACTAATAATACTAGTACATGTGCGGATCTAGGATATCCTGTCCAGGATGCGGGCAGCGCGCCGCTCCCACCAGTCCGGTAAGGTAAACAGCTCAGAGAGGTCACCGTCTACGTAGAGCACACAGCCTGAGACCTTGTCAATGCCCTTGGCCAGAAGCTTGGCCTGCGTGTCGGTCTCCTGCCGAAACAGGTGCAAGGTCACTGCCAGCTGGGCAAAGTGTCGGTTCACCAGCGTGTCCTTGGTCTTCGTGAGCGGCGACTGCATGTGCGTGCCCGCGCCTTGGGTGCGCTCGCCGCCGAATCCCGTTTTGAGCTCCACGAGAACGAGTTCGTGTGCGCCCCGCGTGCACACCACGTCGGCCGCCGTGCCAATGCCGCGCTGGCGGTCGATTACGACGCGCTGCGACCCTACGGGCTTCAGATTGTGGTAGACGAGCGCATTAAAAAACAATCGGGTGAGCTTGAGCATCTTTGCGTACTTGCGCATCAGCGCGGACGCATTGGCCAGGCGCGACACCTGCGAATCGACGGCGCGTCCACGCCGCAACCCGCCGTTGGCACCGGCCCATGCAGAGCCGCGCCAGCTACTCGTGCTCGGCAGCATTGCGGACGAGTAGAGGCGCTTGGAAAGTAGCCTCGTGATCCCTCGCAGTTTGGCCCCCGTTGGTCGGTTGTTCTCGGTGCGCGCGCGGAAGCAAGCAAACTTGCCGCTTTTCGAAAGCTTGCCGGGTGCAGTGTGCTTGAGGAGCGCGCGAATGCCCCTCACCATTACCCTGCCGCGCCTCTACGCCTCCTACCCATCCCAAACAGTGCATGCACCGAACACTTGTTAGCGTGTCACTGCGAACTCTCCTCTTCCAATGCCATGGCTTTGGCCACGGACGCACTAAATGTATCGTTGCGCGCGTTGTCGCTCGTCGGCTCGGCGACGAGCGACAGCTGCTGAAATGCCAGTTGTCCAATCGGCTCGTGACCGTTTCCCACAGTCATACCAGGTTCGTGTGCGGCCATTCCCAGGTCGATCAATTTGGCTCCGATGCCCATGCCCGATGGGGGCGCGTCGTCCGCGTAGATGGGCTTCTCGCGCAGCAATCGATCCTGTTCCGCGACGGGGTCCGCCAATTTGGGTTCCAGATCGCCAAGATTGGCAGCCTCGAGGTCGTCGTCGTCGTCGTCGTCAGTGGAGGCGGCGCTTTCGATCGGCTTGTATTTTCTGGGCGGCTGATTGGAGAGCACCGCGCGCGCGTGGAGGATGACAGCGCACTGTGCCGCCGCGAGCGGCAGCCACCAAACCATCGCTCCGCTCACCCAAATGGAGGACGATGCACTTCGAAAGAAGACAATCGAGGTGTTGGAGTAATTGGTTGTGCGCGTACGCGTGCAGGCGTACACGGTCACGCTATATAGCATGCCGAAACAAAAGGCGCGCACGATGCGGTCAGCGGCCTCCCACAGATTGACCGACTGGCAGAGCGGGCCGACGAGCGCAACGGCCGGTGGGGGCATGAGCGCGATGACTCCGCACGCGAGCAGGCACAGTACAAAAGGGCGGTCTGTGTCTTCAAGCGGTGCGCGCGCGCGCATGAAGCCCGCGTAAGCTTGAACCGCCACGGCGCTGTGGAATACTACGTGGCGCCAGCTGGGCGTGTGTGACGCGTCCATACTGCACGTGTGAACCAATTGTTCGATCACCAGCGTTCCGAGGTAGAGAGGGATGCCCAGCTGCAACGCCGCGAAAACGACGGTGACGCCATGAGCCTTGCCCAACCGGACGGGCACGCGCATGAGCAAGCCGCCAGTTGCGCTGCACAGTGCAAGCGTGCGCACTGCTGACACGACGCCGCTCGGCGCGAGCCAGCACGAGAGCACGCTCACAACTGCACATGCACAAATCGAGAAGACCGCCTGTGCGAGCGGCAGGTACAAGCTAGCGTCGTTGAAATCCACGTGCGTATCCTCGGCATCGGTGTGCTGCATGCGACGCGCGATCCGCCGCGGAAATGCACCACGCATAAATGCGCCAAGGCACTACTCGATTTGCGGCCGGCAAAGTCGCGCTATACACTAGCGTTGGAATCGCGCTGCGGGGAGGCCGTTACGCTCGTCGGTTTTGCAACTTGTGCCACACGGTCCGGCACAGGCGGCGGCGGCTGCCTGTGAAATTCGCGCAGGGCTCCGCGTCCGGCGTTCGTGCATTGCGCGCATGGCCCTGCGTTCGCCGAGCGCCCGGCGTCGCGATGCGACCTCGTCCCCACCCCCGGCCATCACAAAGGGCAGGTCTGCCGAGAATCTCGACTCGATTCTGTTCAAGCAGACGAGCCACCGCGCAGCGGAGCAATGCTTTGGCTTTTCCTATCCCTTTCGTAACAACCCCAAATACGACCTCAGCCCCACATTCAAACCTACTCGAGGTGGTTCGCAGTCGCGTTTGGCGCGCTTCTGCCCATCTCCCCTGGCGATGACCAAATCGCAAAGCATGCCCGAGTTTGACCCTTCCTTGGAGGAGGGGGAGCAGTCGCCGCCGATCATCGTCGAGCGGGACGTGTGGGTGTGCCAGGGTGCCGGCGACGGCAAGATTCACCGTCTGCAACCCAACTCCGATGGCGGCCTGTCGTGCGTCTGCGGCATCGTCGCCCGTGGCGTTGACATGATTAGCTTGGCGCGGTTCAAGAACTGTTCCGAATCGATGGACCCAACGAAGATCAACGACGGCCCGCCGCGCGCTGCCGCCAGCCAGCAAGCGCCGTGGGCGGAAGGGCCCGAACGCAAAGAGGATCGCGAGCGGCGCGAGAGTGCGCAGCTAGGAGGCACGCACGTTTCAAACTCGTGTGCCCGTAAGAATGACATGCAGCAGGCACTGCGAGAGGTCGACCGCCAGGCGCGTCGCGATGCCGCTGCCGCGTGCCGCGATGCCGCAGCGACTCTTCACCCAAACGCGCCAGACCAGGGCCGTGGCCGAAAGCTTTCCGAAGGTCTGGAGAGCGCGATTGCAAAGCTGCCTTTGCTGAGAACGCTGAGAAACCCCATCGCTTCGCACATCCGTATTGAGGCGGTCCGCATCTACCAGCTCTCGATGCGGCACGAGCAAAAGTGCGGGTGCAAAGGGTGCATTTACGCGCTGTCCACGCGCAACATGACCGTCCTGACGCTGGGCATCATAGAACTCGTGCTTTCGCAGCTCGCAGGCATTGAGGAGGGCGATGGCCGCCGCGCCGAGGACATCTCGCAAGGCGAGTACACCAAGCAGGACATGGAACGCACGCTTGCGCAACTCTATCAGATTCAGGGAGAGTTCAAGGTGAATCAGTTGCAGCGCTTGGAGCTGCTCAGCGCAGTGCACCGCATCTCAAAGTGGACGATGCCCGGACAGGAGCTGTTCGCCTGCGCGTCGGACGAGGTCAGCTGCCCGTCGTCGCTCTTCCTGCCGGCGGCGCGCACAGCCGTTGGCGTGGGCGAGTTTGGCAAGGGCGTCGCACCCGATCCCGGCGACAATACCGGAAAGCTGCGCCTCTCGCTCGAAGCGGCCCTTAAAAGGACGCCCATGGACACCGAGTCGAGGGAGATGATCACGTACCAGCTTCGTGTTCCCGAGGTGATGGATTACATGGCACAAGAAGGGCTGCCGCGCGACGTGCTCGCCATCGCCGTCGTGGCAGCCACCGCGCGCAAGCTCGAGAAAGACGACCCAACGGACGGTCTGCGCAGTACGCTCATCAATCCATTGAATATCGCCAGCTCAACAGTTGATGACTTCATCGAGCGCCTCGCACTGCGCATCCAACGCCCACCCGTCGCGGAAGAGGAAGGCGAACCTCTGGATCTGTCGCGCGAGGCGCATGAGGCGTGCGATAAAATATTCGACGCGTAGCTCTCCAACACGGCGCTCGCGCAACCAGCGCCGTTTCTGGGTCGACAATTGGAATCGATAGCATCTTGCAACTTGTGTCGCGCGAAAAGATTGCGCGGCCGAGCGGCCGCTAAGCCTGTGCCAACATTGTTACCAAACCGGGCAAGTGTATTTTTGGGGTTCATGGCGCTGATCCTCTTGCCGGATGACTGCAGCCAAGCAATCGAGCCGCCCGGCAAGAAGCAGCGCCGCCAGGGGCCGGATCCAACAGTGAGCCGGGTGGTAAAATCGGACAGTGCGGCGTCACTATCGTCGCGCAGTTCGCACGCGTCGATGGAGTCCACCCGCAGCACCGCGTCGTCGTCCAAGTGCTCCTTTGCGCCGCTCAGATCCTCAGACGAGGACCCGGGGAAGAAAGTGCGCATAGCAATAGGTGGCGCGTGGTAGTGGTGTCGTGTGCTTGAGTATACCTGTGCACGTGTTGGAAGCGCAGGCAGGACTGACATTTATTTATTGGCAACGTTTTGCAACTTTTGAGTTTTCTCGAAACCGCTAGCTCCGAACCCCCCCCATTCGGCGTTCGGTCCGTGCGCATCCGCGCGAGAGACGGGCTGGAGCAGGGGGTGGGGGGGGGAAAGTCGCCGGTTCGGAATCAGTGCGCGCGCATGGAAACCAAGCGACTGGAAACGCTTGACAACCTATTCGCCGAATACTTGGCACAGATGCTGTGCGTGCGGCCCACGATTTGGGTTCAGACGCGCGGTGCGCGCACTCTGGTCAAGTATGATCCACCCCCGCGCGACGCGCTGAACGTTGTGTGCCGTGCGTGTAACACGCCGCTGCGTGGTGCCGAGCACGGGCGCCTACTGTGCTCCAAGTGTCGATCCAAGCCATCAGTGCTCCAAGGTCCACCTCTCATCCGTACGATGTACTGGAGCTCGCACCCTCGGTTTGCGCTCAACGCCGACATGGTGCGCGTCGTGGCGCATATCAAGACGATGAGCCAGATTGCCTCAAAGGACATGGAAATATCTGAGCGCCTGGCCTACAAGCTGTGGCAAGTCTTTCAGCGCGGCAGTGCGGGCATGGGTAGCATGAACATCTTCTTCCCGGAAGAAGAGGTCAAGGCCAGCGGTGCTTATGACGCGTCGATCACAGCGTGCAATCCACGCTACACGGGTGACTGCAGAATTTCGCCTATGCAAGAGTCGTACGGGCGGCACGATGCGGTCACGGTTGGTGGACTGGGCGACAAGCTGCAGCAATTAGTGAAGTGCTCTGTGAAGGATTGGTTGGACAACCTCGACGCAATGATTCGTCGGCGCTTCTCCATACCTCTCGAACAGCAGCACGGCGACATGTCCATCGCCACGGTAATCAACCGGTTTGCTAAGCTCATCGCCGACCGCGTGGTGCACCTGGAGGTACGCGGCGACAATCCAACCAAGTACCTTTGCGCGATCGCATTCCAGCACGTGATCCGGCTCGAAAATGTGCGGTGCGAGCACCACGCCAAGGAGCACACGAGCGCGGACATACGCAGTATGCAAGAGCTCCTTCGGCTGGCACAAGGGAGCGTGCTTCTCTTTCCTGAGCGGCGCGATCGACTCGTCGATTTTTTGCGTCGCCCGTGTCCGGAGCTGCTCAAATTCCTGCCGCAGGTGGCTCAGCAGTACGAATTTGAGCAACTTGTCGCCGCGCTGAACTTGATCTGCGCCGATCCGTCCGCAGCAGCCGAGCAGCTGGACCGTTGGAGAAATGTGTACGCGGG
>CETK01060937.1_pt1 | contig 11058 bp, 11 predicted proteins | sample 361431 | NCBI WGS metagenome assembly CETK01 (sample SAMEA2622452, study PRJEB7988) | marine metagenome | biome: marine biome (ENVO:00000447); feature: surface water layer (ENVO:00002042); material: "saline water (ENVO:00002010), including plankton (ENVO:xxxxxxxx)" | depth 5 m | reverse complement strand
AAAAAAAAGAAGTGGAGCAGAGGAACAAACACAAACCCTCTCTCCACATCTTTATAATAGTATATTTACTTTTTAAAGGCAACCCCCATGTGACACTCCCAATAATGTCACACTCTACCTCTTCGCCCTTCGGACTTTGGATATAATGTTATATCCTGTGTTCCGAATCTACCTATTGCTTCCATCTTGGCGTCAGAACCAAAGTTACTCAAACTTTCAAATTCTGTTGATAGTAGTCTGTTGTCTATCTTGACAACCGCTCTCCAAAGTGCCATGATTGTAAGTAATAGGGTGTCGAGAAACAAAATCCAGTGGCCGCCGTCCTCTAATAGGTGCAGGGATAGATTTGTTTCTCATACTATTTATTATAGAGCATCATCATTTATATGGCAACCCCTCTTTTTCATCAAATGCTTTTTTTCTTTCACTTTGATTCAGATTGACACATCGCCACCCATAATCCCCATTAGTAACAATAGTGGGCATAAAGTTCATTGATAACGATATTCTATTATCTCCTATGTTATCGTCATAACCATGATTCAACTGTGATGGGAATATAACTAACTCTCCCTCATTTGATAGGACTTCATTATTTTGATTGTAGTCTGTAATTTTTCCTGTGATAAAATTAAGGGCGGGAGCATTTATGAAATTAGTATCCCTAGTAAAATATGTGGGCACATGATCTCTTGCCATGTCAAAATTGACATAATATATTGCTGACAAATATGAATTGGCATGATGATGTGGGTATTGATAACCACCTTTATCTGAAATGTTTATCCAACTATCTGTAACTTGAACTGCCTCCTGTATATAATCTCCCTTGACTTCCTTAGCATACAACTCTGCCTGTTGTTCACACCAATTTCTAAATCTGCCGTATCTCTCATCATTATGTAATACTGAGTAATGACCAATATGTTTTAATTGATCTGAATTAGCACTATATGTTATTTGATTTACTTTTTGTTCCTCTATCTCCGCCAATACAGTTTCTTTTACCTTGACATGAAATGGGCAAGGTATGATCGCCACTGGCGTAGGTAATACGTTGATAACTTCCATGTTATAAATCGGGATTATCCCATAGTTGCCCTGATCTAAAGGTAGTCATGGCAGTGTGTCTTTCATCTTTAGTTAGTGGTATGACTTCAAAAGAATTAATATATCTAGGCATAAGATTACTGGATATAGTGATTCTATTGTCTGTGTAATTGGTTCTATAACCATGAACACAATTAGCTGGCCATAGTAATAACGAACCTTCTAATCCTACCACCTCATTAACATTATTATACTTGGTATGCTTATGATTAGTCAACATATAAGAGTAGTAATCAGGATATTTTTGACTATCATTAGGGCGATAAAAATAAGTTGGCGAGTGTGACGAATCATCAAAATTAACATAATATAGAGCACACACAGCGGCATTTATATGAAAATGTGGCAGTTGTTTACCACCAGCGTCACACACGTTTATCCAACTGTCTGTCAGTAGAAAATCTGACGTATCATAACCTAATATATTTTTGGCATATATCTCTGCCTGTAATTCTATCCACTCCCTAAACTCTTTATACTTATCATTTGATAACGGCGAGTAGTAATCTAAATGTTCAAGTGATTTGGTGACAGCATCTATTTTCTTATGTTCATATTCATCACCATGAGTTTTAATTTCATCAATCAATAACGACTTAACTCTCTCATGCTCTGGGTACATTACCACACCTAATTTCACTGGTAATATATCAACTACCCTCATGTCCTTTCCCCCATATAGACTCCACAAAGGCAGGGTCTAACATTTCTTGACTACACTGGGAAGTATTAAAACTTACTGTCCACCTATCATGTTCAGTATTATTTGTTCTACTGCCATGCTCTAACCATGATGGAAACAAATATAAATGTTTCTCTTTGATAGGAACATCATAGAAATACATTCCATAAGGTGTTTCTTTTATATTATGAATACACATCATATATGGTTGTAGAGGCGACACCACGAAAAATTTACCAAAATCTCCGTCTGGTAGATCAAGGTAGTATGCTCCACTAATTACACTTGACTCATGCCTGTGTCTCTCTGTGAATCCACCTTTAGGTAAAATATTATACCATGCACCAGTAATCACAACAGGCCAATTACCCATCTTTTCTGTGAAATGATTACAACACTGCTGAAATGTGGTCAACATTGGTTCAGATACCCTGTCTCGCAGGGGATCCCACCCTCCATGTGAACTCACGCCATTGACTGCTAGTGAGTGTGTTTTACTTTTACCATTGGTTTTTATGTGATGATGAAATTCATCTACACCAGGCGCCCCTGTTAAATCATATTCTTCTAATAATGTAGGAAATAAATCCATTTAATTCCACTTACAATAATCTATGTTGAGTACAACTCTTAGGTCAGCATCAGTACATGATGTTCCAGCGTGAAGCAAATCGCCTGGAAATATCACTGCTCTATTTTCTCTTGATTCTACCTTTTGTCCGTCCTCAAAATATGTATATCCGTTGTTATCATTGAAATACAAGACGCATATATGATAGTTTGGCAAATTAGGAAAGGGCGGGTTAGGACTGGCACATGGCCCTGTCACATCAACGTGTAATGGTTTCTCTTGTATGTTTTTTGTTCTAGGTGTAGCATTAAACTTCAATCTGTGTAAAGCAAATGGATTTAATGTAGGAAATATTGGTTTAACTACATTAAACACACTAGATATTGGTTCAGAATCCACATACATGGCGTGTGCAAATTGTGGGCAATTATCATCAGGTTTTACTGAACTAGAACAATAATACCAAGGCATACGCCCACCAAAGATATAATCTCTGATGGGCGTAAAAACCTCTGTTGGTAGGAAGTTATCGTAAACTTCTATGCTCATAATTGTACAAGTTCTATCTTGTCGGATTTATTCTTGTTCTCATCATAACAAACTAACTGAGCATTTTCAAAGGTAGTAGTTCCACCTTTCTCAACTCCAGCAGCGTGTGGTGTCTTATGATCTATCACATACTTTTGTCCATCAAAAATATCTGATTGTAGTATCTCTACACCAGTTAGAGCACACTTACCACCCTGCTGTTCCCATAGTGGGAATCTGAAAGATACAGGAAATGCCCTCTTAGAATCTTTCTGAATTAATACATCTTCTTCTAATTCAGGCAATCTGTCTCCATACTTTTCGTGGTAGTTTCCAAAAACAGTATAGACTCCTAATCTCGCCTCTCTGTGGCATAAGTTAGTTGATCTTTGAGTACCAACATAGTCTCTTACGTTGCTTCCTGACTTATCTTCATATAGAATTACGGCAGTCTGTTTCTTCTTACCTGTAACTGGGTCAGTAGTTGTTGTCTTAGCATTTTTTACTTTTAGATAAGTAAGTTCAAACCACTCATACAACTTTCTTTCATTATTGATTTTGTAGTTATGAATATATAACCAATCAATGAACATAAAGAAGTCTGTGAGTGTTGCCTCTGATTTTAACACTTTGTTTTTATCATACTTGACACACATTCTTGCCAAGACTTTTATGACCTCTCGAACACGTTTGTCGTTGTCATACTCTGCCATTAAGTTATCGTAAGCGGCGTCTCTCTCTTTTTTATCAATATTACCTGATCTGGTAACGTGAACAAAGTTAGTAACCACCCACTGTTCATGCTTTCTTCTTAGTTGTGATTTAGTTGTCCAATACTTATCAAAAAATTGTTTAAATTGTACTGGAATATCTCTTACAGAATATGCTAAGTTACATATTATAGAGTTTCTCCACTCTTGATCGTTTAACGCCAATCCACTATTGATTGATCTAAATTCTTCAGATAGTCTTGCGAAGTCGCCATCTTTTATAATATAGACACAAATATTTTGTTGGTCTAAATGATCTCTGACATAAGAAGGCAGTGTACTATACAAGCGATTGTCTTTTTTTGGACTCCAATTTCTGTAACTTTCGTACTTGATGGCAGGAATAGTATGTTCTTTTAAACTGAGAGCAAATTCATCATTCTTGAATCTCTTGCAACCCTTAGTTCTATTGTTGCCATCAACACTAATGTAAGTGAATCCATTATCAAATAAACCTCTGAAATAGATATAATCGTCAGAATCCTCTCCCTTTGTTCTAGCGCAATAGTTCATGCAAGATTCCACATGAGCCAAAACGATTGGCGTAGGAACTGAACCTCTCAAAATTGATCTTATATATTCTCTTCTCTGTTTATCTCCCCATCTTTCTGGCGATTGATAAGATAACTCTAAATAAATTTTTTCTTCTTCTTCTAGTCTAACTAGATTTTCAAAGGTAACAAAGCTATGCTTTGATATAAACTCCTCGCTGTCGAGGTATGGAATGATAGTCATAATTAACTTGAACTGATTTGATGTCGAAGATCCTGAGCAACGCTCACTTTCCAGACGTTATGTTCACTATAATATAGTTTCTTTTAGTTGGCAACCCCTAATCTACAAACATATGAGAACACTTGGGGCAACAGTGAACTTTTTTCTCTTCATACATTTGTTTGTATTCTCTAGGGTGGGATTCTTTGATGATTATTTCATCAAGTTTCTTTACTTGATTTTTCATTCTCTAAAATTTGTAACATTTCGAGAGCACCTTGCACCTTCAAAAACTCTTCTTTCTTGAGTTCAAAATTTCTATTTAATTCTTGTATTTCTGACTGTAACACTTTCGCTCTTGCAGTCAGTTCGTCTTTGTGACTCATAATTTTATTGCTCGCACTTCTATATATTATACCATAATAAATACTATTGGCATGAAAACCGACCAAAATGGATTATAACTCTGAGCAACAGAAAGATTATGAGATAAACTCTAACCCAGAATTACAGAGGAATGAGTTAAACCCTTCTGTGTCAAGAGAGGTCTGTGTTCACAAAAAGGTTTATAAAACTCTTGTAACACTCGGCGACTTTATTTGTTACGTTTGGTTTCACGATAACGACTATGACGATTCAAGGACTGCTGAGGGGTCAAAGAGAATACATATTGTACCTTCTGAGTCAAGAATTGAAGATGAGATAAAAACAAACGAATATTTAAACATCGCCAGTAATGTTTTCTCTGAGGGTGTTGTGTATGTTAATGCGATCTTTAGAAGAAATGGCACTGCCTTTACTGAGAATAAAGATTTAAAAGATTGTGTCAAGTATATGACAGGTGTGGCAGCACACTATAATGCAAGTTCAGATAAGATTGTAGCAATAGATATTGAAGATAACGATAGAATGTATGATGTAACTTACGATACTGCATCAGCAAAAAATTACTCTGATATATCTAATAATGTTCTAGGAGACTTTACCTCTGGGGCAGTGGGTAATGGTAGTTTAGATATATCTAATACCACTCACTTTTCTACTGGAGAAATATCTTTAAGTGATGTCAATACTGCATTTACAAGTGGAACAAGTATAGGTGCATACTACAGAGGCACAGGCGTAGGTAACATTACGGCAAATAATAATGTACCTACAAGTGGCCCAATATCATTCAGTAATTTAAGAAATGCAGTCAGTAAGGTCACTGCGACTGCAAATGGTAATTGGATGCACCTACAGGCAAGATATGAAGTATTTGGAGATAACACTTACACCTCGACTATTACCAAGCAACTAAACATTAGTGGTAACGTGGGTTCGAGTGGTAATGATGAACCAGCAGTTAGATTTAATAGTGGTGGTAATGGTTCAATAACTTTTCAAATCAACAACACAAGTGGTTCTCCTGTGGTCAGGGGATATGCTGGAGAAAAAGGTGTTGGCGGTGGTAATACAGGCGATGGCGGCGACGGTAAAGGAGATGGTGGAGAGAATGGTGGTAAAGGTATGATTGTCTCCTCAACTATATCAATGCCAACAGGTCACTACAATAACAGACTCCGAGGCGGTGGCGGCGGAGGAGGCGGTGGCGGCAAGGGCGGCACTGGCGGTGGCGGTGGTCACTCTGGCGGTAGAAGATGCTCTGGTTGGTTCTGTCACGGTTCTTACCGTGTTTGTAGTAACAATGGAGGCACAGGCGGTAGCGGTGGCAACGGCGGCGGAGGAGGCCGAGGAGCTGGATATTATTGGAATGGTAGTGCTTGGACTGCAAAGAATAGTGGCGAGAGTGGTACAGGAGGAACTGCGGGCAATAATGGAGGAACCAATGCAGGCAAAGGAGGTACAGGAGGCGATGGCGGAAATGGCGGTAATTATGAGTCCAACGCTGAAAATGGAGATACTGGTAATACAGGAAACAACGGCGGAGGTCAACAACAAAGTTGCGGTTCAAATGGTTCTATGACTGGCGTAGCAGGTAAAGCTGGTGGTAGCAAGGGCAACGGAGCATCAAGACACTCTACCAGTAATGGTGCAAGTTTAAATCTAACCTAGTCCGTAAATATATTCCTTACTAATTCCATCAGCTGATGCAGTCATAATTGTGGCACCAAACACAGCGTTGGAATTATGTTCCCATGTAGATAATTCTTCTGTCCAATCAGATATACTCGCTATCCCTGCAACTGAAGCATTGTGTGATTGATGTCTTTCAGTCCATTTTGATATGTTGTCATTAGGCGATGTGCCCTCTGGAGCATCTTTCATAAAATGTGTAGATAGAGAATACCCAATTTGTTTTAATAAACCATTTTCATCACACTCAATAATCATTTCTGGCAAATAGACTTCCGAATTATCATATAACTTATCCTCTATACTATTAGTCAGTCCCATACAACTCTGATATATTTTTGTATTTGATCTAGTCCCAACATATTTGTATATTTCATCAGACACTTTTGCTATGGGACTTTTTACAAGTCCTATTTTTATATGTTTATTAACTCTACTAATATTAATTGTAACCACATCATAATCGCCATCAGTATTATCTAATATATCCAATAACCCTTTCAGTAGATTATTGTTACCTGTAGTTTCTAAAGTTAATTGACATATTGATTCTATTGTAGGAGCAATCAGGGGTATTGGTTCAAAGGATAACAATTCCTCAACCATTACATTGTTTTCAAAATATAAAAACTTAAAGTTCTGTAGATATGGGAATAACTTATTCTCTCCGAGTGAACCATCAAAGTATTGATATTGACCAACACCAGTAGGCACAGGTTGTCTGAACCCATATTTGGTAGCACTGGAACTCTTCCTTATACCACAACCATTATTGTAATCTACAGTAAACAAGTCTGGATAAACTTCTATGATTTCTTTTACCGCATCAACATCAGCACTATTCAATAAGTTGGGGTACTTACCTGAGTTAGATATTGCAGTTAAATTGTCTAAGTCAACCATTGTTTTCCTTTTTGATAACTGAACCAAGTTATAACAGAATACCTCTCGCCTTGGGTGACAGGGGTGATTTCATGTTTGAATAGGTGATTGCTCGGATAAACATGAGCAGAATTTTCACCTGATATGATATTATAGTTTTCCCAGAAACGAATATTACCACCCTCATAATCTCCGTTGATAGCATAAGATGTGGTTACTGAACCAGCATCAGCGTCAACATCAGCATGAGGAGAAAGATACCCGCCTTCTGGATATTTACATAACCAATATCCTGAGTATTTATCGTATATGGCTGCTGGTAAATTATCACCAATATCTCTGTATATGTTAGGCATCATCTTCATGTGTGCCTTATGAATTAAATTAAATATCTCACCATGTCGAGGCTCTATCTCTACCTGAGCCCTCAGTCCATGTAGATTGTAATATGTGTTTGCTGGTGGATTACTTACTTCTGGCCAGTCGAATCCTCTAATGAGTCCGAGCAATCGTTGATGATCGACTGTAGGAAGAACATTCCGATAATGAAAGATGCTGTCCAGTAATCCCACTCTCTCATAATTATGACTCATTGATATTTACGTTTAAGCAATCTGGAAAAATAAATCCCGACATTGATACCCTCGGCACATCTTTATACCAACCTCTCTTAACTATGGCACTGTGCCACATATATGATGGATAGATAATCATTCTGTTAAATTTCATTGGAATGTGATGTTCTTCTTCCCAAACATCGTCAATTAGCATTGTATCATTATCTATCAAATCTTCTGCCTTATCAGAAAAATCATATATCCATTCTTTAAAATTCCAATATTCCTCTGTTCGTTTGAATGGTGTATATACTTTCTCCATATTAGTAAGTCCAGTAGCATTATGCCTAAAGAATGAAGTTCCACCCTGTATGTTTTCTTCTGGATTCAAATACAATACTGTTGCAAACATCGCTGGGTCAACGTGTGGTTGGATAGAAATTCTATGTACATCTCTATCACTGTGCATAGCGTTGACTTGATATGAAACCTGTACATCATTTGGTTCTATATCTGTAAAGTCAGTTAACTTCTGAATCATATGTCCAGTAAGATAACTAAGTTCTGGTAAACTAATATGTAATTTTGATTGATAGCCTGGAAATACCTCCTCTGGATCGCCAGTATTAATATCATTGAATTGCATTGGAAGTTTCTGCACCACACTCTCTAGGAAAGCATGAGGATTTTCCAATACATTATCAATCACAATAATCGGGTGGTTTTCCAACCTAGTCACTTCATAATGTAGGTTATCAGAGACTCTATGAGTCCTATCATCAACAATATTCAGTTGCATAATAACTTTTTAGATATTTATTTTGACTTTAGATTGTCAATTTCTGTCTTGAGTTCTTTGATTGCCTCTATAAGTACAGGAACTAATTTCTCATACTTAACAGTTAGATATTCGTCAGTAGGTCTAACAGCAACAGCCTCTGGGAATACGTCTTGCACCTGTTGTGCAGATACGCCAAGATGTCTGCCGTTATTTAATCCTAGATTCAAACCGATTTCATTGAACTCATATGTAAATCCACTTAACTTACATACCTTAGCGACGGCACCTTCAATCTGTTCGAGATTTGTTTTTAATCTCATGTCAGATGCGAAAGCAGTAATGTCTCCACCCACTGATAGATCAGTACCATCAAATGTAAGATTACTTGATGTTGTAGTACTATCTGCTGATGAGTTGAATAAAACTCTGTTTGCTCCACCAACTACGTTAGTTGCAGTTGTGGCTGTGGTTGCATTACCACTTAATCCACCACTGGCAGAGAATGTTCCTGTGACAGTTAAGTTATTGATACTGTTGTCACCACTCAAGGTGGAGTCGGTTGCAGTCAATCCAGATGGGAAGGCACCTGACCCGCCTTGGAATATACCAGTTGCAGTAATATCTTTGACCTTTGTACTACCTTGAGGGTCTCTGGCCATGATAGATGCACCGCTTGACCAGTTAGTGTCTTGGGTAGATAATCCATCAAGTAAATCAGCATTTAAGTTAATACATTTGGAGGTAGATGCAACCACAAGTGGAGGCACGTTAGTTGCAGTAGATTGGAACTGGAATGACTTGACCTGTCCAGCAGTACCAGCATCAATAGTCATGTTACCACCACTACCAGCACTCAACGCTGTGATGATACCAGTATTAGCACGAATGGTTGGGGCAGTAAGTCCATTACCGCCAGGTGTCATGTTAATTCTCTCTATTGTTGCAGCAAAACCAACAATACAAGTGTAGATACCAGCGTTAGCAAAGATAGTTAATTGTTCTGCTTCGTTGCCTGGGTTGGAAGGATATTTACTACCAATGTATCTTGTTGTCAATCCATCTGAATCAACATCATTACTAAAGAAGGCGTCAGGCCCGATCAAGTCATCAGTAAATGTAATATCAGTACAAGTTAGGTCAGCAATATTCGCAAGTTCAATATCAGCATTACCACCACCAGCGGAAGGAACTGTTAGGTTAGTGATAGTTGCATTTGTAACTGTCTCATTAGCAATAGTCGCTTGGTTAGTAACTTGTAAGTTAGTTGCAATACCACTGAAGATATTAGAAGTGTTTACATATTCTGTTCCAACATGAGATATAGTTGTGATACCAATGTCGGAATAGTTTTTAGCAATCGCTGCATCAGTGACCACAATATTCGTAACGATACCAGAACTTGCATACAACTGATTAACAGCCTCAAGAGTTCCAAATGAACCGTTGTCAGCATTAACAAATGTACCGTTGAATGTACCACCTGTACTCTCAAGGTTTCCAACTTTTAGCGTACCAGCAAATGTACTTACACCAGCGAATGTTGACTTCCATGGCCCTTCAAAGTGTATTGCGGCAGCAGGCTTGAAGGTTACATATGTACCAACAACTTCCATGTTATAAAGTCTGGAAGTACCAGCTTCATGTACCTGAGTATAGTAACCATGATTTTCCCAAGGGATTCCATCATAGGATATACCACCAGTAGTATTGTATCCCCAGAAATTAGCGTTCTTCTTAATTACTAGAGTGTCATAAGATACACCAGCGAATGACTGATTAGCAGCAAAGGTAACAACACCAGCAACAAACAAGTCTTTGATTTTAACAACACCATTGACCTCAAGTGAATCTTGGAAGGTAAATTCATTATCAGATCTTCCAATACCTAACTGATCTACTTTATAGAATGATCTGTTTGTTTCTTGTGAAACTACACCAAATCGCCTCCATTCACCCTCTGCAAAGATATGTCCCAAATATCCACCAGCATTAGGTACACCAGCAAATGATATGTCACCTGATCTTGCAGCATCTACAGGGGTAGAGATACCAACTGTGAGTAACTTACCCTGTGGGGCGTCTCCTCTGATTGATAAGTTGATAGTTTCAATACCATCATCAGATGTATTGGTGATCTTCTCGGTGAAATTAACAGGGCCATAGAACTGTGATGTTCTATTGTTGTTGTCTCCACCCTCAACTGTGAGTGATTCTCTAATCAATACTTCATCAAATACACCTGATGCTCTCTTGATTGTCTCGGCCTCTGCATCGTCACCAACATAGGTGAACACTGGCGCTTCAAGAACTTCCTCTTCACCTGTGATAGATGATAACTTCTTATATCCTGTGAAGAAGTCTCCAGAGTCGTTCATACCAGTATAAAC
>CETK01096478.1_pt1 | contig 11087 bp, 13 predicted proteins | sample 361431 | NCBI WGS metagenome assembly CETK01 (sample SAMEA2622452, study PRJEB7988) | marine metagenome | biome: marine biome (ENVO:00000447); feature: surface water layer (ENVO:00002042); material: "saline water (ENVO:00002010), including plankton (ENVO:xxxxxxxx)" | depth 5 m | reverse complement strand
TGGAGAGATTACCTTTATTGGGATACTGAATTAGAAAATTAAATTTTTTTTGAAATTGCTATCGCTGTTTTACATCCAAACTCAATAACTTTTGACATTATTTTATATCCTGGAGCACTTTCGGCATCATGCTCTATACCGATATCATGATGTTCTAATTCATCATCTCTAAATTTGGAGATTGTTTTCTTTAAATCTTTTTGATCATCTTCTAAGAGATCTAATTGTTCTTGATAATGTTCACCAATTACTTTTTCGACCGCAACAGTACACGCCATTGCAGCCTTCTCACCAAGAAATGCAGTGGAAGCACCTAGTGCAAAACCAGCTATATTCCATACAGGTAGAAGAGCTGTTGGTCTTACTCTGTTTTCTAGAATAAGCTCATTAAATTTATCTATATGCTCTTGTTCCTGATCTGCCATGTGTTGAATTGTTTTTCCAATTTTTGAATTTTTACCAAAAACAGCTATCTGACCATCATAGATACGAGTTGCGCCATACTCTCCCGCATGATCTACTCTAATAATCTGTTCTAAAATCTCACGTTTAGTCTTTTTTTTGGAATTTCTATTTGAATTATTTTTCTTGTTTGACATAAATTTTATAAATATATAGCCCATTTATAACAAATATAAATAATAAGATCATGGTATTTAATGAAGCAGCTGAAATACCAAAAAAACTCCAAACTACTTCATCACAACTAATTACCTGTTGACTTAATATTTGCTCTTTTAAATCAGCAGTACTCAAAGAATTAGAAAGACCAACTGTGCATCCACCTGGACCTTTTAATAATTTATTTTCTACACCCACATGCCACACAGAATAAAATATTCCATATATTGCTGCTAATTGTATTAAAACATACAAAATTGACCTTTGGAAGGATGGAATAAAAAAAATTATTAATGATACAAAAATAATTAAATAATATGGATGCCTTTGCTTAAGACATAATTCACAAGGTTGAAGGTTAAAGATATATTCAGCAATTAATGCTGATGCAATTGCAATAACACTTATGATAATTAATAGATAATTCCAATAACGTAAAATCATATAAATTTAAAAATAAAAATTCCTCCGATTAATAATATAAAAAATAAAATTGTTAAAAAATTAAAATATTTATCAATAAATATTTTAATATTATTACCAAAAAAATATAATAAGCTCGAAACTATATAAAATCTAGCACCTCTTGATAAAAGTGAGCATAAAACAAAAATAAGAAAATTTAATTGAAATAAACCACTCGCAATTGTAATTACCTTGAAGGGAAAAGGAGTAAACCCTGCAATTATAACAATCCATGCACCATAAGCATCATAATAGTTTTTAAATTTTATAACATGTTCATCTAAATTATAGAAATTTATGAGTAAAACTCCAACACTATTAAATAATATAAGACCAATTAAGTAACCAAAAATACCTCCTACAACAGATGAAAGGGTACAATTAAATGCATATAAAAAAGCCTTTGTTCTTCTTGCTAAAACCATTGGAATTAAAATTATATCAGGAGGTATTGGAAAAAATGAACTTTCAGCAAAAGATATAGCGCTCAAAAACCAAGAAGCGTTCTTTTGTGAAGCTTTTTTTAACATCCATTCATATAGTTTACGAAACATTTTCAAATTATAAAGTAGTATGGTAGGAGTAGAGGGAATCGAACCCACACCACCTAAGTGGACCGGATTTTGAATCCGGCGCGTCTACCAGTTCCGCCATACTCCCTAATTATTTTCCTTATATTACTTGTTTTTTATAATTAAGTCTAATTGTAAGTAAATATTTATAAAGTTTTAAGAAAATATTATTCATAATATAAATAACTTTTATAAAATAAAATTTTTAACTATATATTGTAAAAAAATTGTTAGTGTTTAATTAATCATGATTAGAGTGTTCAAAAATTTTTTGATATTTTTAATTTCTTTGCTACTAATACTTACAATTTTAAATAGTTTTTTCATATGGTTTTCACCTGTTATTGTTAATAATTTAAGTATAAATTTAGTTAATAAAATTGATAAATGTTATAGAACTTTTTATCACACAAATTTAGAAAAAAATTATGAACATTCAAAATTTACTTTAGTAATGGGTGACTCTCATTCAGAAGGAATGGGTGATGAATTTTTATCAAACCAAAAAAATTATGGATTAATTAACAAAATTGATACTGAAAAAAATTTACAAGAGTATCTAATTTTTGGGAGATCTGGATATGGTAATATATCTGCATATTATGAATTAAATCATTGTTTTTATTTTTTAAATAAATTTACTTCACTTAATTTATCTAAAAAAAATGTAAATTTTATAGATTTTATTTTTTATGAGGGAAATGACTTAAACAATAATCTCGCAGAATTTGATAAATTTAAAATTACAAATGATAGATTAAATAAAAGAAAAATAATGTTTTTTGTTCCTTTGTTTAATTTAATTTTATCAATACCAGAATTAATAAAAACTTCGAAAATTTTTTTAAACAAAAATGAAATTAAAGATATAAATATTGTTGCTTCAGAAAAAGTTACAATACCCTTACCTCAAAGTGCTGCAACAGAACTAAATGATGGTCAACTTATTAAATCTCTTGAAATTTTTGCAACATCTATTTTGAAAACAAAAAAACTATTTCCAAAATCAGAGATAAATCTTTTATATTTACCTTCCGTAGCTACTTCATACCCTTTTCAAGGTAAAATTAAAGTACAGTCATACAAAGGAAAACACTTTTTTAATACTACATCTGATTTCAATAATAAGAGAAGTCAACTAATAAGATTAAAAATTGAACAGTTTTGTAATACTGATAACAATTGTAATTTTTGTGACTCTACTAAAAAACTTCAGGAAACAGTTATTAGTGAAGGCCCTATTCATGGGCCAATAGATTGGAAGCATTTAAATAAAATTGGTTATGAAAGTTTAAGTAAAGTTTATAACGTATGTTTTAACAATTAAAAAAATTTTATATTTACTAAATAAATTAATTAAATATTAGAAGATTAATCGGTAAATTAATAATAAATTTCTTTTGATTCTTAATTCAAATTCATTAAGATTAACTTATGGAAGACGATAATAAATTTTCTTTAAATAACTATTCAAAAAAAATTACTAAAGAGCCTCCAACATATTCAATTTTTTTAGAAAAAAGAAAACATTCATTATTAAACTTAAAAGATTTAAATGATCCTTACTTAAATTCTCATACTATAATTAAAGAATCCAAATCAACTGCTGATCAGCTATTAAACTATTTAGTTTTAAGTGGTTACAATTTAAATGAAATTAAGTTATTTGATGTTGGGTGCGGTCTTGGCTATATAACCAACGAATTTGCAAAAAAAATCGGTTTTAATAACGTATATTGTTCTGACCCCTCACCTTCTGCAAAAGAATTCATTAAATTAGAGTTTGCAAACCTAAATTTTATTTATTCAGATATACAAAATATATCTGATCAGTTTATTAATTTTTTTGATATAATATATCTTAGAGAAGTTTATCCTTTCACACGAACTAATAATATAGATTTGCACAAAAAATTATTAAAAAAATTATTAAATCTAACAAAAAAAAATGGTTTAGTTGTCCTTGAACAAATCAAAGGAGACAAAAATATATTAAATAATATGAAAAAATTAGAATACAAATTTAAAATTAAAAGAGTTATTCCAAATAGATTATTTAAAAATAAATTATTTATTTATATTTTAAATTTAAACCATACTTTCGTTCATTTTATTTTATATATCCTATATGCAATAACAAGGCGTAAGGTTCGTTACTATATAAGCATTAAAAAAAATTAGTGATTTTCAATTAAAATAGTTTTGTTTTTTTTAAGGAAGCTATTTTAAGTATTAAATTTTAGTTTTATGCTCATGTATTTCTGCTGTATCAAAAATATTGATTCCTTTGGAACTTAAAAATTTTGAAAGTTTTGTAAATTTATCTGGCTCATCTAAATTAAATATATGAAAATTTTTTAAATTATAATTAATTATATCCTTATAACTATTATATTCTAATTCAGGATCATAAGAATCTTTAAAAGTTTTATTTAATCTTTCATCTAAACTGCCACTTCCATGTTTTTTTCTACTTATCAGCCAGTCATCGAAATTTCTTATGTTAAGTATAAATATATCATCTGGATAATGTGTAATAATTTTATCTCTTAAGGAAATAGGTGATATATATAGACCTGTTGTAATAAAATACATGTCTAAAAAACAGTTAAATTTATCCAATCCATTTAAGGGTTTTAAGTTTGCTGATATATTTGATAAAATTTTTAGAGCCAAGTTTCCTTTATCCCAATGTATAGGGCGAAGATTATTTTTTTTAAAGAAAAAATATAAGCTTATTGTACCACACTTATTAGGACCAATCACAAATATTTTTTTTTGTTCCATTACACTTTTATTTTTGCACTTATATTTTTAATGTAATTTATAAACTTATATAATATTTTAGTAAATTAATAATAAACTATTATTTAATACAAAAACGATTTTATAGAAATATAAAATGATCTTAATATGTTATTTAAATTATAATAATAATTTACAATAAATTAAATTAATTTATTAATTTTAACTTATTAAGAATTAATTCTATGAATGAAGATTATGATTGTTTGAGAGACCCTGATAATGGTTCTAATTTATACCTTACAAATAACATGTTATTTTCTAATACAAAAAAATCTTTTGAAATAGTTGATAATATTCCAAGATTTGTTGGTAAATCAAATTATTCTGATGATTTTGGCTATCAATGGAAAAAGTTTTATAAAACACAATTAGATACATATACAGGTTTAAATATTTCAGAAGAAAGGCTCAAAAATTCTCTTGGTTTCAATTTAAACCAACTTAAAAATAGAACAGTATTAGAGGCAGGAAGTGGCGCAGGTAGATTTACTGAAATATTATTAAAATATAAATCTATTGTCCATTCTTTTGATTATTCAAAAGCGGTAGAGGCAAATGCGAAAAATCATAAAGGAAAAAAAAATTTAACTTTAGTACAAGCAGATATTAGAAAAATTCCTTTTGAAAAAAATTTTTACGATATCGTTCTATGTTTGGGTGTTTTACAACACACTCCCAATCCAGAAGAAAGTATTAAATCATTATGGAAAATGGTTAAGTCTGGTGGAAATTTAGTATTTGACCACTATAAGTTTCAATGGAGAACTTTTCTTCCACCACCCTTTGGTCAAGCATTGGGTATATATCGTTTTTTGATATTAAGATTGCCTGTTACATATAGATTTAAGTTCGTAAAAAAATTAGTTGATTTTTGGTTCCCAATACACTGGAAGTATAGAAATAACTATATTATGACTAAATTATTAAGAAGATTGTCGCCTGTAATTTTTCATTATGAGTATATTAAACTTAAAGACAGAAAAATGTATTATGAATGGTCTTTATTAGATACACATGATTCTACCACTGATTATTATAGACATTTAAGAAATGAAAAACAAATAGTAAGGTTTATTAAAAATATTGGTGCTATTGATATAAAGGTATCTAATAATGGGAATGGTGTATTAGTGTCTTGTAAAAAAATTTAATTAAATAACTTACAAATTATAAATTTTAAATATTAAATTTTTAATAATGCTTACTATTTTAATAAAAATAGATTATTTAATATGTATTATGAAAGATATTTTATTACCGAGACTTGGAGAAACAATGGAAAAAGGTAGTATATCTAAATGGCTAATCTCAAAAAATGATATTTTTGAAAGAGGTCAGACTATTGCTGAAATTGAAAGCGATAAAACGATAATAGAATTGCCAGCATTAGAAAAAGGTAAGCTTTCAGAGATCCTTGTTGAAGAAAATGAAGAAGTTGATGTGGGTACGGTTATTGCAAAGTATCAAGCTTTATAAATTTATTAACTTCATTTAAATTTGGAGGGTTGCAACCCTTCTTTAGGCAGTTTTTTTCAGCTACTTTTGATGCAAAAAATAAACAATTCTCGAGATCTTCTTTTGACAGGTTTATTAATTTTTTTAAATTCAAAAACCTACCTTTTTCTAGAAACGATATTATACCTGCAATAAAACTATCACCAGCACCCACAGTATCATTAACTTTTATTTTATTTGCTTTTTGAAAAATTCTATATTTGTCATTATAAAGTATGGATCCTTCAGAACCCAATGTTAATATAAAAATATTAATTGAATACTTCTTAATCCATTTTTTAATTTGTATATCTGGATTTTTATTTGAAATATATTCATAATCTTCTTTAGACATTTTAATTATGTTAGCTAGCTTTAGAAATCTATAAAATTTTTTAATATAACTTCGCTTGTTGTTAATAATACTCGGTCTAATATTGGGATCTATTGATATTAGTGATTTGCTATTTTTTTTTATACTAGCTATTAATTTTAGATGAGTATTTGCAGAAGGATCTATAGCTAAAGAAATCGAAGAAAAATGTGATAACTTAACCCTTTTAAAAATATTTTTTTTAATTTTGAATTTTTTTAAATTGATACTTGCTGTATTCTCTTTATAAATATTAAATTCTGGATTTTTATTATTGCTTACAATAGCTACAGTACTTTGATCTTCAGTTCGTTCAACTAAATTCACTCGAACATTATTTTTTACTAATTCTCGCATTATCATTTTACCAAACAAATCTTTAGATATTCTTGAAAAGAAAAACACATTAGACTTTAACTTTCCTAATGCTACTGCAGTATTTAATGCTGAACCACCTACTAAAGGCTTATAAGTTAAATTGCTATCAGAGATAAAATCAATTAGATTTTCGCCAGATACAAATATCATTTATTAGTTATACCAATTCAATTATATATATATATATATTTAAAATATGAATATAAAAACAAATTCTAATCTAAAAGAATTATATACTACCATGAAAAGAATTAGAGTTTTTGAAGAAAGAGTTGCAGAATTATTTGTTAGAGGTGAAACAGCTGGTTCAATGCTTCATTTATCTATTGGTGAAGAATTAGGCCCTGCTGCTGTAACAAAAAATATGATTAAGGGTGACACGTTTACAACACATCATAGAGGTCACGGTATCTTTCTTGCGAGAGGTGGTGATCCAGATAAAATGATGGCAGAGATAGCCGGTAAAAAAGATGGATATTGTAAAGGTAAGGGCGGTTCTATGCATATCGCTGATATGAGTCTAGGTCACTTAGGTGCAAATGCTATTGTTGGTGGGGGAATTCCAACAGTTGTCGGGGCAGCTCTTAGTTACAAATATTTAAAAAAAAATAACATATCAATTGCTTTCTTTGGTGATGGTGCAATGCAACAAGGTATTCTATATGAAAGTATGAATATGGCTGCTCTTTGGCAATTACCAGTTGTTTTTTGTTGCATAAATAATCAATATGGAATGGGAACAAAAATTGATAATGCTGTTGGATTAAAGGATTTTTCTTCTAGGGCTAAATCGTTTGGACTAGAATGTTTACATATAAAACACCTTGATGTTGAAAAAGCTCATTTAGATATTCAAAAAATAATTGATAAAACCAGGAACAATCAACCATCGTTTATAGAAATCGAGTGTTACAGGTTTTTTGGTCATGCAAGAAAAGATAAAAGTCCTTACAGAAGTGAAAAAGAAGAGATTCAAAATAGAAAGTTTGATCCAGTAGCTTATGCAAAAGATAAGTTAATTGAAGAAAACTTATTGAAAATAAATGAATTAGAAGAAATTAATAAAGATATAGAAGATGAAATGGATGTATCAATGAACTTTGCAATAAATTCACCACTAAATGATGACTCTGAAATATTTACAGATGTTTACGATCAAAATCATAAAATTGAGACAGTGGATTTGAGGATTAAAAATATTTTAGAAAGTTAAATGAAAATTCCAGAACATAATTACTTTCAAGAAATTACATATCGAGATGCTCTTCGTTTAGCAATGTATGATGAAATGAAAGAAGATGACAAAGTAATAATTTTGGGAGAAGATGTAGCTAATTATGGGGGCGCATATGGAGTTACTAAAAATCTTCTGGATCTTTTTGGTGAAAAAAGAGTTATAGACACACCCATTTCTGAACCAACAATTATTGGGACTGCTATTGGTGCAGCAATGACAGGATTAAAACCTATAGCTGAATTGATGTATGTTGATTTTTTTGGAATGTCTATGGATCAAATAGGCAATCAATCTGCAAAAATAAGATATATGTTTGGAGGTCAAATTTCTGTTCCGATGGTTATAAGAACCCAAGGGGGGACAGGTAGATCGGGAGGTGCACAACATTCTCAAAGTTTGGAATCTTGGATAATGCACATTCCTGGTTTATATTTATCTATGCCCTCTAATCCTCACGATGCTTACCACTTATTAAGAGAGTCGTTACAAACTAACACCCCAACTGTTTTTATAGAGCACAAGATGCTATACAATTTTAAAGGACCACTCGATAAAAGAAAAAAATTAAATTTTGGTTCAGCTAATATAATTAAACCAGGCACTGACATTTCAATAATTACTTATTCAAGAATGACTAACTATGCCCTTGAAGCTTCAGTTTTACTAGAAAAAGATAATATATCAGTTGAAATAATAGATCTTAGAACTTTAAATCCACTTGATAAATTAACAATTATTAAATCAATAAAAAAAACTAAAAATGCTCTTGTTTTGAGTGAAGGTCATTACACTACAGGAGTTGCAAGTGAAATAACGAGTATAATATTTGAAAATTGTTTTAAATATTTAGAGAAACCAGTAATTCGTTATACAGCAGAAGATACTCCAGTTCCGGTAGCACCAAATTTAGAAAAACGTTATGTTCCAACTGTCGAGAATATTGTTAGATATTGTAAAAAGATTTTAGATTAAAATTGTTAATAATTTTAAATGCATTAAATAACTAATTTTTTTGTTTACTATAAGAAATTGCATAGTCTTTTATTTTTTCTAACATGGAATATACACCATTCCTTCTTCCAGGGGTTAATAAAGCATCTAAATTAAGTAAGTTTAACATGGAAAAATCTGAACCTTCAATTTCTTTTGGAATTCGATTACCATAAATATCACACAAAATTGTAATCATACCTTTCGATATAAACGCATCAGAATCATAATAAAAAGATAACTTATTATCTTTCATAACGGGCACTAACCATACTTGAGCTTGACAACCAGATACTTTGAATGAGTCATTTCTATATTCTTCAGGAAATTTTTCAGCATTTTTAGCTTGATCAATGAGAAATTTATATTTTTCCATTCCATCATCAAACAAATCTAGACTTTCTTTATAATAATTTATTTTATCTTCAATGGACTTCATGACATATACTCTCTTAAAACTTTTGCTGAATCTTCAGGAAGTACATCCATTATAAACACCCCTGCCATAGATTCAGATCCAGCTAAAATTTTTGATTTATCACCATGTCTTAAAGGAGGATAAAATTCAACGTGAAAATGAAAATTATTATCGTTTAAGTATGGGGATGCATGCAGTCCCATAATATAAGGACATTTTTTATCAAGAAACTTATCATAACCATTAACAACTTTTTTAATACACTTTGCAAAATCTTCTATTTCTTGATCATTAAATTTCCATGGTCCTTCAACAGTTCTTTTAGAAAAAATCCATACTTCGTATGCATATCTCGCATAGGGCGGAACGGCAGCAATAAAATTATTATTTTGATAAACATAATATTTTTCTTTTAAATTTCTCATTATTTTTTTTAGAAAATTATGTTTTTTAAATGCCTTTATTTCAGTCTCAATTACTGGTGGAACAAAAGGATAAGCATATATCTGACCATGAGGATGGTGAAGAGTAACTCCGCATTCTTCTCCTCTATTTTCAAATGGAAGGACATACTTTATGTCAGGATTTTTATATAAATTAATATATCTATCTATCCAAACTTTTATAAGTAATTCTATTCTTTCAAGACGCATTTCAGAAATAGTTGCAAGATGTTCAGATGAATATACGACAACCTCACACTCTCCTTTGGATGGCTTGCTAATAATTTCATCTAAAAAAATTTCTTGTCCTAATGAATTAAAGCTTGCCCAACGATTTGGAAAGACAGCTATTTCAAAATCTGAAAAAGGGATTTCAGTTGGAAACTTCAAGTTTTTACCTGGACAAAAAGGACAATATTTTTTTGGTGGAAAAGTAGTTCTATTTTTTCTTCCTGCAGAGTATGTAACCCATTCTTGTCTTGAAGGATTCCACCGCATATGTGGTCTTGATACTTCATTATTTTCTAACTGCACACCTGCTTTTTCACTATTTTCTTTATATCCAAATAATAATAAATTATTACCATCATTTCTTTTAAAATTTCTTTTAAAAACTTTCATTTAACTTTTTCTCCCATTCAATTGATGACCTAATAATACTCTCTAAATTATTATGATTTGGTATCCATTTAATATATTTTTTAATTTTAGATGTTTCTGCAACTAATTTTTCAACATCACCAACTCTCCTATTTGAGAATTTATACTTTACAATATTATTGGTTATTTCGTTCGCTTTTTCTATTACTTGTAAAACACTGTATCCTTGACCATATCCACAATTAAATAAATTTGATTCAGTTACACTTAAAATATAACTTGCTACTTTAACATGAATATTAGCAAGATCAGAAACATGAATATAATCTCGTATCGCTGTTCCGTCAGGTGTATTGTAATCCTTACCATAGATACTGAGTAATTTTTTTTTACCTATTGCCACTTCTGATAAAACTTTTATTAGATGTGTCGATTCTTTTGATATTTGTCCTGATCTTAATTTACTGTCTGCACCTGCAACGTTAAAGTATCTTAAAATGACAAATTGAAAATAATTACTATTTTCAATTAAATAATTTTCCACTTTAACTTTTGAATCTGCATATGGATTTTGAGGATTAAGACTTTTAGTCTCATTGATTAAAGTATCTTTTACATCAGATCCATAAGCAGCAGCAGTAGATGAAAAAATTATTTTTCTTAAATTATTTTTTTTACAGATTTCAAA
>CETK01014905.1_pt1 | contig 11088 bp, 11 predicted proteins | sample 361431 | NCBI WGS metagenome assembly CETK01 (sample SAMEA2622452, study PRJEB7988) | marine metagenome | biome: marine biome (ENVO:00000447); feature: surface water layer (ENVO:00002042); material: "saline water (ENVO:00002010), including plankton (ENVO:xxxxxxxx)" | depth 5 m | reverse complement strand
AAGGAGAAGCTGGAGGACAGGACGCACCTGGAGGACAAGGGGTTCAAGGACGCGATGGATCTACTTGGAAAAAAATGATCACTCGCTCAGGTTGTGATCGAAGGATCTAATATACAGATGATCATGGGTCATTTATGATTCCCCCATACCAGTCGAGCGACTCTACATTCTCTTCGGTCGAATCTAAACAATTAGATTCCAATAACAACCCATTATGGTCATTTCAGGTTCTAGATGCCCCTGGAAGTCAAATATACAAATTCAAGACTCTAGAGAAATTTTCAGATATTATTACCAAGAAAGACAGTGATGGTAAAGTTGTATCCGATGGATACGTCTATTGGCACGGATACATCGCAGCATCAGAAGTCAAGGCCAAGAAATTCCCACTCGATGCAAATCCAAGAAAGCCCAGTCCGACTAAAATAACGAAGAAAATGCAAGTAACACTCCAGAAGAGCCCCGACCAGTTCCATCACTGGAACAACGGGATGACTGTGATATGCCAATCAGTAACTCAGGTTGGCAAATCCAGTGACAACAAGTTCCAAATTTCCTTCGGTGAACCTGCTAAGAAACATGGTGACGGAATCTGTAACGGAGGGCACACGTACTACTCGATAGAGCAATCAAATCTTCCCCTCACCAATAACCAACACGTACGCATAGAACTTGTGATACTGCCAAGTGGTTTGAGTGATGGAGAGCGAGAAGACATCATCAAGGACATAGCTCAGAAGAGGAACGATAACAACGAGCTAGATGAAACAACACTAGCTCATTACATAGGGGCTTATGACAAATTCAGAGATGAGATGGTAAGACTAGGACACGATGACGCAGTAAGGTGGTTTGCCGGTGACCCAGATGCAACAGCATCCGCTATGGACGCCTCGAAATTGGTGTCCCTCTTGACAACTATCGACCCATATTGGCACCGACACCACCTGACAACAACAAAGGAGGACAACCACATGTCAGCAGCTAGAAATCCAGGTACAAGACATAAGGCATGGACAAAGGAGGCAGCAAAGCCGTTTTCAGACAAAAATCTTCATCACATGGTTCCTCTCATCGGAGATTTACTTCAGACTATCGATATTGTCAGCCACTCTCTAGCCCACGATGATTGGAAAGAAGTTACAAGTCAACCCGGCAAAACAAATCTTTGGAAATACCTCAACTCCTCTGGAAAGGATAACCCCCTCCGGTTCCACCCAGAAAGCACCTCTGGAGATATGAAAATGGGAATCCAGTTGGCAGACACTTACAAAGCCATGATTGCCGGGGCATTCAGAACCAATGTATGGATCGGTAACGGCAAGGGGGGGCAGGGAATCACATTGGTAGGGTGGTCTGAGAAGCCATCCATTTTGTGGAACGGCCCCGTGAAAGGGATGCGTACACAGTACATGTCGAAATTGTATCAAATTTCGAAGAGTATCAATGCACCCAGCTTTGGGAACGCATTTGGCCAAGAACAGAGTGTCTACACAATCCAGCTCGCAGATATCCTATATGGCGCTCTTTCTCACCCAGTGAAAAATCCTGCTGTAATTTACAGTACCGTTAACAAGGACAAATGGGAGAAAGAAGACGATCCCACTAAGGTCACACACCACCTAATTATTTCGAAGATCGCAACCCACCCCAGCAAAGCCCCTCCTGAAGCTGAAATGAAAAATGGGCCACCTCCTTCGAATACAGACCACCAGGGCTACAGAAAAATGTAGGCGTGTTGAGGATGGAAGAGGATATTCCCTGTCAAGTATGCGGTGATCTTAGCACGACCAAAGCCCACGTTCAATCCAGGGCATACTGCGAATCAATTGGCTTGAAAGACCATCTCCACCAAAACCGAATACCGATGTGCTATTATCATCATTATGATTTATTTGATGAAGGCTACATGGGGATAAGGATAGAGTGTGACGGCACGCTCACCTTCGTATTCTACGACATTCATGACGACAATAAATTGAAGCAAACCAAATCACTAGGGCTAATTGATATCAAACCAGAATATATTGTATGGAAGAATCATAATGGATTATTATCACGACTCCAACCATTGGTGACTATGGAAATTCCAGAATATCAGTGAGTGTCAGGTTTAAGTAACAGTGATCATTTTTGTAGCTCATGGCTAATTTTTTTGACATTGCTAGGAACCTTGACGAGAAGAAAGCGTTTGAAATAGAACGTCGCAATAGAGGATTCATCCCAGATTCTCTGGTAGACCGAATGGTCATGAAGTCCATGATGGGCGGAGATGACGTGGTAGACCTATGGCTCGGCTTCGTCGGTTACATCAGGAAGCACTGGGGAGTACAAGACTGGATGCTTGAGGATAACGATGTGCTAGAGGACTGGTTTGAGTCGTATGCGGTCTGAGAACGGGCCAGATGACTTCGAGGGGGCCGAGATGAGGAGGTTCCAGAAACTCCTCGTCAGGTGCAGGATGGAGCTATTCAGAAGGATGCATGGTGTTAACGGAATTGAACTATCTGAACTCTGTCCTTTGGCAGAGCAGATTATAGAGGACGACCCCTACCTATCAGAGCAGTCCCTGATAGTGTCATCCCACTCCTGCTTTGGTGGGAATAAGATAAGGGAGGACGCCTTCTTCGTCAGGAACAGCTTCGAGAGGCAGTTCAATACCCTCTATGAGGTGATATGGATACTGGTATACAAGGCGGCCTCCGAATTGACCGGCACCGGTCCCTATGTCTCCCAAATACCAAACTTCGAGATCAGGAAGGAGGATGGCGTCAGAACTATTCATAGGATAGGGTGGGTAGAGCTTATCAGGAATGGTAAGACCACAATGGCAGGGGCGCTCCTCCTCCTCTGGCTTTGGGAACAAGGTTGGATAGATGATGAAAATAAGCACTTCATAGAGCCGTTCCTCCCAATGCATCCAGGTTTATTCGAGGAGAGATGGCAACAGGACATCTGTTGATTCTACATCACACTCCCAAATTGTGTGGATATTCCATCCCAGGCCACGCAGAGCAGACTCCTTTCTTCTGTCCCTCTCTACATTCCTCTGGAACTTCTGCCTCCAGTACTCCGTGTTGGTCTTAGGCAAATCTAGGTTGCATGTAGGGCAACGGTGCCAGAAGCACCCATGCACGAATATTGCAAGCCTCCTCCCGGGATAGGTAATGTCAGGCCGGCAGACGTACCTTCCTTCCTTGTCATCTATTCTCCAGTGGAGCCTGTAGCCGGGGTAACCAGCCTCCCTGAGCATCCTGCGGACTCGTATCTCAGGCTTTGTGTCCTTGCTGGTGTTAGCTATCATCACTTTGTGGACAGCGGGCGAGGAGGCAGGAGGAGTCTCGATTGTCACACAGTACCGAATATGCTCTCCCATTACAATTTTGCTCAGCCCATCGGCAACTCACCAGGAACCCTCAAAGACAAGGTCCTAGGATGACCTGGTGCCGTGTTGTCCAAGGAGCTCTCGAAACACCCTGGTCCCAGGGACTGCGACGTGGATTGCATAGTCATGTATGGAGGGGGACTGACATCATACGAGGCCGCCAAGAGGGCCCTCGAGAGATACGGCCACGACGCCGTGGAGATCTGGTTCGCAGACACTAGGATGGAGGACGAGGACCTCTATCGTTTCAACAGGGACGTCGAGAGGACCTTGGACCATCCAATCAGGGTCTTCGATCAGGGATTGGATGTCTGGGAGATATTCAAGAGGGAGAGGTTTCTTGGGAACTCTAGGATCGATCCATGCTCGAAGTTCCTGAAGAGGGTCCCACTCAGGAAGGCGTTGGAGAGGCAATACCCGAACAGGGCATGTGTCGAGTGTGACGAGCCTTGGGTGAGAGGGGGAGATACCATCCACGTTCTCGATATAGACGGGACCGAGATCAGGGAGGCAATTTGCTCTAATTGTAGGGACAATGATCCGATTTACTCCGAAAATATCGAAAAGCTGACTCGTGTCATAGACTCCAAGGGAGTCAACTCAAACAAAGCAAGGATATCCATCCGGCCAATACAGAACAGGGTCGAGAGATGCAGTGAGCGAGGAAGGTTCGTCCGGGTGGTCCTCGGCATGGACATCATCCAGGACTGCGACAGGTTGCACAGGGCCAAGTCGTACTGGAGACCCTTCGTCAACTGGTTTCCCCTAGCAGAGCCCCCCTTCGGAAACAAGACGAGGATAATCGAGGAGCTGAGATCCATTGGGGTCTCCGAGCCGAGGCTGTATGGCGCCGGCTTCGAGCATAACAATTGCGGGGGCTTCTGCGTCAAGGCCGGTAAGGGCCAGATGGTCCACCTCCTCAATACCCTGCCAGAGAGGTACTTGGAGCATGAGAGGAAGGAGCTGGAGTTCCAGGAATTCATTGGGTCGAAAGTGACCATCCTCAGTGAGACCCGCAAGGGGGTCAAGAGAAATCTCACTCTCAGGGAGCTTAGACAGAGGGCAGAGGCGGGCGAGGAGTTTAGGTTTGACGAGGGCATGGCCTGCGCGTGTCTAAATCCTATGACACCGGACATCGAAGAGATCGCATGGTAGCTAGTTTTGGTTGAGCTTAGTGAGCGCCTCTTCCACTATATCTACTTCAACAGTATACCATTCTATCAATCCCGCATCATGCATAATCTGCATTACTTTCCCCATACTGAAACCAGTAGCTAGTTGCTGAGCGATATCAGGAACCGGAACAGCCACCACCCCTCTCGACATTTTTCTGACAGCGAGATTGGAGAGAAGGTGCATACCTATTTTCTGTTGAGTTATACTCGTCCTCATCATGTGGTGAGAGCACAGTCCATGAATTATCAGTGCGAACTTGGCCTCTTCGCCGTTATCCAATGCATCCATTGCATCCCTGATTATCTTGAAGGTCAGCTCACCATGGAAGAAGGCAAACTCCTCAGCATCGTCAGCGTCGCGGAAACGACCTCTCATTCTTCTTCTATGTGCCATTGAGAGAGGATTCGCAGAGTAAACTGTACCCTCATGCGATCCACCTGGAAAAATGGGGGCGCTCGGTCGATGACCAGCCGCCCTAATTATTTCTGCGCCCGGATCAAAGTCGCGCTCTCTAAACCACTCAACAAGATCATCCCAATCCTCAGAAGACACATAATTGATCCCCCCTGGGCCCTTTTGCTCCTTCTCTGCCATACTCATCCAGAACTCATTGGACATACGAGCATCAGAGCCAGTAGCTGACCAAAATCGCAACCTCCTCCCCTCATTAGCAATTGCCGAACCTACGGCTCTGCCTAGGACCGTCCAATTTATTCTCAGCCATTCATCACCAAAATCAGACAATACTTCAGAACCCTTTGTGAGGCTTGAGATTCCCTCAATCTCCTCGAGAAGACCATCTGGGTCCAAATTAACACGGTCGAACCAACGGTTGAACCCCCTAGATAGCCCTACAAAGTCGTAGACCATCTTCCCATCTTGAGAAGATTCAGAATTACGAATCATGTTTCGTATACCGGATACAGTGTTACCACGTCCACCTTTCTGCCACAATACAGAATCTCTGGAGCCTATGTTTGCATCTGCTTTCGAAATGTAATCCTTCTCTGCCTCGGAAATTATCAGCGCTTTGCTCCTGATTTCTTCCCACAATGAAAAATCCAGCGAAGGTCGTTTGAAAGGAAGAACACGGCTCATTGAACTCCCCTCTCCCTGTCCCTCTTTCTCCTATTTTCTCGCCAACGAATAAGTTCAGGATCAACTTCCACGATCCAGGAACGTGGGGAGCTTCCGATAACCTCGACCAGCTTATACTGTGCGGACGCGAGGTCCCCTACCGATCTCTGTAGGGTGAAGTCGGCCATGTGAGACGCGGCATTCCTAGAGTGTATCACATAAAAATCGTCCAGAGTAAGGGAATTTCCATTTCCCTCGATAATCACATCGGAAATTTGGCTTCTTATCAAAGTCTGATTTTTACCCCATACTCCCCCCTCTCTTGACATCGCCCTGGCCATCGTCTCTGCATATACTAGGTGCAGGGGATAGGGCATTGTTGTCGACCTACCGGCGGGCCTGTTTCCTCCCATGTTACCTGGAATTATCCCACTCACACCCGATGGTGCCCCATAGTGATCGCGAATGTAGAGTTCCCACCCTTTTCTTCTACTCATCCTGAGATGGCCGTTTGTGTCTCTGTAATTACGCAGGGCCTCGCATATATCCATCTCATTTTGATTGTCAGCAAGACGGTTTCTACTCCGTATTTTCTCTAGAATCTCCCTTTGTTTGGGATTAACCGTATTGTCATCAGAGAAGATGGCGATATCCCCCGAATCAAGCATTGCTTGAAGTATCCTTTCCAGTCTGATCCAGGTCGGAGAAATGTCTCCTGCCGCGTGGTACCTTGTGCGCTTGGTTCTTGATTGACCGAACATTCTAATTAAATCATTATAACTAACTCCACACCTGTGACTCAACCTTCTCTGTACGCCCATATCAACCCGATAAATATCTGCTCTGTAATTATCAACAAGCATTGAGATCAGGTCCCTGGGGTGCCTAAGCGTGGTCTGGTCCACCGAAACGGAATTACCTTTGCACCATGGAATGAGGTACTTCCCATAGTCCACGCCCCTAGGCTCGGCTACTCCCCCCGGGTCCCTCAGAGCCCCGTCCCCATCGAACATAGACAGGCTCCAATACTCAGCGAAGTCTGCAAGCTCCTGTGCGGGCACAATTTGTTTAGCTGATCTCTAGAAATAAACCCAGCGCCTTAATCACGCCTATCTGGTGCTAACCACTGCCTTTGACTCCGAGGAATCGAACAAGCTGACGACTACAGCGATGTCCTCGCTCTTCGCGTACTCTGAGAGGAAGTCAAGGAGTGATTTCATCGAATCTGGGTCGAGGTTTTCCAGCATTCCATCGAACATCAGGATCGGAACCTCGGGGGTGTACGCCTTCCTCATCGAAATGAGGAGTGCGGCGGCCACTATGGTCCTCTCGCCCCCCGCTCCTGAGAGCCCGGTGACAGTCCCATCCGCCCAGGTGGTCCTGAGGTTGTAGTTCGTGTCTAGTGAAACGCTGTTTATTGGTGAGACGGCAAGGCGCTCGAACAGGGTGGTCCCCACCTCATTGAAGATCCTCCTAGTTTCCTGCCGCTGCTTGTCCGCTTCGGTTGCAGCCCATACTGAGGTTGCTGACACATCACTCAGGAAACCATTGTCGATCTCGTCGATGATCCTCGATCTTATGTCCGGGATGGACGCATCTAGAAGGGCCGTGACGAACTCGGCCCTCTCCTCCCCTTCTCCCGTTCCGAATACGGACTCCGCTTGGGACTGGGTGTACCTCCTGGTCTGATTCGGCAGCATCTGCAGGGACGAGAATCTGACCTCGAACATGGTTGATGTGTCCATTGTCTTTAGCTCCGCCTCAAGTTGCTTCTTTTCCGCCTCGTCTCTCCTTCTCTCCGGCGAGTCATCTAGGCTTGCGAGTCTCTCCCGTATCTCTAGTGCCTTCTTCTCTGAGGCCTCGTATACGCGCTTGACCTTATCGAGGTCGGCTTCCATCTTCTTCACTCCGCCTGCGTCCACCGTCATCGCTCTCTGCGCCTCTGCTTTGGATGACCTAGCTGCTTGGATATCCGATCTGGCCGCGGCGGCTTGCTGTTCAGCTGAGCCTAGTTTGCTCCTCTTGTCCATGTACCCCCTAACCGCTGTGTCCCTCGCAGATTTTGCAGCTCGTTCCTCCTCGAGGGCGGATGCTAGCGCCTCATTGTCACCAACCATGGAAATTAGGATATCCATACTGTTCGCATGTGAAGGGTAGTCTTTGCTAATTCCATCTGAGTTTGCCCTGTAAGTATCTATAGCGTTATTCACCTCAGGGGAGTGTTCGTCCCCTTGGTATCTATCTACCTTCTTGGAAGCTGCTGAGACCGCGGCATCGAGTTTCTCCATGTTCGGAGCTATGAGGACCATATCGAGGAGGTCTTCCGCTTCGTCCAGCTTGCTCTGGGCCACTCTCAACTGCTTCTCAGCCCCCTCTATCCTTCTCATTTGTTGCTCGTTGGCTGAGGTGACCTCTTGTAGGTCACTGGCTATTCTTCCGTACTCAGCTCGATTCTTGTCTACGATCCTGTTCTGGGAAGCTAGGGACTCTTCGAGGTCTGCGATTTCCTTGCCCGACTTACTCGCCCTAGCCACACCACGCTCGTCTATTTCGGCCATTTTAGCTAGGATATCATCCTGCCTGCTCTGGGATCCTGACCTGCTCTTTTTCCAATCTTCGAATCTGATCTTTACCGAGGATAGCTCCTGATCGAGGGAGTGAAGCACATCATGCCACTTCTGAAACTTACCGGCGTCGCTCAGCTCATTCATCACCCACATGAAATCATCCGGATTATCTGCAACTGGATTCATTACTGCCTGGTGTAGTTTGGTTGGTGGGAGTGAGGACAGCATGGTGGTGTAGACCCCCTTCTCGTTTGAGTTGACTCCCTTGATCATCCCGTTTCTCGGGATCGTCGCGCTCATCTTCTTACCATCGAACTCTACAGACACGCTCCCCTCAGAGGAACCCCTCATGAGAAGGGCCTGATCACTCGATCTGTCATCGAGATGGAGGCTCTCGATTTCGTCTGAATGTTTGTTTGCCCTGCCGACGATTCCCAGGTGTATACCTCTCATCAACGACGATTTCCCAGATGATGAGCTACCCCTGACTATGTTCACTGAACCCCTATCGAGTTGGACGGAATTCTTCTTGGAACCACCAATGTTCTCTACGTTTACTTTGATCTTGGCCATGAAGCCTGCGCCCAACTCTAACCTTTCAAAGATTCGATTAAATCCTCGGAGAAGGGGTGAACGAGTAGTACTTCTGCCTTGCCGTTCCTCCAGTATTTGGGTTTCCTAGTCATCAAGAAGAAACCAAGGCAATTGATGAACTCATCAGCAATCCACGGCAACATGAAACTCTTGCTAACTATTCCTTCTTCGAGACCGGGGGCCAGCCCCTGCTCGTCTCCCATCTGCATGGGGATCCTCCGTCCCCGCGTCATTCTATTCAGCCGGTAGGATAGGTCCTCCTTGACTCCTTCGTTGCCGGTTTGTAACTCTTCAATTTCTAGAACATTTTTAATGGCATTTACGTTTGAGCTATCGAGATGATGGAAGTGACAAGGATCGAACTTGGTTTCCATTTTTTCCGTGTTATCCACCACCATAGTCGGAGAAAGACTCGCTACTTCGGGATCTAGACGATCCCACCAGACACCTTCAGACTCGTTAGTCAGAGTTCTAAGTGCGTCTCTGAGGTCGTATGCTAGCTCGTAAACCCCGCCATCTGCTCCGGTGTTGACACTCATCTCTTCCCACTCCTTCCCACCGACCGGGAATGTTCGGAACCAGTACTCGTTGGACATGATAGACCTGAACTCCTCAGAGAACCTCGATCCGCTACTCCCCTTCCCACTGCCAATCGGGTTGAGCCCGTCCTTGGTCTCCTTGGTCTGGGTGCCTATGGCATTTTTTATCTTCTTAGCATCATCGTAGCCAAGTCCATGTGTGAATCTGACAGATAGCATTATCCTACCCAGTTCGGGGAAGGACTTCCTAGTCTTCCTGTCCATTGGAAGGGGAAGACTCTCTGCAAGGGAAACCGTCGACATGGCGCAAAACTCGTGATTGAAGGAAACTAGATGGTCTGACAGATCCACAATGTCCGTTGCTGACTCCTCTGTTACGTCAATCATGAATCTTAAGCCGCTAGTGAATCCTGCCCCACTGGTTTTTTGTCCTTTTATGACTGTATTCCAGTTCATGATTTCATTCACACTGGTGCCGACATATTCCCCCATTGCTCTTATCATTACCTTAGGTGTCTTAGAATCTGTAATTGAGCTGTCAACAAACAAGACATCCCATACAATGTAAATTGGGTTCAGAGTATCACTCCCATCCAACAACTTCACTCATCAGAACCTCAATGGCCGACTTTCTGGATAGGCGGAAGGAGGGAGGCTCACCTGCATCCAAATTTTTCTGGATCCTGCCTGCGACTTTCTCTACCAGCTCATCTTGAGAAATTCCATTGGCGCCTCGGATAGGCAGAGCCGATCTAGCCACGATCTTCATCTCCTCGAAATTAGGAGCCGGCGCCTCCTTGACGCTCAGCCTGGATTTCACAGCGTCATCTAACATATTTGTCTTGTTAGTGGTCGCACATATCATCGTATCACTGGTCCTGAGTCTGTCGACTTCGTGGAAGAAAGTGGCATTGAGGGATACCGACCACTCCTCCGAACGACTATCATCCCGACTCATGAGTAATGTATCTATATCATCGAAAAGCAGAATTGTCCTCATTGTCTTCCTCACATCACTCTTTGCCTCGTTGAAGACCGACCTCAGCCTCTGCTCCATTGCACCTACACTGGCTCTATTGATGTCTGCCGTACTGATGTGAAGCAACCGAACCTCAAATCCCTCCATTGAAAGCTCCGAATACAGCCTTCTGCCAGCTTCCACCACTGCCTCAGTCTTTCCAGAACCGGGAGGTCCAGTCAGGACGAACCCCTTGAAAGGAAAGTTGTTTGACTCACTTATCAAGCTGAAGTGATCCGTAAATGAACCATTTCCTCTGCTGAAAAAGTACCTCATAGCCTTGACCATTTGTCCGATAAACTTCTCTTGGGTTGGGACCCTTATGAGTTGAGTGTCTACTCCACTAAGATCTCTGACTGTGAAAGGGGGGCTGTCATATGACACAAAGTACCCGTGTGGATACTTCCTTACAACAATTTGCCCTTAGTCCGCCTAGACCCATCCAGAGCCCAGAAGCCCGCTCAACGCCAAAAGGCCCCAAAGTATCAACGGAGGGGCGTTGTCCTTCCAGGCCATCGTCATCTGGGTCTTGCCGAGGCTCCACTCCAGGCCCTGCGCGCATATGATGACGAACCAGACCCATACGGGGCCGGCAATTACGACAGCCATCCTGGCCATCTCCTCTCCCTCCAGCAGGAACGCCGTGCCCAGCATCGTGACTGTGGTGAGGAGGAACCAGCCACTAACGAGCTTGTTCGTGTCGTCCTCCCACTCGGTGGGGAGGATGACTCC
>CETK01000179.1_pt1 | contig 11105 bp, 3 predicted proteins | sample 361431 | NCBI WGS metagenome assembly CETK01 (sample SAMEA2622452, study PRJEB7988) | marine metagenome | biome: marine biome (ENVO:00000447); feature: surface water layer (ENVO:00002042); material: "saline water (ENVO:00002010), including plankton (ENVO:xxxxxxxx)" | depth 5 m | reverse complement strand
TTTTTTTTTGGGTCATAAAAATCCAAAATAAAATAGAATAATCATATAGATTTAATTTGTTTTTCCTAGATTTATAAAAAATAATAACAGCTTGTTTTAAAATGTTGTGTGTTGTGAGGTTAAATAGCCTTTGCAACTAGTGAGAAGCTTTCCATATTTTGGGAGGCTTTTTTTATTATCAAAAGAATCCATTTATATTTCACAAATCTCTTATTTAGAGATAATTATTGTAATTTTACTCTATTCGAATTTATCTGTGATAATTGAGTCAAAAAAAGTTAATCTCACTTAAAATATTTAGTGGAATTTTTTTTGACTTTTTTGTCTAAAAAAAATATGAATTGGTTTTGGAATTGAGGTTAGAAAAAAAAATCAAATTAATATTGTGTTTAGTTGCATTTGCGATACTAATTCCTATTTACTCTTTTTCTCAAACTGCGACCTATTCCACAACTTTGGATTTTAATGGTACATCGACATTTGTTGAAATACCTTCTTCTAATGATCTTAAGTTTGACTCAGATCAATTTACTCTAGAGGCATGGATAAAAATTGAAAATCCTCCTCCCTCAGGTTCCTCGTCTGGCAACAACACTGCTGCGAACCGAGATTACATTTTTTCAAAAAAAAACGATTGGAGCTTTTATATAATTAATGTCAATGGCACGTCATACCTTGAAGGTAGATTTAGAAGAGATTATTATGGAAACTGGCCTCAAGTAAGATCATCAACACCTATTTCCTCAAATACATGGTATCATGTAGCATTCACAAATTCAAAGGGTAATGGAAGACTACGTCTATATATTAACGGAAGTCTGGACAATTCAGCAAATTGGACATCAAGTGGACGTGGATTAACCTCAACCACAAATCCAATAGCTATTGGTTCTAGCATTTGGAATGGAAGTAATAATCCAACCAATTTTTTTGACGGTAAAATTGGCGACGTACGTTTTTGGGATTCTGAAAGAACTCAAAGTGAAATTAATTCAAATAAAAATTCCATATTAAATACCAACTGCAATTGTTTATCAAACCTTAAACTATATTATAAACTTAATGAGGGTCAGGGTACTACGATAAACGATAGTAGTGTTTATTCAATTACGGGTACGGTTAGAGGTAGTTATCAATGGTCAAATGCTGATACTACTACACCAACAGTTGTTTTATCAGAGAGTGATAATAACAATCTTTTAGCAAATTCAGATGTGGTGACATTTACAGCTAATTTTTCTGAGACGATGACTCCCTCTCCAACAATAACTATCAAAGAAAATGATCAGCCTGTCACTTTTTATATTTCAGATTATAGTAGCAATCAGATTGGCATTAATGTTCAGAATAGGAGGTTTGATCAGTTGACTCGAAATTCAAATAGTATTGTTGGCTACACATTTGAAGTGGTTTCCTCTGGTGTGACTTATACTTTAACCTCATTAAATAATCAATCACAGAGTTGGGTTTATTTTTCTACTACTCCTGAATTTACTCCTGGTGCATCTGGGAGTAATGGAAATTTAGATGTTTTACTTAAAGGGAAAACTCTAATTAACAATGCCTATATGACTCCAATCTCTGGCACCAATTCCTATACCTATAGCTATACTACCTCTACTGTTCTAAATTCAATATCTGCAACGGTATCTGGTCAAGATCTAAGTGGGAACAGCTACTCAGGAACAGAGAGTGTAACTCTAAGTGTAGACAATGTAAATCCGTTGGTATATGGATTCTCGTCTACTGACCAGGATTATATTACGACAAGTTCAGGAACAGTAACCTATACTGTAAGATTTTCAGAAGATATGGAATCAAGTCCTCAGCTAAATATAGTTGGAATTTCGCCACTAAATTATAGTCAGGTAGTTCCATTGACTTATGTAAGTACAAACAATAGCAACGGAGATTCAACTTGGACTTATGGGTGGTCTCCCCCAGCTTCAATTACCTCTGGGACTGTATCTATTTCTATCACTGGAAATGATTTAGCAGGTAATCCATATAATGCCCAGATTGAAAATGTTACAGCTTTAAAACATAAAAGACTACACATCGATAACGTTCAACCCACAGTGAGTTTATCCTCTACAGTCAGTGGTACTGCTGTTGCGCAATCAAATAGTGTCACAATAACGGCGCAGTTTAGTGAGCCAATGACAGAGTCCCCAACTATTTCTATTTCTGGCCAAATTTCAAATGCTACGATGTCACTAGTCTCAACGAATACTCTAATTAGAAAGGCAGCACAGCTTACACTTAGTGATTATGGTTACAATATGATTGCAGTTGGAAGTAATGATTGGGATGATATATTAGGAGCAAATGTACAGTCAGGAAATTTACTTAATTATTATCTTGAGATTGATGGAGTTGATTATCAAGTAAGTGAAATAAAATTGGGCAGTAAAACGGCTTCTGATTTTTGGTGGTATTTCGCTACAACGCCAGAATATACGCCTGGATATAGTGCAGGTGAGACAACCTATTTCGTAATTAAATCACCAAATTACCAAACTGAACTATCTAATTGGCAATACTCTTGGACTGTATCATCAACATCTAGTACCCCTACAATAACTGTTTCGGGAGCTGACCTTGCAAGCAATTCAATATCAGGAACGGTGAGTCTTTCTTATAGCCTAGATAACCAAAAGCCCTATATTATTTCTACAACAATATCTAACAGTCTTAGTCCAGGACGCATAAGCGCAACCGAGACTAATACGATTACTGTTGTCTTTAATGAGGCAATTGATGCTAATAGTTTTACAGCTTCTGATGTCACTATAACACCATCAGGTATTTTCACAATAACAGAAGATGTTTCTGTAGATAATATAACATTTAATGGATTTATTTCGGCAAATGGTGTTTACTCAGGTATTGTGACTCTTACAATCGCAGAAAATGTGTTAGTTGATCTTGCAGGTAATTCTAATTTGGCCTCATCAACAACTTTTGAGTTTGATAATGTATCCCCTACTGTTACACTTATAAGTTCTGATAGTGATAATATTCTTTCACCTTCTTCTAATGTTACAATTACAGCTACATTTTCGGAGTCAATGAGTGCAACCCCAACTATATCATTAACTGGTCTAGGAGCAAATATTAGTATGTCAGCTGGAAGTGACAATAAAATATGGAAATATAATTTTAATACGAGCTCCTCAACTTCCTCAATTACAGCTACTGTATCAGGAACGGATTTATACGGTAATCCTTACTCAGGAACAGAAAGTTTAACTTTAAATATTGATAATAGCGTATATCAAATTTCAGGGGCTACAATAAATCAAAAAAATTCAGTAGTGAGTATCACTTTTGATGAAGAAGTTTTCACTGAAATTTTAAGTGGTGTAGCTACCAATACTTTAACTACTTCTGATTTTTCACTCTCAATATCAGGTGGATCAGGAATAAGTTTAACGAGTGCAAATCCTTCTAGTATTTCAAAGATAGGGAACAGCACCTATAATTTATATATTTCTTTTTCAGGTTATACAATTGGCACAGAAACATTAACTATTTCAATAGCTGAAAACAATATTTATGATAGGGTTGGTAATTCTACTGCTCTTTCTAAAAGTATAAGTTTAAACAGCAACTTATTATTCGATTATGATATTTCAAATACAAATTCATACAACGGACAAGCAACATCAAATAATAATAAAACTGTAAATGATTTAAGCGGAAATGGTAACCACGGAGAAATAACAAACACTGATAATGTTTATTACGACACTAACCAAAACGCAATGTTCTTTAATGGTATTACACAAAGAGCTGGAGGGATTGCTATATCAAATCTAAACTATGTTAGTGGTAGCTCAGATAAAATTGAGGAGTTAACAATTTTTGCTAGAATAAAAGTTGATTCAAGGTCAACTACAGACAGAGCAAACAATGATGAAAGAATACTTCTTTCCTTTGATAGATCAGCTGTTTTTCGTTTTTCGGTTGGCTCTGACCAGAACACTTCAGCTAAAGGAAAGTTAGCCTTTCATTTTACAAATTCAGATGCTACCTTTGATACGCATGCCGTAAATACTTCTGATCTTAGAGATAATCAGTGGCATAATGTTGCTATTACTTTCAAAGCTAATGAATCAGGGGGACTAAAATACTATATTGATGGAAACCTAGTTTATACGCATTCAGGCACTTTTGCCCCAATATCTAATGGTAGCGATAATGAGACCCCGCGCTTTGGTTATGTCGGTACAGGTTCAGAAGCAACAAGCTTTAAAGGATCAGCTTCTCCCCCTAATCTTTTCTTTGGACATATTCAATCAATTAAATATTATAATAAAGTTTTAGAATCTTCCCAATTAAATGGCCTAGACATAAATGCGCCAACTGTTACATTAAGTGATAACATTTCATCAAACTATATAAATGGTTCTGAGACTTTGAGAATAATTTCAACTTTTAATGAAGCCATGTCTTCAAGTCCAAAAATTTCAATTAGTGGGCAGGTAAGTAACCTAACTATGACATCTTCAACTACATCGGTTTGGTATTATGATTGGAATGTTCCAGATTCATTTAATGGAGAGGTAACTGCAACGGTGACTGGAACAGATTTGGCTGGAAACTCTTATTCTGGAACAGATAGTATTACCTATGTAATTGATAACACTCTTCCAACGGTGTTACTTTCAGATACAAATTCGGACAATATAATTACAAACAGTAACCAAGTTACCATTACTGCAACTTTTAGTGAACCAATGACAGTCACTCCAACAATTAGTATTTCTAATTTAATTACAAATGCAGTAATGACGGCAACTTCTTCGACGAGTGTTTGGATTTATCCATGGGTAGTTTCAACTACATATAATGGTGTTGTGTCAGCTACTGTTTCGGGAACAGATTTGGCTAGAAATTCCTATTCAGGAGGAGAAAGTTTATCTTTTAATCTTGACACCAAAGCTCCTGAGATAGTTTCATTGTCAATTAATAATTTAAATAACGAGCTTATTCTCAATTTTTCAGAGCAATCAACCTTGCATGATAAATCAAGTAACAGTTTTACAGTTACTAATACATCAGACTATTTTAGTATTGGCGTTACAAGTGGAACAGCAACGATCACAGTAAACAGCATGACTTATAATGCAGACACTAATAATACCAAATATGTATTTGGAATTAATGTTAATGGAATGCCAGATGGTTTTGAAGTTATTACAATCACGCCAAAAACAAACAAAGTTAAAGATGCTATTGGAAATTATGCTTTGACCTCTCAGAACTCTAATACTATAAACTTAAATAATACCCTACCTGTTATTTCTAGTTTAGAAATAAATGAAGCTAATACCCAAGCAGTAGTAACTTTTAGTGAGCCCGTTTACAATAATGTATCTGGATCAGGAGCTTTAGAGGCAAGCGATTTTCAATTAAGCTTGTCCTCGGGAAGCGCAACGCTTTCAAGCACAGTACCTACCTCGGCAACAAGCAGTGGAACTTTAAGCCATGTATTAGGCCTTTCTTTCCAAGGTTTAGCTTCAGGCCAAGAAATTTTAACTATCAGCCCTGTTTCAAATTCGATTTTTGACAGTAAAGGAGGCCAGGTCAATCTATCATCATCTCAAAGCAATACAATAACTTTAAATGATAAAGAAAGGCCAGAGATTACGGGAGTTTCAATAGGTGGGTCAAATGAGTTTATAGATATTCAATTTAGTGAAGGCGTCTACGGAAATGCTTCTTCAAATGCTCCAATTTTAGCATCAAGTCTTGGCATATCACAAATTGCAGGAGGTGTTATTCCTCTGAGAATTTTACAGATTACTAATACATCAGGAGGACAACTAACTGGGGGAGAAAATATTATAAGAGCTACGTTAACTCAATCACTAGATACTAGTAATACATTAGCAGGGGGAATTTTAGTAAATAACCAAGTTTCAATAGATGTGAGTAATACCACTGTGATTAATGGCATAGCGGGGCCAACATTGGAACAAGTCTTCCAAGTTCTCATAAAAAATGCAAGTATTTATGATACATCAGCAAATCAAGTTTCACCGACACAAAGATTGAATTATATCAATCCTAACACCATTAATCCAGTAATACCGACATCCCCCAACATATTTAGATTAGGTCCAACTGTGAAGGTAAATCCACCACCAATTTTAACTACAAGGGTAATAAGATTTAAAGAAAAACCAGGAAATGGTCAAATTGTTGGTGAGGTTAAAGCTTTTGATATCGAAGGAGAAAGTTTTGCATTTGTTAATCAAAGTGACCTTTACGACGGGATTCTTCAGATAGATGGGCAAGGTAAAATAAGTGTAATTGAAGGTGCAAATCTTAAATATGATTCTGATTATAATGCGGCAGAATTCAAATTTATTTTAAGAGATAGTGAGAACGAAGTTGAGCATTCTGTTCTAATAATAATTAAGAGGACACATCCTGAAATAAAAATCGACTATTTTGATGTAGACGAAAATGCCCCTGTAGGAACTGTCGTGGCGGAAGTAAAATCAAGAGACCCACTTAATCCAACTGAAAAAATTCCTCTAGAATTCCTAAGTAACGATGGATACCTGGAGTTTAACGGTAATGAGATAACTACAACAAGAAAGTTAGATTATGAAACCCAAACAGAGCATTGTTTTAAAATTGAAGCTATAGGTTCTCCAAAAGAAGATTTGTCTGACGAAAGATACATTACTAGCCTTGATGAATGCTTCCAAGTAATTGATTTACCAAATCAAAAATCTTCAAAAAAATTCTTTATTTCTATTTTTGGCCTACCAAATAATTCAAATTCTTCAAAAGTTGATCACAGAAGGTATTATAATCCGCATAATAAAAACGTTGGTAAATGGAAAGTTAAAAAGAGAATAAAAGGTGGAGCAGATGCTAGTAAATTCACAATTAGAAGTACATCGAAAGGTGAGCAGAAAAACAGACAGTATAATGAGGAAGAAACAGAAGATGTTTTAGAATTTATCAAAACACCTGTGTTTAATCCACCAGGAGATGCAAATCAAGATAACATTTACGAGGTTGAAATTGAATACATTAATACTGCCGATGGTGAACCTGAGGTTCCAATCAGTGTAACGCAAACAAATATTCAAGTACCTGAAGGGGGTAAAAAAGCGATAGAGTTGCAAGCAAAACCAGCTCTGCCAACAGATGATACAGATGGGGATGGTATTTTCGACATCTATGATAATAGCCCATTAGTTGCTAATGCAGATCAGACCGATGAAGATGGAGATGGAGTTGGTGACGTTTCTGATGATTTTGATCATGACGGAGTTTGGAACCCATTTGATACATGTCCTGATACACCATTAGGGGAAGTGGTAAATTTAAGTGGTTGTTTGATTTATTATGTTCCGTCAAATAATTTCACCCTCTCTAAAATTGAGAAGTGTGCTGGCGAAAACTCCATTCGCCTAGATGTACTAGACACCACAGTCACTTATAATATCTCGGTAAGTGGAACAGTAAACAAGACTGAGAGTTTTGCTGGCAGTACATGGACTCTAGATAAACTCTCTGGTGGTACTTATTCAATATGTGTAAATATTGATGGGGTTAGTTATTCAGAATTTGAAAGATGTTTTGAATTAACTATATCTGATCCAAAACCACTTGTTGTTAGTGGAATCCTTGACAAATCAAATCAATCGGTTACTTATGATCTAAGTGGAGGAGATGTTTACAATATTTCTCATAATGGCAAAACAACCCAAACACAAAGTAGCAAGTATACCGTATCATTGAGTAAAGGACTAAACAAAATTAAAATATCAACTGGGATTGAGTGCCAAGGGCTATATGAAGATAATTACCTTAATTCTTTTGAAGTTAAATATGCGCCAAATCCAATAGATAATTATTTAGATCTTTATTTTGGGGGTAATGATGATTTTATTGAAATTGGGATTTATACAGTAAATGGACAACTTATTGATATCAAAAAAATTAATCTCCCTTTCTACACGAGAAACTATAGATTAGAGACATCAAATTATAAGCAAGGGGTTTACATAATTAAAATAAGTGGTGCCACAATAGACCAATCTATTCAAGTCATAAAAAAATAAGAATGAGAAACTTTACAAGATTTTTTTGGATTTTAACATTAACGGTTTTGAGCTGCTCAACCGACTCAGATTCAGAATCAGAGCCAGAAGCCCAAATTTTAAATCCTCTGGCTTCAAGCCTTTTGACCCCAGCAAATAATGAGACCTGCCTTGACGGAACATCTATTAATGATACTCAAAGTAGTGTTGATTTTTCATGGTCCAACGCTCAAAATGCACTTTCTTACGAAATAATAATAACAAATTTATTAACTCAAACGGAAGAAACATTTACGAGTAATGTAAACCAAATCTCAATAACACTTATTAAGGCAGAGCCGTATAGTTGGAAAGTAAAAAGTATTGGAGGTGTTGGTTCAACTCCTTCAGAAAGTGAGCAATGGAAATTTTATCTAGCAGGAGAAGGAATAGTAAATTATGCACCATTCCCTGCCGAATTAATTTTCCCAAGATCTGGTAAAAATGTAACGCCTGGAGTTAACAACCTAATTACACTTTCCTGGACAACATCAGATGTAGATGGTGATCTTTTAAAATTTGAAGTCTACTTAGACGATAATGATGCTTCAACTCTAATAGAATCTATTGATTATGTAGAAGATAATACGTCAATCGAAATAGAGGTCCAAAACAACACAAAATATTATTGGAAAATTATTTCTATAGATGCAAATGGGAATCAGTCTAATTCGGGTGTTTATGCATTTAGGACAAATTGATTTTATTTACTAAATAAATAGAACAACGATTGTCATAATTACTCCAACTAAAGAGAATATAATTCCCTTTTAAAGACTGAATTAATTGGAGGAAACATCCAAAAAGATGAAATCACAAAAAATATCAAAGAAACTCCAAAAAAATATTTAACCAATAAACAGGACTCTTTGTTTTTGCTTTGTGGAGACTCTGCATTTTTTTCAGAGCATAGGGGACTTCCTTTTTTAAATAAGTAGTTTCTCCAGTCAACTTGTTGTATTGACCATTTTTAAAATAAAATCAACATAAAAACTAAACAATTTCATTTAGAATTAATTTAAATAAGATAAGCAGTTATTAATCCACGTTACTTTTCAGATATCTATCACGGATCATTTTTGCAGTCATATAATCCTTTTCATGACTCCACCCAGGGGGATAAAAAATATAACGCAGCTTATTGAGGATTCCAGGCGCCCTTATAACATCTTTTACTAAATGGATTATTTCGCCAAAATAGACTTGGACAAAACTTCCCGAATTAATTTGACGTGTAATCCCATAATCTATTTCCATATTTATATCCTCTTCTTGATAAGTACCAAAAATTCGATCCCATATGCTTAAAAGGTTGCAATAATTAGTGTCAAGATAAAGTGGGTTTCGCGCGTGGTGAACCCTGTGATGAGAGGGGGTAAGCATGATTTTATTAAAAAATCCAAAGCGGGCGTCTTTTACAAGATTCTCACCTACGTGGATAAAAGCACCATAGGTTCCATCAATAAACATAATTGTAAAAAGCATTACAGGATTCACCCCCATAATTATGCATATGGAAGTTCTAATAAAATCTGCGTAAGGTGCTTCTAGAAAAAAATGCGCATGAGAGACACTCAAATTCATTTCTTCAGGGCTGTGGTGAGTAGCATGTAGACACCAAAATAGTCTAACCTTGTGGGCTAAGAAGTGATATATAAAATGAGCAAATTCCCAGACAATGTAACCATATATAAACCAATACCACGTCATAGAAGTTTCTACAATAGCATAAGGTTCAAGAAAACCGATACAAAAAGCTACCATACCGATAGCGATAAACCTTCCTATAATTCTATTAAATAGATAAATCAAAAAAATTACCTTATATACTTTTGTTTGCGGTTTTTTATAAATAAAACCCAAAAAGAGTTCTAGAAAAATTAATAGTGGCACAATTGGTATTATAAGCGCTACTATTCCATCATAAGTCAAAAAAGCAGAATAGTCGTGGTTTTCTAAAATATCGAGGAATCGGTTTACTCCAAAAAAACCTATGATTTCATTCCATATTGATTTTAGGATAGACATTATTATATAATTTTTACCAAAATATAATTAATTAAACTTTGATTAAAATTTCTTTTAAATAAAAGTTGAAATTTATCGCCTTTAACATAACCTAATTATGATAGGTTATTTCAAAATTTAATCATAGTTTCGCAAAAAAATTGTTAAACAAACGGCTATTAAATTTTCTAATACTATAATTTAAAGTAAAAATGTTGAATTTTTATAAGAATAATAGAAGATTTTTTACATAATAATTAAACTTATGTCTAAGAGTGCCTCTTTAAAAAATACTAGAAAATGGATACTATTTATTTTAGGATTTTTTGTTATTGGATCATCTTTTCAACTCACAAAAAAAATATTTGATAGTAATCCTCCAACTCGTAAAAAAGCGGGTAATGCAATCAAGGATGCTTACACTACCAAAGTTAAAAATGGATCCTATCAAGTTCAAATTCCATCAGATGGTGTTTTAAGAGCGTACAAAAGAATTCAAATCACCGCTCGTGTTCAAGGTATTCTAAAGACAATAAAACCTTTATTTAAATCAGGTCAAGATTATAAATCTGGGCAAAATTTAGCAGTAATAGAATCCTCAGAGTATAGGTCAAATGTTATCGCTCAACGCGCAGCTTTATATAATTTGATTACATCAGTACTTCCGGATCTTGAACTAGATTTTCCTGAATCCTATTTAAAATGGAATTCATATTTAAAAAGATTTAATCTAGAAAAACCAGTACCCCCGTTGCCTGTAATGGATGATAAAGTAAGGCTATTTGTATCTGGAAGGGCTATAATTTCATCATATTATTCCTTACAGAACTTAGAGAAAACGCTTACTTTTTATAGAATAAAAGCACCATTTAATGGCGTTTTAGTACAGGCTAATATTACAGAAGGATCATTAGTAAGACCTGGACAAGTATTAGGTGAATTTATTGCACCTGGTGATTACGAGTTAATGGTTGCTCTACCAAAATC
>CETK01044023.1_pt1 | contig 11107 bp, 11 predicted proteins | sample 361431 | NCBI WGS metagenome assembly CETK01 (sample SAMEA2622452, study PRJEB7988) | marine metagenome | biome: marine biome (ENVO:00000447); feature: surface water layer (ENVO:00002042); material: "saline water (ENVO:00002010), including plankton (ENVO:xxxxxxxx)" | depth 5 m | reverse complement strand
AGCATTAATTTGAGGTTTATATTTTTTTGAAACTAGCTTTTTATTAGTATCAGAAACACACTTATAAATCCCATTTTCTAGAATTTCTTTTTTTAAATGAGGAACAAAAAGACTTTTTAATTCTCTTTCATTTGCATCAAGAACTACTATTTCATAATTAGAAAACAATGATCCAATAATTGAACTTGTAGCAGAAGATAAATCATTATTTTTTGTATATGCATTTTCAAAAATTTCATATAAATCTTCTCCGTACTTATTTTTACATAAATCATTTTTGATAGAATTTAATATATCAACAAGTGTCCCAGTACTTAAATTTCCGACAGCAGATTGATTATCAATATTCCATAAATATTCATTATTATTTGACCTGATTTTTTTTATCTCATCAAAATCATGGTCTTCTGATGCCAGCCAGAAAACAGGAACACATTGAAAATTGGGGAATTTTTTATTTAAATATTCTTTATAAGAAATCAAACCAATAATCTTGTAAATCAAAAATAGTGGTGATAAAAAAATATTTAATTGATGACCGGAACAAATTGTGTATGTATTCTTTCTATTTAGAATTTCTATTTTTCTGAAGATTTTTTTTTTATCAAAATTGCTGAAAATAGTTTTTTCGTATTGACTTTTTAAGACGCTAGTAAGTACCTTTCTGTTTTTAAAATCAAGACTTTTTATTTTTTTTTCTATTGAATTTGGATCTGAAAAATTATCCACAAATTCACTTAATGATTCTTTTTCATGGACATAATCAATTATTAAATTATTGAAAAGACCGGTGTCAGAGAGTGGTATTGTGTTTTTTCTCATCAACTAATCAAACAAAGATTCAACAAATTTTGATTTATCAAATAATTGCAAATCTTCAACATTTTCACCAACGCCAATGTACTTGATAGGAATGTTAAGTTGATCACAAATAGAAATGACAACACCTCCTTTAGCAGTTCCATCGAGTTTTGTTAATGCAAGGTGGGTTACATTAGTTGATTTTAAAAATTGTTTTGCTTGTTCTAATGCATTTTGTCCAGTTGACGCATCAAGTGCTAAAACAACCTCATTAGGTGGGGAATTAGTTATTTTCTTTACAGTTGAAGAAATCTTTTCAAGTTCAGTCATCAAATTTATTTTATTATGTAGCCGACCAGCAGTGTCTATTATAACATACTCAAAATCATTTGAAATCGCTGATTGGATAGTATCGTAAGTAACGGCTGCAGGGTCAGATCCCATTTTTTGTTTAACAATTGGTATATTTATTTTTTTAGCCCACAAATCTATTTGTTCAATTGCAGCTGCTCTAAAAGTATCGGCTGCACCAATAAGAACTTTGTTACCCTTGTTTTTTAATAAATTAGCTAATTTAGCTATAGTTGTAGTTTTACCAACTCCGTTAACTCCAACAAAGAGAATTACATAAGGCTTGGTTTTTGAATCAGACAAATGAGGCTCATTAACGTCAAGTAAATTCTTGATTTGTTCTTTGAGAATGGTTTTAACTTCATCTTGATCAAGATATTTGTGTTTTGAAATATATTTTTCAACGAGATCAATAATTTTTATTGTTGTACTAACTCCAATGTCACACGTTATTAACATCTCTTCAAGATGATCTAAAAAGTCGGAGTCGACCTTGTTTTTGCCAGAAAAAAAAAATTTCATCTTGTTAAAAAAGCCTTCTCTTGTTTTAGACAATGTTTTATTGAGTTTTGATTCTATTTTATCACCAGAATCATAAACATTTTTTTTGTTATTTGAATTGGTGGATTCCTGTGATACTTTTGAGGATTTTTCTGGAATTATTTTACTTTCTTGAATAGGTTCTACTGGTGCTTCGCCAGGCTTTATATTTTCTTGTGGTGATAAAATTGATTCTTTTATCTTTTTTTTATCGTCAACGCTCGTTTCAATATTATCTTTTTTTAAGATTTTCTTAATCTTATTGAATATTCCCATTGATTTAAGGATTGTTTATTACAGTGAAGTTGAATCTATGACTTTAGAAAATTAGATACTTGCTCTTTGAGAACAATTTTCTCTTGAAAAGTGTATGCTCCTGTTTTCGGAGAACGTACCATCTTTATTGCTTTCGTAAAGCCTTTCCCTCCCCCTTTTTGTAATGTTGCAACTACCTTCTTAGCCATAATTATTTAATTTCTTTGTGAGTTGTATACTTTTTTAGTATTGGATTGAACTTTTTAAGTTCAAGTCTATCAGGTGTGTTTTTCTTATTTTTTGTAGATATATATCTGGATGTTCCTGGAGCACCACTTGTTTTATGCTCAGTACATTCTAAAATGACTTGTACTCTATTTCCTTTTTTTGCCATATCTTAATTAGTTATTTATTAAAAGTAAGTTTTAAACATCAAAATAGCATGCAAATTTAGTCAAAAAAATAATTTTTCAAAAATAACATTGTGTTTTTCAAAAAAATTAATTCAAAAGTTCATATTCAATTAAAAACAAATCGTCGAATGTAGTAATTTTTGAACTAGGGTGATTCAAAATAACATTTTTCCATTCGTGTTTTGGTTCTATCCAAATATCTTTTCCATTAATGCCTAACTTAATTGGCATATTAAATTTTTTATTTACATTTCTCCACCTATAGCTCAAAACTTCAACATTATCAATAAAATTAATTTTATACTGAAGTTTTGGTATATTTTTTCTAGTTAAATAATGTTCAAATATCGGCACTAAATCAAGTTCAAAATTGGAGTTGATATAATTTATAAGAGTCTCTGAATCTAATATTATATGTTTAAAATCTAATTGAATATTTTTTAACAATTCAAACCATTCACTATCGTTGTTAATCACCGATCTCAGAGTATGCAACATCCAACTTCCCTTATAATAAACGTCAGTATCTTTTTTGTTGTTATATTTTATCATAGGATGATTGTTATTAATATTTTTTTTCTGGTATTTAAGGTACTCAATCATCTTTTCATAACCATATTTTTTTTCAACATACAATGCTTCCGAATATGTTGCAAAAGACTCATGAATCCACATTTCTGATTTTTTTTTCATACTCACACTGTTTCCCCACCATTCATGTGCAGTTTCATGAATTATAATAAAATCAAAATCAATTCCTATCGGGTGTTTACCCAAATATCCATCAAGATATTTATTTCCATATGAAATACAACTTTGATGTTCCATACCAAGGTATGGTGTTTCAACAAGTTTATAACCGTCACTGTAGAAGGGATATGGTCCAAATAAATTTTCAAAAATACTAAGCATTGGCTTTACTTGTTTGAAATGGTTTTTTGCAGCCTCTGAATTTTCAGGTAAAACATAATAATTTAGTTTCAAATTACCATTAATACCTTCAAACAAGTCTGAGAAATAAAAGAAGTTTGCAATATTAAATGTTACATTGTAACTATTTATTGGATTGTTAACTTCCCATCTGAATATTTTTTTTTTGTTTTGTTTTTCAATTTTTTTTAAATGGCCATTGGATACTACAATGTAGGGGGTATCGACAACAAAACTTAATAATGCACCGTCTGGTTCGTCATTGTGATCGTTAATTGAAGGCCACCACAGACTACTACCATTCATTTGACAAGCAACACCTGCCCAATGATTACCATATGAGTCTTCTGACCAAACAACTCCTCCGTCCCAAGGTGCATTGATTGCTTTTTTGGGGAATCCATGATAATAAACAGAGATAGAAAAGTTGTTTAGTTTAAAATCTGGTTTTTTAATTTGGATTTTATTATCAATAAATTTATAATCTATTTTTTTTTTGATGTATTTTACACTATCAACTTTAAGTGAACTGTCTAAATCAATACTAATTGGTTCGTCACAGCCGGAAATAAAATCTAAATCACTTCTGCCTTTGATTAATTGTTCTTCTAAAAAAAACTCGACATATAGGTTGACAAATTTTAAATCATGGCATTGACTAATCGATTTCTTTGTACAAGATTGTAAAAAAATAATACTGATGAATACTAAAGAAAGACTTGAACAAAAAGAAGGGTTCAAATTATTAAATAAGTTTGTTTTTTTTTGCAATTTTGAGCACTTCTGAAATGCCTTTCTTATCAATAGTCTTTAAAGTAGAAGATGTTATTTTTAGAGTTATCCACTTGTCTTCGCTAGGAATATAAAATTTCTTTCTTATAAGATTGATATTAAACCTTCTCTTTGTTTTTCTATTTGAGTGGGAAACATTGTTTCCAACCATAGCTTTTTTACCTGAAATTTGACAAACTCTTGACATCGTACAAAATTTAGTGAGGTGCGAATTTAGCATTTTTCTATGATAATTAAAAAATTATGTAAAATCTTTTAAAAAAAGTTTAAATATTTGATCTGATACATTAAAAATATTTTTTAATCTGTCATCGCTAAATTCAACTAATTTTGACGATGTTTTGAGATAACTGGAGATCGAAATCCATGCATATAAATCAGTGTTTTTTTTTCCATCGAATTTAAATACATCAACATATCCGGTTGAAGAGAAACCATAATCAACATTAAATTTTTTCAAAACATTTTTCGACATAGATTCAGCAACTTCTTTACTAACAACACCTTTATTTAAAATAGTATCCGTCGATATATTCAAAAATTGATTTTTTATTTTATTGTTGTAAGCGACAATTGAACCATTAAAATAGTATGATGAACCACTTTTACTAGTTAGACAAGTTGATATAAAGCCGCCAGTACAACTTTCAGCAGTTGCAATGGTTTTATTTTCTTTGATCAAGAAACTTATAACTTGATTGAGTGACTCAAATTTGTTCTTTGATAATAATTTATACATTAGAAGCTTTCATTAATATTCTCTGAAATTTCATCTAAACCCTGAATAATTTTTTCTTCAATTTCAGACTCATTAAATTCATTTTTTTCAAGCTTTACACACAACTGTAAAGCACACATTGCTAAGAGATCTTGATCATCTTTAACGGAGTACTTTTCCTTGAATATTTTTAACATTTTTTCAATTTTAATTGCTGACACTCTAATGATTTTTTCTTCATTTTCATCAATTTTCATTGGATACAACCTATTAGCTAGCGAAATTTTAATATCTAATTTTCCCATGTCTACTCGTTTAGCATTGATATACAATTATTAATTTCTCTTATTAGTTTATTTATTCTTTTTCTTGCGATAATAGCTCTTTCGCTATCACTACTATCAAGTCCTTGTGCAAAATTGGCAATATCAATTTTCTTTTTTAGCGATTCAATCTCATGCTTCAATTTTTCAATAATATCGAATGATTTTTTATTGTCAGAAATTAAAATAGAATTCTTCTTTTTTAATTCTTTATAATTTTCCGAAAGTTTTTTCGTTTTTAACTTAAGCTCAGCAATGTAATTAATAACAGATTTCACAAGATATTTAATATTATTTAATAAATATAAGTAATTAAACCGTGTTTTTTAATATAGAAATTAATAACAAAAATTAATAATCTATAATTATTTTATAAATTTATGAACAATGAATAAGATGATATTTATCCTCAATATTTGGTTAGTTACAACTCAAATCCAATTTTCTCAAAATAATTATCCAAAAAACTATTTTTCATCACCTGTGGACATAAAAATTGCAATTGCTGGAACTTTTGGGGAATTAAGAAAAAATCACTTCCACTCAGGAATTGATATCAAAACAAAACAAAAAATAAATATTCCAATATATGCAAGTCAGACAGGATACATTTCTAGAATCAAGGTATCCCCATTCGGATTTGGGAAAACTTTGTACATTAATCATCCAAATGGATATACAACTGTATATGCTCATTTAGAAAATTTTAATAAAGAGATTACAGAAATTGCACATAACGAACACTTTCGTCTAAAAAAAAATGAAATAGACTTTTCACTTAAAAAGAATCAAATTATTGTTGAAAAAGGTGAATTGATTGCATTCAGTGGAAATTCAGGAAGCTCTACGGGGCCACATCTACATTTTGAAATTCGAGAAACTAAAACTCAAAAAGTGTTAAATCCAATGTTATTTGGTTTCCCAATTTTAGACATAACGAAACCTGTAATTAATTCAATTTTAGTTTATGATGACCCAAACAATAAAAGAAAAATTGACGTTGAAAAAGTAAATGGGGAATATACGATTTCTGATAAACTTGTTGTTGATAATTATTTTAACATGGCAATCAATACAATCGACTATCTTGACGCAGCACCAAATAAGTGCGGAGTCTATACTATTAACCTCTTTTTAAACGATTCTCTTTGCTATAAAAATAAAATGGAAAAATTTAGTTTTAGTGAAACTAGATATATAAACTCTCACATTGACTATGAATACTTTACAGAAAATGGTAAAAGATTCATTAAATGTTTCAAAGAACCAAATAACTTGTTAAGTACCAGCTTTGTGAATTTTGAAACAAATTTAGGAGAAAATTTAAAAATTGGTAATAATGTAATTACAATAGACGTTTTTGATAGTTATGATAATAAGACCACATTGACATTAAATGTTATAAAAAATTCGAATTCTAAAGAATATGAAATAAAGAAAATAAAAAATAAAATTAATTATAAACAGGTGTTTGAATTCAAAAATAATGACATAGAAATTTATATCCCTAACAATAGTCTATACAATGATGTTGATTTTATATTTTCTAAATCATCAACTGAAACTAAATTTGCAAAATATTCTATACTTGATGAAACAGTTCCAATTCACAAACCTTTCGTTATTAGGCTCAATGCGGATTCTTTAAGTACTGAACTACGCCCAAAGTCACTAATTGCAAGAGTTCAAGACGAAAAATTACATTGCATAAAAAGCTACTGGGATGAAAATAAAATTACTGGTAAATCAAATAGCTTTGGAGATTTTACAATAGTAATTGATACAATAAAACCTGACTTAAAATTTTACAAAAGACTTCCTGAAAAAGTTCTATTTAGTGTTAAGGATGACCTTTCAGGTATAAAAGACTACGTTGCTAAAATAAATGGAGAATGGACTATTTTAGAATATGATTACAAAAATGAATTACTAGTTTTCTACATAAATAACACGAATCTTTCAGATAAAGTTATGTTAGAGATAAGTGTTTCGGATTTGGTTAATAATAATTCAAAAATATTCTATAAAATTAACTGATGAAAAAAATAGTTTTAAAAATTCTAATATTTATAAATGTTTTTGTATTTGCGCAAAATAACCCAAATCAGATTACAATTAAAGGAAAAGTCATTGACCAATTTAAAAAACCAATAAGTAATGTAAATATTACGCATAATAATTTTGGGACAATTTCTAGCCCTGAAGGAGAATTTCAATTAAAATTGTCTATTCAAAATAAACTAAATATTAAATTTTCGCACGTTAGCTATAAAATTCAAAATCTAGAAATAAATGCTTATAACAACTCTTTTTACGACTTGGGTGAAATTATTCTTACAGAAAAAGACAATTACCTAAGTGATGTAAAAATAACCTCTGACGAATACAGGTTTAAAGGTTTTACGACAATTGACCCCAAAAAACTTGAACAGCTTCCAAGTATAAGTGGAAGTGTTGAGAGTATTATAAAACTGCTACCTGGTGTTTCTAATAGTAATGAGCTAAGTAACCAGTATTCTGTAAGAGGGGGTAATTATGACGAAAACTTGATTTATATTAACGGAATTGAAATCTATAAACCATTTTTAGTAAGAAATGGTCAACAAGAAGGTTTAAGCATAATTAACTCAAATTTGGTATCGTCAATTGAATTTTCTGCGGGTGGATTTGATGCAAAATTTGGTGATAAGCTATCATCGGTTTTAAATATTAAATACTTTGAACCAAAAACACAAAAAACAAATGTTAACCTAAGTCCACTAGGCTTAGAAATAAGCACAATGGGGACCAGTAAAAATTATTTACTTTCATACCAACTTGGAGCTAGAGTTAAAACAAACAGATCCATATTAAATTCAATGGATGATAACAATAATTACAATTCTCGATTTGGGGATATACAATCATTAATCAAATACGACTTAAACTCTGAAGTTCAACTTAGTTTTTTTAGTTATTACTCAGAAAATAAATATGAAATGATACCCATTTCAAGAGAAGCTAAGTTTGGTACGGTTTCAGAAGCTCTACAACTTACAATTTACTTTGAAGGAAAAGAAGTTGATAGTTATATAACCAATCTAAATGCTCTATCAAGTAAATATTCTCCCAATGAAAATCTGGAAATTAGACTGACATCTTCTTTTTTTAATACCAAGGAACAAGAATTTTATGATATCTTAGGTGAGTACTGGCTTGGCGAACTAGACAATAACCTCGGTTCAGACCAGTTAGGAGAAGTAGTATTTAACAGGGGTGTTGGTGCATATATGAACCATGCGAGAAATGAACTTAGTGCAAATGTATGGAACATGTACTTCGATGGAATTTACAATTTTAAATTTAATGACTTACCATTTGAATTTAATTGGGGAGGAAAATTTCAAATCGAGTCGGTAACTGATAATATAAGAGAGTGGGTTATGATAGACTCCGCTGGCTACTCTATTTCCCCATTTAACAATGACTTAAACCTTTATGAATTCTACAAAGGAAATTCACATCTTGAATCTAAACGAACTTCTTCATATTTTCAAATATCTAATGATTTCAAAATAAAAAATGATAAAATAAATTGGATTCTTGGAGCAAGATTTAATTATTGGGACTTTAATAATGAACTTTTCATTAGTCCAAGATTTAACATTAATTACAAACCCCAGTGGAACAGAGATTTTATTTTCAATGCATCTATAGGTTCTTATAATCAGTCTCCATTTTTTAGAGAATTTAGAGATAACTTAGGTAATTTGAATACAAATATTAAATCCCAAAAATCTATTCACTATGTTGTTAATTCTGACTACCAATTTAATTACTTAAATAGACCATTTAAACTTACTACTTCCATTTTCTACAAAAAACTATGGGATCTAATTCCATTTGAATTGGATAATTTACAAATTAATTATTTAAATGAAAATAATGCCACTGGCTACTCTGCCGGGCTGGATTTTAAAATATTTGGAGAATTTGTTCCGGATGTTGATTCTTGGTTAAGTTTGTCATTGTTAACCACCAGAGAAAATATCAAAGGCGATGGATATGGATACATTCCTAGACCAACCGATAGAAGACTCAATGCTTCTGTATTTTTTCAAGATTATTTCCCTAATAATCCAAACTATAAAATGCAGCTTAGTCTTAGCTACGGATCAGGGTTACCTTTTGGTGCTCCCAACACAGAAAGATATCAACAAACCCTCAGAATACCTTCATACAAAAGGCTAGACATCGGCTTTTCGAGATCAATCAAAAGGGCTGACAAAAAAAGCAAATCAAATTTACTCAACAATTTTAAATCAATATGGGCAAGCTTAGAGATTTTTAATCTTGTAAATATTCAAAACACGTCATCATATATATGGGTTAGTGACGCTTCAAATAGATATTATGCTGTACCAAACTACCTTACTGGGAGATTGTTCATTTTTAAAGTTAATTTAGACTTCTAGGGTTTTAGATTTTTATAAACTGTTTCGTCTTATTTTGTAATTTCAAAAAATAGGTGCCGCTATTTAATTTTGAGATATTTACTCCTCCCTTTTGATTTGCTTTCAATTCAGTTATTTTTCGACCCATAATATCAATTATTTCAACATATGCATATGGTTCACAGACATTGAGAAAATTACTTGCTGGATTGGGATAAAATGAACTACTAGAGAAGTAATTTTCTTCAATTGATGTTGTACATGAAGAATTGTTAATTAATCCAGATCTACTATTCAAAAGACAATTTCTCATTCTTTGAGCTTGACATTGGGTAAACATTCCCATACATTGATCATCAGTGTAATCCATAAAATTCATTGTCATTGAATTAGCCATACATGATGTTTGGGGATAAGTCGGACAACCGTAAGTAGGTGATGAGGTTGGAGGAGTGTCATCACACCCGTCCCAATCAGAACATCCAGCGTAAAATGTGTGTTCTAAATTGAAATAATGTCCAATTTCGTGAGTGGCTGTCCTACCAAGATTGTAAGGGCTCGTAAATAAAATATCGATACCAAAGTATAAATAATCGATTACGACACCATCAAGTTCGTCGGAAACATCACCAGGCATTGTAGCAAAACCAAGTGTATTACCAGATAAATTACACACCCAAATGTTTAAATAGGTCTGGGTATCCCAGGCATCAACTCCTCCTTCATTACTTTTTTTCATACTATCTGAGAAACCTTGAAATGATTCAACATCAGTATATACTCTGTTAATTCCACTGAATGGGTTGCCATTAAGATCTTGTTGAACTAAACAAAAATTGAATCCTACTTGACCAATGTCACCTAAAAATTGATCAGGAATATTATTAATTTCTGAATTTAAAGCATTGAAGTCATTGTTGAGGGATTCGATTTGACTGTATACTCTATCATCTGATATATTTTGAGACTCATCATTGTACAATATATGAATAACAACAGGTATCGTATATTCATTTATATTAATTATACCAAAATCAATATCGTGGTTAATTTTATTAGTTTTGACTGCGCCAATTTGTGCTCTGTACTCATCAGTTGAGCATCGATTTGTCTGAGAGATACAAATGTTTATACCAATAAAAAAAAATAAAGCGTATAAAATTCTCATAAACAAATTTAATAATAATATACCTTAGATTAAAAATTTGCTATTGTTGTCTTAATAATATCGCAACATTCCTCAATCTGAGAATCGTTTATAATTAGTGGTGGTGCGAATCTTATAATATTACCATGTGTGGGTTTTGCTAAAAGACCATTATCCCTTAATTTGATACATATATCCCAGGCTGTTGAACTCTCTGGAGAATCATTAATTACTATGGCATTTAGTAAACCCTTACCTCTTATTTCTGAAATAAGTGAATTATTAGCAGCGAAAGAACTTAGTTTTGCTCTGAATAATTTTCCAAGTTTATGTGCGTTGTCGGAAAGATTTTCTCTAATTACAACTTCAAGCGCGGCAATAGCAACTTTACATGCTAAAGGATT
>CETK01158709.1_pt1 | contig 11110 bp, 8 predicted proteins | sample 361431 | NCBI WGS metagenome assembly CETK01 (sample SAMEA2622452, study PRJEB7988) | marine metagenome | biome: marine biome (ENVO:00000447); feature: surface water layer (ENVO:00002042); material: "saline water (ENVO:00002010), including plankton (ENVO:xxxxxxxx)" | depth 5 m | reverse complement strand
ATTGATCATTTGTATCCCTTTCAGACTGAAACTATAGACTACTAAGGCTAAAGCAGTTTTTAGCGATACAAGGCAAATAGATCATTGGCTAAGTTTCCAAAACTAGCACTTGATATATTCGTGGTCATAACTACCACAACCCCGCTATTGGGTTGCATGAACGCAAAAGTGGTACCACCCACCGAGCCACCTGTATGCCCAATTAATCGATTACCTTGAGCATCTTTGCGGTTAGACCAACCCAATCCATAGTTGGTGGATTCACCACTAGCTGTTTGTTGTGGAGTTGTTAGTTCTGAGAGTGATTCAGCAGTTAAATACGATGCTTCAGCATGTTGCCATAAAAAACGAGCTACATCCTCGGTAGTTGATATAAAGCCGCCTCCAGCCCATTTCCAACTATTATCTACCTTAGGAGCAAGGGTTAGTCCACCGGCAGGATCACGCAAATAATAGCTTACTTTTTCAACCTCTCCCAAGTCACTTAATTCGGGGTGGGTACTGGTCATGCTCAGTGGATCAAATACGTACTGCTGCATGTAATCTAAATAGGGAGTCCCTGCTGCTTGTTCAATCACCGCACTAAGAAGGGTCCAAGCATGTGTGGAGTAAAGGTATTTCGAACCGGGTTCATGAAGAAGTGTATCCTTCTCAAAGATAGAAAGAGCCTCATTTACTGAGGGATAAAAACGATTTATATTCATTTCATCGCCTCTATAATGACGAATACCTGAGAGGTGACCGGCTACTTGTCTGGGTGTAATTGTCCATTCTTTTTCAGGGAAATTGGGAACATAACCATACACACTACTATCTAAGTGGACCTTGTTGTCTTCTACCAAGGTCATGAGCGCAGAAGCTGCAAATGTTTTAGAGACGCTTCCAACTCGAAACCGGGTAGTGGATGGATCTATCATTTTTTTAGCCTCTAAGTCAGCGAAGCCAAAGCCTTTGGAATAGACTTGTTCACCTCCTTTTAGAATAGTGACAGAAATTCCAGGGAGTTCATTTTCATCAAGGGTTGTCGTAACCAAAGTATCTGCTTGTTCGGCCTTTTCCTGCAAAGTTGGAGGCGTTGAACAAGTCACCCATCCCAAAAAAAGGGTGGTTATTAAGAAAGAGAGTCTGGTATTTGAAATCATCTTATTCATCATTTTATTGCGGAATTGGATTAATTAAAATAGATCGAAAGGAGTGAATACCGTCAAAAAAATTACCTAGTCTAAGGTTCTCATTTGGGCTGTGCTGATTATTATCTGCATTAACTAATGGTGCAAGTACAGCTGGTATATCAAGTTCATTCAGGAAGAAGGAAAGAGGTAAACTTCCACCTAAGATACGTATTTGAACTACCTCCTTATCATGTGCTTGCTCTAGAGCATCCTTTAACCAAGCTCCTAGTTCTGAGTCTAAAGGTGTTCGAAACGGATACATAGATACAGTATGTTCAACAAAAATGGGCTTTTCAATACTAAGCATTTCCTCATGGGTTGGCACGGCATCTAAAATTGTATAACCTTGTTGTTTTATATGTTCTTTTACCAATCCTGCTAGTCGGTTTCCATCGGTATTTGGTACGGTTCTAATATCTATTTCAACAATAACTTTATCAGGGACAATTGTTCTAGCTTCATTTCCCACCCATGCCGAACGAATACCGCGCACGTTCAATGATGGAAACTGCATAGCTTCCTGATAGTTTATACCAACTTTTTCAGGTTCCTTAAATCCAGCCCTTTCTTGTATTGCCTCCTCATTGTCAGGAACTGCTGCCATGACTTGAAGAGCCAATGAATCAAAACTAACACCATCATAGTATCCAGGAATGACCACGCGTCCTTGCTCGTCCTTCATCGAAGCTAATAAATGTGCTGCTCTGAAAACTGGATTAGGAGCATAATTCCCAAAATGGCCACTATGTTGAGGCTTAGAAGGACCATATATTTCAAGAGTCATTCGGGTAATCCCTCGCACTCCATAAGTGAGTGTAGGTAGCCCGGAATCGTGCATAGGGCCGTCCGAAACCACCAAATAATCAGAGGAAAGTAAATCGGAATATCGTTGCACCGAAGATAATAGGTGAGGCGAGCCTCGCTCTTCCTCAGAATCCAAAATTATCTTAACATTGTAAGCCAGTTCCTGTCTCTCTTTTTGAAGTTCTTGGAGAGCCGCAAGTAACATAATAATTGGACCCTTATCATCAGACGCGGAACGTGCAAAAATACGCCACTCTTGATCATAAGGAGGCTCAGGCACCTCTTCGCTCATGATCTGCCAATCCCCCATTTCTGTTCTACTTTTATAAACAGGTTCGTATGGATTTGGTTGATTCCATGCCGATGGATCAACAGATTGCCCATCTAAGTGCATATAAAAAAGAACAGTAGGTATGTCTTCACCGCGTATTTTTTGGGCGAAAAATAACGGCTGCCCATTTGTTTCCAATCGTTTTGCATCAAAGTCAAGTTGGCGAAACGCTTCAATAAGCCACTCGATATTAGGTTCGATATGCTCATTATATAACCCATTATTTGGAATAGACAAAAAATGGTCTAATTGCTTCAAATAAGTGTATTTATCTTCACCGGTCAGATCTTGGGCTGGGATTGGTGGATTAAAAACCCAAATTATACACATTAATCCTACAGCAGGATATAATCTCATATATATCTCCATTGATTTAACTAACTGTTTAAAAATAGTCTATTGATCGTAGTAAAATCTACTCATTACATAAGCTGCGACCAAATCTGAATTTACTATAAGTTAGTATGCAGTCCTTTTCTAGCTTCATTGGCAGAGTGACTCTTGCATATGTTCATTTTGATTGGTAAATAGGAGAACTAATTAATCCCTTGAGTATGTCTTCACGTAAAGAATTTCTAAGCAAAATAGGTAGCGGAGCTGCAGCTTTGACGCTAGGTACTATTTTTAATCCACAAAACACAAAACATGTCTTGGACGAGCTTAGTAAGTTCGACGGTTCTCCCACAGAGTTAGCGACCAATGAATCCTTCTGGTACCGCGTTCAACAAGCTTTCACTGTGGATCGAAGTTTAATTAATTTGAATAATGGAGGCGTTAGTCCATCTCCCGGTTTTGTCCAAGAGGCTATGAAAAAGCATCTGGATTTCTCCAATCAAGCTCCTGTGTATAATATGTGGCGAATTTTAGAACCCCGACGTGAGGGGGTTCGACAGCAGCTAGCCCGTATGTTGGGCGTAGATTCCGAAGAAATAGCCCTTACTAGAAATGCCTCAGAAAGTTTACAAATATGCCAATTAGGTATGGATCTGCAACCAGGTGACGAGGTACTGACCACAACGCATGATTACCCACGAATGATTAACACCTTCAAACAAAGAGAGCGTAGAGAAGGGATTGTACTCAAACAATTTGACCTTCCGGTACCTGCTGAGGATGAAAATGAAATTGTAGATCTCTTTGAACGCAACATTGGCCCAAAAACTAAAATGATACTTATGTGCCACATTGTAAATCTTACCGGTCAGATACTTCCGGTTAAGAAAGTTGTCGCAATGGCACGAAAAAAAAGAATTCCTGTTTTAATTGATGGAGCTCATGCCTTTGCTCACTTTCAATTCACTCACGATGACCTAGATTGCGACTATTACACGACCAGTCTTCATAAATGGCTTTTTGCCCCCCATGGTACTGGGCTATTATACGTAAGAAAAGATAAAATAGGCGATTTATGGCCCCTAATGGCAGCACATGAAAACCAGGATGATGACATTCGAAAATTCGAAGAAATAGGAACACATCCTGCTGCAAATTACCTCGCCATTGGAGAAGCAGTCACCTTTCATGAAGGTATTGGTAGTGAGAGGAAAGAGGCCCGACTAAAATATTTAAATGATTTATGGATCGACAAGCTGATAGACGATCCAAAAGTCACCTTACATACGTCACGCAATCCATCATTTGCCTGTGGAATAGCAACGGTTGAGGTGAAAGGAAAGGACCCATCGGAGTTAAGTAATTCTCTTTGGAAAAAACATAACATAATAGTCACACCCATAAAACATCATCAATTCAACGGTATACGTGTTACCCCCAACGTGTACACTACCACCGAAGAAATTGCAAGATTTACCGACGCTATGAAGCAGGAGGTTTTTGATGCATAATTTAATTTCTTTATCTCTGGCACTATTTTTAATAACAGCCTGCTCACTTGGCGCCCCCCAATCCAATTCAAATACGGAAAAAACGATTATTGTTACCGATCAAGCGCCTGCTGCTGTTGGAGTCTATTCACAAGGGGTGCGAGTGGATAATACCATTTACATATCTGGGCAATTAGGTCTGGATCCACAAACAGGTGAAATGGCCGGTGATGATCTAGAATCACAGGTCCGTCAAGCAATAGAGAATATCGAAGCAATTTTATCCGTTGAAGAATATGGATTAGAGGATGTGGTTAGTGTGGATGTTTTTTTGGATGATTTAGACAATTACTCGGAATTCAACAGCATATATATCGATTATTTCACCCAAGATTTCCCAGCCAGAATGGTACTGGAAGCAGCTCGAATCCCACTCGATGCCAAGATTGAGATTAAAGTTATTGCCGCAAAATAAATCTGATTTACACGAATTACCCACTGCTTAATCCGCTCATCATTTAACATTACAACCATGCGCTACAAAGAAATCCTACCCTTTTTATTTCTTCTCATATTCATTTACACTTCATCAGTGTTTGCGCAAACGCAAGTAGCGGAGCAAAATCAAGAATCTACCATCATACTGTTTCGCCATGCCGAAAAATTGGATTCCAGTCATGACCCTGATCTATCACCAATAGGTTTCGAACGGTCCAATACCCTATTCCATATGCTAAAAGACCTAGAAATAACTGCTATTTATTCTACTTCTTATAAGCGTACCATGCAAACCGTCCAACCCTTAGCGGACTCATTGGAATTACCAGTGAACCCCTATGATGCACGAGATTTATCAGGATTTGCTGAAATGTTAAAAGAAAAAACAGGGGTGATACTTATTTCTGGACATAGTAATACTACCCCTACTCTAACAAGTTTGATTCTCGGCTATGAAGTAGCAAAGATTAACGAAGATGAATATGACAACTTATTTATTATCACTAGTGCTTCTACCAACCCGGTACTGACAAAGCTACGATACCCAACATTTTACTGATCCTCATGCTAGTGATTCAATTATAGCAGGGTTTGCGTCTCCTACCTTCCTTCATATGCTTCACCGCTAATGATCCATTCAGGTTCTCCCTCACCTTTTAGGTAATGGTCGAAGTATTCTTTCATGCGTATAGCATAATCCAGTTTATTTTCAAAACGCTGAAGATGATGCGGCTCGCCGTGATATTGCAAAAAAATCACATCTTTGTTGTAGCGCCGCATAGCAATATACATTTCAATGCTCTGATACCAAGGCACCGCCCCATCATCGTCCCCATGTTGAATAAGCATGGGGGTAGTTATTTTATCAGCATAAAATACCGGTGAATTTTCGATATAGACTAATGGTGCTTCCATTAGAGTCTTTCCAATTCGCGACTGGGTCTTCTCATACTGAAAACTACGTGCCATACCAGAAGCCCAACGAATTCCACCATAGGCACTGGTCATATTACTTACCGGTGCACCAGATATGGCAGCGTCAAAAATATCGGTTTGGGTAACAATAAAAGCTGTCTGGTAACCACTCCAAGAATGCCCATGAAGCCCCAATTTATCTGGATCAGCAATACCCAACTCCACTAACTTTTGAATTCCAGGTACCACACTCTTAGTGGCTGCAAAGCCTGGGCGACCTATCTCAAAACGTATATCGGGCAAGAAAACCACATAGTCATCACTTACATACTGTGCAAATACGGGGCGATGATTGGTCTTGGGTTCATTAAAATCATGTAACCTATTCGTGAAAAAGCGGTAGTAGTAGGTCATGATTGGGTAGCGCTTATTCGGATCGTAATTATCAGGCTTAATCACCACACCTTGTATAAAAGTGCCATCTGTACTTAACCAGTCTACCAATTCGGCCGACCCCCAATTCCAACGTTCTTTCAAATCCATATGAAGCTGTGTGTGCTGCTGTACAGTTTCAAAGGACGCATCCTTTGCCACCCAGAGATTGGGGAACTCATCATAGGCCTCGCGCTTGTACAAAATAGCATCCGAGTCAGAAGCTTTAGCTACAAAGGTAAATTTCTTGTCTTCCTCCAGCAGTGGAGTAACCTTAGTATCTTCCAAATCAGTAGTATAAAAACCAAAATTCTTACGTAAATCATGATACGATGAAAGGAGTAACTCCCCATTATTACCCACTGGATTACCAGACCGATCGGCATCTATCACCCTGAAAATTCGGTTTTCAGCGCGGCCCTGCCCTCCTGTTATATTGATTGGCTGACCGTCACGGGTTGCAAAGCTCCAAACATCGAATTTATCATATATCAACACCTGTTCATCCCCTTTTGTCCACCCCACTACCCCATAACCGGGTACATCTGATGGGTAGTCATGATCTTCGTTATAAAATGGCACATCCAAAGCCTTCGTAAGATTCTGCGTTTTGTTCGTTGCTACCGTATGTAAATGCCAGTGCTTGTCTGCGTACCAAACTACTTGCTGACCCAACGGGGAGAGTGCCGGCCACGAGCCATAGCGAGTGAGTAAGCTTTTTCGTTCGCCCGAGTTCACATCAACCAGATACCAATCACTATAACTACCATCCCAGGTAATCTCTTGTTGATAGGGTTGGTTGTTATAGCCCAACAAATGCTCAGAATTATGGGCGATGCGTAGATCAGGCATAGTTTTGTTAGCCAGTTGCACCCATTTAGTTTTGCGGCTGAGGTGCACTACTGAGGTGTACAAATGATTTTTTCTTCGGTTCCAAGTCACAATTTCTTGAGTTTTAATGAGAGGATCATCTCCATGCCAAATATCCAGGCCTCTGCCAGAGACTATCTTGTCTACATCGTACAATTGCTCGTTATTATCGGTACCTTCAGCTGAGTTGGTATTCTTATTTCCTTCTTTTGCAGCCATATCGGGCATTTCCAATTCTACCATAGCCCGGTCACGAAGACCAAAAAATAGGCGATCACCATCATGCGTAAATACTAACTGATTGCGGGATCGAAGTGCATATTCTTGCTCTACTTCATTGGGCGCAACCAACGTAATCACTGTATTCCGGCTCGAATCCCACAATTTTAAATGGGCGTCCGAGCGTAAGTAATCTTGATTATAGCTCGCAGCAGTGTATGCTAAATCAGATGTTTTTGGAGCCCAAGTTAGATTGGCAAACAGACCAGACTGGGTTCGCTCTAACTCCAATTGTTCTTGAGCATCCAAATTCACTATAAACAAACCATTCTCAGTATCTGAAGTATCTACCACCGCAAAAGCAACAAAAGAGGACAGCGAATCGAAGGCAAATTCACTCACAAACTCGAAGGACATCTCCTCTTGAGTAGCCATATTTCGGAGATGAAGAGCAGTGCCCAGAAGTTTGTTCTTTGACTTTAACTCTTCCACCTCTTTGGAGGTTAATTTCTGATAGACCAACCACTGCCCATTATTAGAAAATTGAAATCGAGCCACACTATCGATGCGTTCGACTGATCCATCTTCTATGGACAATATCGCCATGCCATTCTTTGAAGCATTACGCTGATCTTTAAGCCGTTGAGTTAGGGAGGCTTGGGTCCTAACTGCCACCCATGCCTCATCGGATGAAATGGCCGGAGAGGAGGCAAATGGCACCTCATATTCTTGGGTCCCTGAGACCGATTGGACCACAACGCGAGCATCTCCCCGATCCGGTGAAACGGTATATATAAGCCAGTTTCCTTGATCAGAAATGGAGGCCTGAGTGATATCCTCAAACTTCATCACATCTTCAAACGTTAGTTGGCCTTGAGCCTGAGCCGAAAAGGGTGAACCTATGATAAATACCAAAAAAGCGATTAATGCATTTAGACGTTTCATAATTACGGACTATAGAGTTATTTAATTTCATGATCTTGATTGTTTATAAGAAAACCATATCGATTGTTAATAAAAAGACTTTTACTAGCTTTTAATAAAATACCGGACTTGCAAAAATTACTGATTTACCGTAATTAGTATTGAATGGATGTATCTAATGTATGGTTCCATTGTATTAATCGGGTTCACTGAATCTACTAATTGTATTTGAATTTGATACTGATAATTAATGCTATAATAAGTTATGTTATGCGCTTAACCAATCTATTCCTCATCATACTAGTTTTGGCTTGTTTGCCTCAAAACCAAAAATCACTCAACAGTGAGACTACTACAATTGATTGGAGTGATAATCCATGGCCTGAAATACGCAAAGAACGAATTACACGATTACTCCCAGCGGCTATGGCGACAACTGGCTTAGACGCATGGTTGGTTATTTGCCGGGAAAATGATAATGACCCTATGGCTGATCACATCGGCGGTGAAAATGCCGGAGGTACCGCGGTCTTTTTGTTTTACTCGGATTCAGAGGGTTTCCATTCCATCGTCTTTTCACCCGTAGGTGAAGCTACAGCCTTAGACGAACTTGATATACATGACCGAGTCATTCCCGTTGATCGTGGGGCTTCAGCCATTGAAAATGCTGCCAAATTTATTGGAAACTTATCACTCAATAGTATTGCTATAAATACCTCCAGTCAAAATAAACTAGCTGATGGTCTATCACACTCTCAGTATCAAGCTTTGACCGCGGCATTAGATTCAGATAATCGGGCGACTTTGGTATCGTCCGAAGATCTTGTTTATGAATGGTTAAGCATAAAACTACCCCAAGAAGTTGAGATTATGCGTAAAGCTGCTGAGCTAACGGCAGCTTGGCAGTTAGAGGCTTATGCTATTATTGTGCCAGGAGAAACTACCGATGCGGAAGTTGCCGCTTTTTTAGACTCCAAGATGGAGGCCTATGGTGTAGGGGAGGCATGGAGTCCTTCACAAAATCCGAATGTAAACTCTGGACCGGATCGTGGTCATTCACATGCCACCGACAAAGTAATAATGCCTGGAGATGTGATCCAAACTGATTTTGGAATTAAGCTCTACGACCGATGGGTTAGTGATATTCAACGTTTTGCCTATGTACTTGATCCGAGTCAAACCCAAGCTCCAGATGATATTCAACGCTATTGGGAGTCAGCTAGAGATGGTGGTTTCGCCGCATTTCAAGCGATGAAGCCTGGTGTACGTGGCGAAGATGTAGATGCTGCCCAACGAGCTCTAATGAAACAAAACGAAAGTGAATATGTCATGTGGAGTACTGGACATCCGGTAGGTTATGTAGCTCATGATGCTGGGCCTAACCTGGGAGGCTCTCATACTCCTGGTCAACGGCCCGCTGCCCAACTTCGCCTAAAAGCAGGAATGGTGTTTGCATTTGACGGCTTCCATGCTTGGACACTTGAGCAAGGTGGAACAAAAACTATTAGTGTGGAAGAAATGGCTGTAATAACACAGAATGGTGCGGAATATTTAATTCCACCTCAACGAGAACTTATACTTATTGGAAGATAGAACCTTTTTGTTACTATGATACGCCCCGTACATCTCAAAGATGCCTCTGCGCTTGCAAATCTTTACAACTACTATGTCATAAATACAACAATTACCTTTGAAGAAACGCCCATCAACAAGGAAAAAATGGGAAATCGTATCCAGAATCATTTACCTGAACATCATTGGATGGTTGTTGATATAGATAACAAAATAGTTGGATTTGCATTTGCTAATTCTTGGAAAAATAGATCAGCCTACCGGTTTACAAAAGAAATTAGTGTTTATATAGCCCCCGATAATCAACGTAATGGGTGGGGGAAACAACTTTATACAAAGTTACTAAAGATCCTACAAAAAGAAGGTATTCATACAGTACTAGCGGGAATTACTATTCCTAATGAGTCTAGCATTAAGTTTCATGAATCGATGGGGTTCGAAAAAGTGGCCCATTTCAAGGAAACTGGGTTTAAATTAAAAAAATGGCTAGATGTAGGCTATTGGGAGAAACAATTAGACAACTAATCTAATATTATTTGTTATCAAAGTGATTGTAAAATCAACAAAAACTCAAATACGTAAATTCTCGAAAAGACTATGTTAATGATGAGTGTAATTACAATCTCAGATTAAAGGTATAATTACAAATTTATGACTTCAATCATTACAAAAATACTTTCATTTAAGTTAATTATTGCACTTAATTTATCTCTTTTTACACCTTCTTACATAATTGCTCAAGGGTATACAAACCGAGCTGAAATTCTCGATTCTTTGTATCAAATTCAACTTCGTTATGACATGATGGGAGGCATTTTAAGTTTTTCATGCAAAGACCAAGCACCAGAATTTTTAACAATTGGTTTTTCAGATTTAAATACAAAAAGTACCATCACACCTGATACACCATTCCGTATTGCTAGTATTTCTAAATTGATTACCGCATTGGGCGTGCTAAAACTAGTAGAAAATAATAAGTTAGATTTAGATACTCCAATCAATCACTATCTTGACTTTACCATTGAAAATCCAAACTATCCAGATATCCCCATTACAACTAGGCATTTACTAAGTCATCAAAGCTCTCTTCGCGATGTTACTGCTTATAACAAATTTCTAAGCCTTAGTTACTCTTCCGAAGTAACTCCAGCCCTCTATGAGTTATTGCAATCTACTGGGGAATACTATTCCGAAGAACTCTATGGGGAACAAGCTCCTGGTAATTGGTTTCAATACTCCAACCTAGGATTTGTAATACTAGGAACTCTAATTGAGCAGGTCTCTAGAGACGCTTTTGACGTATACATTAAGCGAGAAATATTTGACCCAATTGGCCTGAAAGCTGGCTTTAGCAGCTATACTAGCTCCTATGATGAACTCCCCGCTACTCTTTATCGAAAGTTCGATAACCAATGGATGGCGCAAGCTGACCGACGACCTAGTCAAGAGGATCAGCAAGCGGGACAGCAAGATGACTCAAGATACCCACAAAACCGAGGAGATATGCTTATTGGGATTAATGCAATTCCATACGGACCCCAGGGAGGACT
>CETK01010057.1_pt1 | contig 11144 bp, 7 predicted proteins | sample 361431 | NCBI WGS metagenome assembly CETK01 (sample SAMEA2622452, study PRJEB7988) | marine metagenome | biome: marine biome (ENVO:00000447); feature: surface water layer (ENVO:00002042); material: "saline water (ENVO:00002010), including plankton (ENVO:xxxxxxxx)" | depth 5 m | reverse complement strand
AGTATGATTGGGATTTTCTTTATAGGAAAAACAAGATTCAAGGAACTATCTAAATCACTTGAAAAAGTTAAAAGAAGAAAAAGGGATCTTCTTTCAGTATTTGCATTAATTTATGTAACAAGTTTAAATGCACAAAGTCATAATCATAACCTTAAAAATGATTTTAATTTTGATTCAGTCATAAATACTAATTCAATTAATGCATTACATGCCCAAAAATTTGGGCGTTTGATAATTCAAGATTTAGGAGGTAGAATGAAACCAGCTAATACATTTTCCTCAGAACTACTTAGAAAGGTGAGTAAAAAAGATACTTATGGTGAACTAAACTCAGATCAGGTCATGATGTCTATCATTGAAAGTCCTGCTTTATGGTATAATATTCCTATAATTTATCTAAAAAGAGGCAATGATAGTATAAGAAAAATAGTTGGTTTACGGGAGAAAGACAAGTATGCCTCTTTGGTATCATTTTTTGATCAACAAGGTAATTATAAAATTTCATCTCAACTGGAAGGGGCATATCGTGCTGCTGTTCCAAATCAGTTTCAAAAGGATTTTATAGAGGTAGATAAAAGAGTTAACTTGTTATATTCAGCTCTTGAGGGAAAGGTTTTAAGAGTATTTCCAATTCCTGGAGATTCATCAAAAAAATGGGTTTCTTTTCCTGAGTTGAGTGAAGCAGACTTCAAAGGTAAGGACTCCTTATATGTTCATAACATTTTACCGCTTTATTTTAATTCACTTCGTCTTGCTAAAGAAGATGGAGATTACTCTCAGGCTGATAATTTATTACAAAGTTTAGAGGGTTTTCAGCAAAAATATGGAGCAGATATTTTACCATCAGAAAAGAAAATTGAAGCTGAAATTCTTTATAATCGCTACGATATTTTTAAAAAATTATTTAGTTGGTATCTATATGTTGGACTATTTCTTTTTACAATACTAATTATTCAGATTTTTAAACCCCTCAAGGTTTTTAGATTCTTTATAACTGCCCTAAAAATTAGCTTATTATTCCTTTTTATTTTGCATACTGGGGGTCTTGCAGCACGTTGGTTTATATCTGGTCATGCTCCATGGAGTGATGCATATGAATCTATGATTTATGTTGCTTGGGCGACAATGTTTTTTGGTTTGATTTTTGGAAGAAAGTCAATGTTAACTATGGCCGCCACCTCTTTTGTGTCATCTATGATTTTGATGATTGCACACTGGAATTGGATGGATCCCTCTATTGCAAATTTACAGCCTGTTTTAGATAGTTACTGGTTAATGATTCATGTTGCGGTAATAGTTGGAAGTTATGGGCCATTTGCCCTAGGTATGATAATTGGAGTAGTTTCATTACTCTTAATAACTATTTCACGAAAAAGTAATAAGGAAAAAATTGGTCTGAATCTGAAGGAGTTGACAATTATAAATGAGTTATCAATTACAGTAGGCCTTATTATGTTGACTATAGGTAATTTTCTTGGAGGAATGTGGGCGAATGAAAGTTGGGGACGATACTGGGGTTGGGATCCTAAGGAAACTTGGGCCTTAATAAGTATTTTAGTTTATGCTTTTGTTATTCATATGCGATTTGTTCCAGGTTTACGCGGTAGCTGGACATTTAACTTCATGAGTATTGTCGCTTTTGCAAGTATAATGATGACTTATTTTGGGGTAAATTTCTATTTGGTTGGTTTACATTCCTATGCAAGCGGAGAAAAGATTATTACCCCTAATTTTGTATACTACACTGCTTTTATTGTTGCTGTTTTAGGTCTTATTTCCTATTGGCGCTATCAGAAAGTTTTTAAAACTTAGCTGGGCTAACTGTTAACTTTATGATTTTAAAGCAAGTTAATATTTTTTTCTTTTTGACTCTTTTTTTTGTCAATTGTTCAAACCAAGAAACGGAGGACACTCCAAATACCCTCTACACTAACAAAGAAAAATGGTTTAACTCTTCGGTTGTAGATTATACTTATGTTTTTCAAATTTCATGTTACTGCATTGAGGAGTCAACTCGACCTAAATCTGTATTAGTTAGGAATGGATTGATAGTAAATGTGAATAATGAAAACTTCAATGAAGAAACACACTCTTATGTCTTAACCATTGATGATTTGTTCTATGAAATCGAAAATGCCACAAATCAGGGGGCTGCCAAACTTGATGTAAATTACGATACTAAATATGGTTTTCCTTATTACATATTTATAGACCGTGACATAAGAATTGCTGACGAAGAAATAAGTTATTCAGTTTCTGATTTTAAACCATTATAAAACTTATTTACTAAAACTCTTTTCCGAAGTATACTCAAAACATTCTAAATCAAATGTAGGAATTGCTGCTAAAAGGTGATCAAATATATCTGACATGATTTTTTCGTAATTAACCCAAACCTTGTCCTTAACAAAAACATAAATTTCAAGAGGAATACCTTCAGGTGAGGGAGCAAGTTGTCTCACCATGATAGTAAGATCCTGACTAATTTGAGGATGGTCTTTCAAATAAGCAAGAGCATATCTTCTATACAATCCTATGTTAGTCATATTCCTACCATTTAATAATAATTTTTTGTTTACACCCTTATCTTTATTCTCTTTTTCAATCTCCTCTTTTCTTTTAGTGATGAAGCTGGATATGCGTTCAATTTGTTTTAGTTTAGTTAACTGCTCATCATCAAGAAATTTAATACTTGATACTTTAATTAAAATACTTCTTTTAATACGTCTACCTCCGGATTCACTCATACCTCTCCAATTGATAAATGAGTCTGAAACCAATTTATAGGTGGGAATACTAGTTATTGTTTTATCAAAGTTTTGAACTTTTACTGTTGAAAGATTAATTTCAATTACATCTCCATCTGCATAATAGCTTTTCATTGTGATCCAGTCCCCAATTCTTACAATATCATTTACTGTGACTTGAATACTAGCAACAAAACCTAATATAGTATCTTTAAATATTAATAGTATAACAGCAGATAAAGCACCTAGTGTGGCTAAAAATGTTCCAATATCTTTACCTGATATTATTGAAAAAATCACCATAATTCCAAAAAACCAAATAAAAATCATTATAACCTGTATGTAACTATCTATTGGTTTATCTCTAAAATTGGATAATGTTTTTAAATAATCCTTGATTGAATTCAATAGGCGTTTAACAAAAACAATTGTAATTAAAGTTCCAAGTACCTCCAATAAAATTTCAATAAACTCAAGAATATTTGGGTATTTAGATAGTATATCATCAAGTGAAAAAAATAACAATAGTATTGGCGGGAAGCATGCTATGATTGATGGTACTTTGTTTTTAAGTAAAAAATCATCAAATTTAGATTTAGTATTTTTTGATACTTTATAAAAAAAAGAACGAAGTATTCTCCTGCTTATAAACCAAAGAAAAACTGTTAGAGAAAAAATAATTAAAATGTAAGTAAAAACTTCCATAAGTTCCGCAAATCCCTCATGCATACCAAGTTTTTTATAAATCTTAAATAGATCAAATTTCATAATTAGAAATTGTTACTGGACTAAATTGATTGAAAAGGATGAATACAAAATATTTTAAATAATAAATTAAAAAAACCCCCTTATCGGGGGTCATGATTTTTAATTTTTTTCAAAATTAAAGAATGGTTATAGGAATAGAAACTCTAATATTTCCCCATCCGCCATGAAGAACAGCATCAGATCCTTTTCCGGTAAATGTTAGAGAAAAGGCCTCAAGATATTCAGTGGATTCTATAGCAGGGACTTCTATTCTTGCTACATCTTTAGACTTGTCATAGTTGTATGCTCCCCATACATATTTGGCAGAATTAATTATAATTTCAGTAGATTCCTCTTTAGGATATGAGTAAAGAGTATAAGTTCCCTCTTTAATGGTAGTGTCCCCCAATTTTACAGGTTTTAGAATTCTAATTTCTGTAGCCTCATTAGCTCCAGTTCTCCATACCTTAAATGCAGGCACAAGCTCCGCAAGCTTTCTACCTTTTAATTGAGGCCTACTGTACGTAATAATGATCGCTTTATCCGAAACTCTATTCGACATAGGATAAAAAACACGATCCATTGGACTGACATCTAATTTTTTGAATTTTTGAGCTTGAGTTAGAGTTGCAAGAAACAGTGCTACAATAAAGATTATTTTTTTCATAATAAAAGTTTCTAATGATTAATTTAAAATTAAGTTTATTTCACTCAAAAAGTTAGGTGAAATTATTATCAAAGTTTAATTTTTTAAAAATTATATATTTATAAATTTAAAAAAGATTTCCATATTTTTCTTCAAACTGTTTATGAAATAAATCATTTTATTTCTATTAAATGTTTCCCTGCTAAAACCTCTTTTAAGTGAAGTATGTTTTTTTCAAGTTTTATGTCCAAAACTTCACCATTTTTATAAACTTTTTGTTTATCGTTATAAATTGGCAAAATGATATCAGCTTTTACTCCTCCAGGAATTTCAACTTCAAGAGCAAATTCATTTTGCTTTTGCTCGCAGCTAACTATTACCTCCCCAGAGATTAGACTTGTTTTTAGCTTTGCAAAACTCAAATTTCCAATTTTAGGATGAATTTTGATTGATTGTGCGCCTGGATCTAATGGTTCTACACCCATCATTTTTCTAACAATAATATTTGCCGGTGATGCACCCCATGCATGATTTAAATCCAAGTTTGGTTTATATCTTTTATCCCAAGCCTCCATTGATATTGTCGAACCATATCTAATCATATTATACCAGCTTCTTTCCGTTTTCGCTGCCATTAATTTAATTGCGTGATTAGATCCACCATTTTCAAATAACCCCTCCAATAAAATTTGTGATCCATATACGCTGCAAGACATCCCCCTGCTACCAATATATTTTACAACTTGATCAATATTTTGTTCAGGAATTAGTCCAAATGTTAATGCAAACATATTAGCGTGTTGTGATTTATGGTTTGTATCTTGACCATCATTAATTAAACCACTAGAGGGGTCCTGAAAAGTTTTAAGGTATTGAACTTTAACCCTTTCATAATATTTTTTGAAGAGTAATGCATCCTCTACTTCGTTTAAATCAATTGCGATTTTTTCCATGACTTTCAAACATCCAAAAAACAATGCATTGACAACTGCATTATATTTTTGGTATACATATCCGTCATTCTCTCCAGGATACTCTTTTTCAGATCCAATGTAATTAGCTAAATTATCATAACCACCTGGAGGTTGAGACTGAGGCCAGTCTACAACATCTCTTAAATTATTATTTTTTCCCCAATGATTTTTATGAAGTCTTTCAAAAAAATCTTCAGTTTGTTTGCCAGTTAAGGTGCTTATTAGTCCGGATTCATCAGCAAGATCTAAAAGTGTTTTAATTTTTAACTCATCATAATACATAGCAATAAATCTATCATCACCAGTGTAGAGATAATCATACCAAGCCATTAAGATATTATAAAGAGTCCATTCTGTTGGCCAAGTGGGATTAAATAATAAATGTTTCATACTTCCTCTTGCAATACTGTACTCAGAGTCAACTGCATAGTGGGACAATTGATTGATAAAAGCATCTGCCTCATAAGGGATTCTCTCCCGATCTCCATCTACATAATAACCGCAAAAACTTGTTGCTTTCATTGAGTATTTACATAAATCCCATACCTGATTTAAAATTGAATCACTTGAAATGAATGATGACGCATTTTCATCAAAAGAATAGTTTATATCAGTTCTGATGATATCACCTTTGATTAAATTACCACCGTAATTTACTATTTCGACATATCTGAAAGGGTACACCTCACCTATATAATTAGGCATTTCAATCATAAATCTGTTTTTGGCTCTTTTTGGGTTATCTGGCCATTTAATTTTATACCAGTGAGTTCCTTTATTTAATTTTAGCATGGTTTGATAGTATCTGATATTTTTTCCTGGTATACTGTCAACATGATTGTAATCTTTGATTTTCATTTCTCCAATCGCAATAGTAATTGAGTCATTTTTAGAAGAAGTTAGCCTTATTTTTAATTTGGAAAAAGCTGCTTTTCCAAAATCAATGAAATAGTTTCTACCATTTTTTTTAATCAATGAAGGTTGATAATCAGTAGCTAAAAGTGTTTCCTGAGAAAACTTTCCAGTATCATAATTTTTATCTATCACAAATGCCTTTGGTTGAGAGAATTCAGATACTAATTCCTCTTTTTCCCAATAACGAATTTTCCAATAATATACCTTTTCAGTTTTTAATTCTTTACCAGCGTATATTTCTGAAAAATTAGTTGAATTAACTTTACCAGAATCCCATAAGTCCCCTATATTTTTGTTTGAAAGCTTAATTGAGCTGCTAACAATTATTTGAAATGATATTGATTGTTTAGATTTATCATCTAAAACCCAGTTGAAAAGTGGAGTTTTAGTTTGAATTCTTGGAACTTCATATTTATTGATTGATAAAATTTCATCATTAAGTGTAAATTCTTGAATTTTACCTTTTAACCCTACGTAATCAGAATTTCTCAATAAATCAGTTCTTAATTTCTTAGGATAAAACATTTCTGATTTACATCCAGACAATAGTAAAAAACTTATAAGAATTATTTCTGGCAGGAATCTAATTTTCATTATAAATTAGTTTTTTTTAATAGATTTTTCAATTTTTCAGCAAAACGAACTCCCAGCACTCTCAAGCTTTTATTATCATAGTGAGTTCCGTCATATGTTGAGGTTCCAAAAGATTTCACTGACCCTGCATTTTCAATTTTATTATCAAGTTGAGCTAACATTTTTTTAAAAATCTCATTTTCTGATTTGTTTTTATTTAATTCAGCGGCAAGGAAAATCATCTTTTTATTGTTTAAATCTTCTCTAAGTGAATAAATAATAGATTTTAGTTTTTGAAAATAAGCTTTGAAATTTTCATCATCATCATTTAAATTTCCTTCCCCTTGAAGCCAGAATGTAGCAACAACTAGTCCATCTTCTCCCATAGCTAACTTACACCTTCTAACTGCTTCTTTATAGTAATGGGTGTCTGGAGTCCATTGACTAATCTTAGTTCCTCCTCTTGCATTGACTACCATCCCAAGAGGGATTATAGTTTTAGAACGAGTTATTTCTTCAGCAAATGAATAACCCAAATTAAATCTTTGCATTCGAGCATTTTTACGTATTGATGAGTGAATATTAAGTGGACTTTTTAGTGGTATCCATTGGTTTAGACTGTCAAAAAGAAATGCATTTTCTACAAGCTCCATATCACCCTTAACCATTGGTGCTCTTCCTGACATATTAGATTGACCAATGAGTAAAATAATTTTTTTAGGCTTTACTCTTTCAATCTGCGCCCTTCCAATCTTGTAGGAAAGGAAAGCTAGGGTTGAAAAAAGTATATAAACTGAAATGATGTTTTTCAATTTGATATTTTTTGAAAAACAAAACATTCTTAAAAATGATTATTCAACTTATTTTGATTATCATCTTTTAAAATTTGAAAACTATCAAAAAGTCTTCCAGTTGGTGTGAAGGACTTATATCTCAGTAAATTTCCATCAATTGAAATGTGCTGGAATAATTGAATTTGCTCTCCCGCCTTTTCTCTTTTAGCTCCAAATTCGTCCCAACCTTTTTCATTTATTGAGTACATTTTTGCACCACTGACAGATACAACATAAACAGGACCTTTAACAATTTTAGATTTACCGTCTCTTTCCAGTTGATTAGGATTTTCATAAACAGCTCCTCTTGCGTATGTATGGTCGTGACCCTGTAGGGCTAGATCAACCTGGTATTGATCAAATAATGGCTTCCAATGCTTTCTCAGTTCAGAATTATCTCTACCAGTTGAGGCCGAAAAAATGGGGTGGTGGTATGTAACAACAGTCCATTTTTTATCATTTTCAGCTAAAATCTTTTTCAGCCATTTGGCTTGAAGCTTTATTTTGACATTACTATTAAGTGCTATAACTCTTAGATTAGGATAATCTATATAGTAACAGGTTTCCTCCAAACTCTTTGGACCATTTTTAGGTAAGGAGAATTGTGGTCGCCATTGAAGAGAGAGGATACGACCAAGCCCTTGCTGATCTGAGTCAGTTCTTTGGTATTCATGATTTCCTGGAACTGCAATGGCAGGAATCTCAGAATGAATAAAGCTTCCTGCAGCAAACCATTCATTCCACTCACTCTCACTGTGACCTTTGTCAACTAAATCTCCAGCGTGAATAAAAAAATCGGCATCTGGAGCCACTTTGTAAGCTTTTCGAATTACTCTTGACCAGAGATCCAGAATATAATTTTGAGCGTCACCTACATATAAAAAGGAAATAGGACTTTCCTTATCGCTGGCAGTTGTAAATTGATGCCATTCACTTTTAAATTTATTATTACCAACTCTGTAAGCATAGAGAGTATTTGGTTTGAGACCTTCAATTTTTACTTCAAAAAAACTTGATTCAAATCCATCAAAACTTGCACCTTCAGTATTTAATAATGTTCTTTTAGCATATTGTCGAATTTTTTTTCTCGTAAATTTAGGTCCATCTCCAGCAATTGCAATTTCTACATAACCTGTCTTATTTAGAGGCTGAGTTCTCCAATTTATTCCAATTGAGGTGGCAGGATCTTTCGTCGCACTTAAAATTACATGGTCAGGAAAATCATCTGGTGCAGCCCAAGCTTTTATGATGGAATCTAGTTGGTTTAGATTTATTTGAGCAAATATTTTATGCTGCTGAAAACCTATTAAAATTATGCCGATAAATAGTTTAATGGAAAGTGAAAAAAAATGGCCTTTAATATTAATTATCATTTTTTATTTTTTAATCATACCATATTAATTCAATCGATCAAATACAATTTAACTTTAAATATTTAATTTTTTTGGTCAGGGGACCAATAGATAATTAAATCCTAAAAACTTGCAATATCAATATCTTTATATAAAATTTCCATATTCCTGTTAGAATGAAGCTGGATTCCAACAGGCCCGTTAAGATTTCCTTCCTCAAGTTCATAATCCATAACAAAAACTCCATTAAACCAAACACGATACTTATTCTCTATTGCTTCAGCTTCCATTTGATTCCAGTCTTCCATTTTCAATAAATCCGCAACTTTTATTGCTTCTTTAGGATAACCCTTCTTAGGTATATAAGGTGATCCGGTCATATCTCTTTTTAATGAACCTGAGACCCCAATCTGAATTTGAGGGTTAAATTCGTCGCTACCTCGCATAAAAACACCAGAGTCAATATTCCCATCAACAAACTTAAATTTAAGACGAACTCTAAAATTTTTGAATTCATCTCTGGTCCAAAGTGTAGATCCTTTCTCTTCAGGTCCACTTTTGACTCTTAAATTACCATCTTCAATTGACCACCATATGTTATCATTATTATTTACCTCACTAACTATGGTTCCCTTTTTTTCACCTCTACGAGTTTTTATTATCCAATTAGATAAATCACTTCCATCGAAATAGCTTTTATACATATCTTCTGTAAAAGTGAATTCCTTAATTTTTTCTGCATTTAAAACTGACCCACTATGAATTAACATTCTATGGTTGAAAGTTGTTGACTCTCCCTTATTGAGTGAAAAATTTAAAACCTCTTCCCCTTTAGAGAATACTTTTTGACCTAATGGATTTGCTGAGAAAAGACCATAATCTCTCGCATGCCAGTAGGTTGGATAACCAACGTTGTTTGGATGGTCTATAATAGTAATTGATACAGGCTCATCATCCATACTGCTAAATAATTTTACCCATTCTGATCTTGTACCCCAAACTTCATTTCCCTCCAGTCCTCTACTACTTAAGTAGTTTCCATTTACTCCAGTGTTATCTAAAACTTTCACCTCGGTTGGGTTTCCCTGTGCATCAACAAATATTGCTGGTTTCTTGGATGGTAATTCCATTGCGCGAGTAACTCGGACTCCAAAAACTCCTTCTTTATTGTCATCAAAAGACACATCAGTAATGGCTACAAGATTTGTACTCCTATCAATTATCCTTGTGTCCCCTTTTTGAGAAAAAACAAAAACTGTAGTTTCCTCAAGAATTGGATCACCATTAATTGTCTGCCATTCACTTTTTGTTTCTATACTTCCATTTTCTTCACTTATATCAACTATTTCTGAATGTACTATTTTACCATAATTTTCGATTTTTTCTTTAGGAATAGCATCTGAATTATTCCAAAAATCAAGGCCATTAACATCACCGTAATTAAACCAATGCCCCATATGATGAGGATGATCTACCCTTTCTCCTGGTTTTGGATCAATTGGAAAGCCTCTTGTTAAAGTTTTCCCACTTGATGTTATTAATGGGAATAGGACTGGCTTTGGTAATGACTTATCATATATATAGCTGGTGAAATGTGCCCCGTTAATTTTTACGTCAATTTTATTATTAACTGCATCGCTAATAAAAACTACCGAAGACTCATTATCCCCGGTAGTTTTTGGTTGTCCTTCACAATTACTCATGGTAATTGAGAGAATTGAAATTAAAAATAATATCCTAATCATGACAAAAGGTTAATATTGGAATACTTTCCCTCCAGCCAAGACATCTTGATTTTTTTCATCAAAAGTAGCTTTTAGTCCAGTTCTCATTGAAGCTGTAGTCATTATATTGGCAATTGAGTGATTATAACCAACTTCAACAGGAGCATTTGTTTTCTCTCTACTTCTTATGCACTCCATCCAATTTAACATGTGATTAGAAGTCATATTATCTACCCCTGTATTAGCAGATGTTACAACTTTAGTTTTAATATCGGATAATGAAAACTCATCTAGCTGATTAGGCTTCATATTCATTGATTTTGAGTATCGCTCAGAGAGTCCACCATTTGGAGTTACTTTATTTGTCTTCATATTAAGTTCTCCTCCGTTTGAGTAATAGATTTCTTTTGTACCACCCGCTGAATTAGTAAATCTAGAGGAGTAAACAACTTGGAATCCAGACGAAAGGTCATTTAATGGACCATAATCAAATACTGCTGTCATTGTATCAAAGTTACTTCTACCATCTTTCCATAAATAAATTCCTCCGTTAGCTGCAACACTCCTTGGATGAGCAAGCCCAGAGAACCAATGGACTGTATCTATTTGATGAGCCATCCATTGTCCAGGTAT
>CETK01034413.1_pt1 | contig 11154 bp, 12 predicted proteins | sample 361431 | NCBI WGS metagenome assembly CETK01 (sample SAMEA2622452, study PRJEB7988) | marine metagenome | biome: marine biome (ENVO:00000447); feature: surface water layer (ENVO:00002042); material: "saline water (ENVO:00002010), including plankton (ENVO:xxxxxxxx)" | depth 5 m | reverse complement strand
GAAACCAGAAACATGTCTCGTCGGCAAATCGCACAGGAGCTAGAATGTAACTTCAATGCATCGGGCGAAACTGTTATACATTCGGAAGATTTAGAAAAGCTAGTCTTTGGTGTCAAGGAACCAATGTATAGAACGGGATTTGATCGGAACCTATGGCTTTGGGAGCAATACAATCCAGAGGCCACTTACATGATGGCTGCTGATGTTGCCCGAGGAGATGGTGCAGATTTTTCTGTTTTCCATATAGTTAAATTAGAGACTATGGAGATTATAGGTGAATATCGTGGAAAGCCCAACCTTGAAGAGTTTGCTTCTATACTGGACTCTACAGGTAGAGAATTTGGCAATTGTCTGCTGGTGGTTGAGAATAACAGCCTAGGAATATCAATCCTAGAGAAGTTACAAGACAGATCATACCCTAACCTTTACTATTCTATAAAGGGCACGCACGAGTATATTGATCAGTTACGCGCCGAATCAATATCAAACTCTGTGCCCGGGTTTACTACCTCTTCCAAGACACGCCCACTTATCGTTGCTAAAATGGAAGAATTCATACGAAATAAACTAATTACCATATATTCTTCGCGCATTGTAGATGAGTTTAAAACTTTCATCTGGAACAACAATAAAGCGGAGGCTATGAGAAGCTACCACGATGACTTAGTTATGGCACTGGCAATAGCGTGTTGGGTTAGGGACACAGCATTAACAATCAATAAAAAAGACTTAGAGTACAAAAGAGCGATGCTTGATGCAATGAGATTAAATTCTAGAAAAATGCAAACCACAATACCGGGCATGCAAGGCCATAAGCAAGGAGTTTGGAGTGACAACGCCAAAAAAGAGATGCAACAGCAGAAAGATTTTATTTGGCTTATTAAAGGATAGATAAATGGCAGACCAAAGAAAGAATCCACGAAATCCACGGTCAGAGTTATTTAAAGCTCTAACCAGAATATTCTCCGGACCTTTAACAACGCGACGAACCCAAACCGGTCGTCGTCTTCGTAGATATCAGCTTGATAAGTTCCAAAGCAGATTCACATCTGCAAGCGGACAAGAGTTTAAGACAGCTAGGTCTAAGAATGCATATAATGTCCAGCTAGCTATTATGAACCAGCATAACCGTGTAGAGCGGTATGTTGACTTTGACCAGATGGAGTATACTCCAGAAATTGCATCTGCTCTTGATATTTATGCTGATGAAATGACAACGCATTCGTCCCTACAGCCTATGCTCAACATTAAATGCACAAACGAAGAGATTCGTGCTGTTCTTGATTCTCTGTATCACAATATTCTTAATATTGACCACAACCTTTTTGGTTGGTGTCGCTCAATGTGCAAGTATGGTGATTACTTTTTGTATCTTGATATTGATGAGAAGTTTGGTGTTCGCAACGGCATTGGTCTGCCGTCTAATGAAGTGGAGAGGTTAGAGGGTGAAGACGATACAAACCCCAACTATATTCAATACCAGTGGAATGCTGGCGGATTAACCTTAGAGAACTGGCAGGTTGCACACTTCCGTATCCTTGGAAATGATAAGTATGCCCCATACGGCACCTCGGTTCTAGAACCTGCACGTCGTATCTTCCGTCAGCTAATTCTACTAGAAGACGCCATGATGGCTTACCGTATTGTTCGCTCGCCTGAACGCCGAGTTATTAAAGTTGATGTCGGTCAGGTTCCGCCAAACGAAGTTGAGCAGTACATGCAGAAAGTTATTACAAGCATGAAGCGCAACTCTATTGTTGACGACCAAACAGGCCGTGTTGATTTGCGCTACAATCCACTTTCTGTTGAGGAAGATTTTTACATTCCGGTTAGAGGAGAATCAAAAACAGAAATCTCCTCTCTTCCCGGCGGCACGTTCACCGGTGATATTGACGATGTTAAATATCTTAGGGATAAGCTGTTCTCAGCGCTTAAGATTCCAGCATCGTACTTAACTAATGCCGAAGGTGCTGAAGAAGATAAGACCACGTTGGCTCAAAAAGATATTCGCTTTGCAAGAACTATTCAGCGCCTACAAAGGTCGGTTGTGTCAGAGCTGGAAAAGGTTGGCATTATACACTTGTACACTCTTGGTTTCAAGGGAGACGACCTACTAAGCTTTAGTCTATCTCTTAACAACCCGTCTAAGATTGCTGAGTTACAAGAGTTAGAACATTGGGATAAGAAGTTCTCGGTTGCCGGAGCAGCCACAGAAGGGTTCTTTTCTCGTCGTTGGGTCGCCGAACACTTGTTTAACATGTCTCATGAGGAGTTTGTCCGCAACCAAAGAGAGATCTTCTACGATCGCAAGTTTGACGCACAGCTTGCAGCAGTCGCGGAAGCAATGCAGGAAGAAGCCGCAGGAGCAGGCCTTGATGCCGGCGGTGGCGGCGACGATCTTGGAGGCGACCTTGGAGGCGATCTTGGAGGCGGCGATGATCTTGGAGGCGGCGACGATGATCTTGGAGGCGGCGATGCTGACACGGCCGTTGAGGAACCAGATCCGGGAGACATTGGCGACGACCCGCTTCTCGCAGCCCCGGGCCGTAGAGAGGACAAGCCTTCGTCAGTAAGCAAGGGCAAGGCCTATTACCCTGTTAAGAAAAACAGAGACCGTCGTTCTAAAGGCGCCTATAAGCGGCACATGGCCGCTAAGACTGGTGCTAATGTTGGAGATGCAAGAAAGATATTCCCCGGCCTTACTGGCTTTGGTGGCTTGGGTGAGCTATCTAAGGGGATGTTTGAGTCTCAAGAAACTAATTACACAAGTAGCTTCTTAGAAGAGGAGGCCAAGATTCACAACACTAGTTGGGAAGTCAAGAACCTTATCGAGGGCCTAGAAAAAGCAACGGAGATAAAGAATGAAACTAAAGCATAATAAGAAGAGAAACACGGCTTTTTTGTATGAGGCTTTGGTAAAGGAAATAACAAAGGCTATTGTTGACAAGGATATTGACAAGAAAGATACCCTCGTCGCGATGGTTAAAGAACATTTTGCCCCCGGCACCGCTCTGCGAAAAGAACTAGATTTGGTTAAGGCCTTATGCGAGACAAAGCATGTGGATGTATACACGGCAGAAAGATTGGTATCCGAGTCCAAGAAACAATATGATACCCTAGACCAAAAGCAAATATTTCAGGAACAGAGTCAGGTAATAGACAAGGTGAATAAGGCAGTTGGCAAACAGACATTTAACAACTTTGTGCCCAACTACAAGTATCTTGCAACTATCTCGCAACTGTTCAACGGACAGACAACGGTTAAGCAGCGAGTTCTATTAGAGCGTTCCCTTATCGGTGCCATGGCCACCAAGCCCGGCAAGTTAAATAAGTCTAAGGAAATGCCGCATGTAGACAAGCTAGTGTTTAAAACTGTGATTGAGAATTTTAACAAGAAGTATGGTGAGGAACTTTTAACCGAACAAAAAGAGCTTCTTAACAAGTATATTGTTTCTTCCCTTGGAACGGGGGTTGAGTTTAAGGTTTATATGAATGAAGAAATCTCACGCCTCAAGGAAGAAGTATCATCCCTACATGAGCGCCAAGTGTTTAGCGAGAATCGTGACTTAGGCGGAAAGTTGTCCGAGGTTAAAGAAGCATTAAATAGGTTACAAACTCAAAAGATTGACACTACCGTGATTGAAAAGGTTATGCAAGTGCAAAAGCTAGTAAAGGAATGTACTGACTAATGGCTATCAATATCACAGTTGGGCCACCTACTGATGAGGCCACAGCACCACCGGCACCTCCTCCTGAACCAATCGCAGAGATTGAACTAAACATCAAGCGCTCAGCTAATGGCGATTATTACATTTCAGACCACGCGGATATTGATATAATCGTGATGGTAGAAAAAAAGAAAGTTTTGACAATTGCAAAAGATATAATGTCAGAACTTGTCTATGGAGCGCAGGACCGCCTGTTTAAGCACATGATTCGCAAAGGCCTAGTGGACCCTGCTTCTGTACAAGGCGGGTCAATCTATGGCTCCATGGAAGGTCAACTATTGGATTCCAAAGAGCTAAATGTAATAAACATGACGATCTTAAACTTGTCCAAGTTTATAGACGAAGAGCGTCCTTACTTTGAGTTCATGGAGAAGTTTGACGAAATGGAGACTGACTATTTTGTTGACCCAGAAGAAGAGGACTCAACAGAGCTAGGCGAGATTCCGCAAGAAGAAACCAAGGGCGCACTACGTCCCGGCTACAGTTACGGCCCTTACTGGCAATCTTACACTTATTAAGAGGTTAATATGGAACTTATATTAGAAAAGTGGCAGAAGTTTTTGAACGAGAACGAGATCCCATTTAAAGAAATCCAAAATATTATTGACGGAAATCAATATTTAAAAGGCAAGGTTGTGGCGGACGATAATACAGTTTACGATCTAGGCGATAAGTATTTTCTTATGTCTGGTGTTTCGCATCTTGCAGAGAGGCATCAGGAAAAATGTTTTCCGGGTTCTCTTTTCCTTAAGGGAGACGAGGCAATTAAGCAAGCGGTTCTAAATGTTGTACGCGCTATGCCGCCAACCGGAGGTAAGACTATGGCCTTTTCAACAGGAATAGAGGGTCTTGGTATGGAGCGCTTAGTAAAAACAACCCCAGACGCAGTGGCTAAATTTGAAGATTTCAAAATGAAAGACGGTACAGTTGTAAAGATCAAAAAAGAGGGGAACAACCCCGGCCGAGTGACTGACAAACTTTCTGTTATTGCGCCGTCAATAGGAGAGGCAGGCGGAAAACCGGTCCTCTCTCTTGTTACGGCCTTTCCCGGATTCATGGGTACAGGAAATGGCGGCGAGGATGATATTGAAATCAAAGATAGAGCCGACTTTACTAAAAATGGGTATTACTTTGTAATGCCTGAAAGTTGCTGAGGTTAAAATGGATTTATTGTGGTTTGCGCTCGCTTGCTACGGCTTGACTTATCTTGTCGTGTATGCAAGCATTTTTAATAGAATACGCCCAAGCAAAGAATGGCTTTGGGGTTTTGGCAAGTTATTTAACTGCACCCTGTGTTTCGGCTTCCATGCAGGCTGGTTTTTGTTTGTCATAAACGCTTGGACAGAACTATTTACTTTTGACTACACAGTAGCAAACTTTTTTATATGTGGCTGGATCGGCTCTGGTGTTTCTTACTTTCTTTCTATGATTGTTAATGACAAGGGCATCCGGTATTCAAAAGAAAAACTAGAGTAACTTAACCAAGGAGTATAACAATGCGACGTAGAAACATTCCAGAAGTTCGCCGTTGTTGCAGCGGCTCTTAACTCGGGCGGGTTGCGCCCGCCAAACATTTAAGGAATAATCATGGGAAAAACACTTTTACGAGAATATTACGCCCTCTGTGATGGAGGGGTATGCCAAGACTTCTTAACCGAAGCAGAAAAGAAACTTGTTGCTGATGGCAAGAAGTTCTACATGACCGGTTGCATGCAGAAGTACGACACGCCAAACGGCAATGGTCGTGTGTATTCTAAAAAGATACTTCAGCGAGAAATAGAAAACTATTGGAAACTTGTAAAAGAGCGTCGTGCCCTTGGTGAGCTAGACCATCCGGATGACTCCGTTATCAACTTAAAGAACGCTTCCCACCTTGTCACAGACATGTGGTGGGATGGTCCTGCTCTTATGGGCAAGGTCGAGGTTCTTGACACTCCATCAGGCAACATTCTAAAGAACCTAGCACAATCAGGTGTCACGCTCGGCATCTCTTCCCGAGGCCTAGGTTCGGTCCGTGAAGAACGAGGGACAACCATGGTGGAAGACGATTTTCAACTTATCTGCTTTGACTTTGTTTCAGAACCCTCCACTCCCGGTGCTTTTATGCATACAAAAGGCGGCATGAGAGAACACAAAGAGCCAAATATCTTTACAAAGGCTGACAAGATTAACCGTATTATGAATGATATTATAAGGAAATAAAAAAATGAGTTTCTCAAGCTTTAAAAAACATAAGTTGATTGTTGAGAATTTTCGCAAGTTTGTGACCGAGGACGAACAGTCAGTCACAGAGCAAGATTCTGGTTCTTGGCCGTCTAGCCCCACTAAGACAATAAAAATCACGGCCTCATCTAATCTAGATTCTGCCACAATCCTTGGAGCGTGGAAGAAATTATCATCGATGAACCCGCCTAATGATCCAGACAAGATACTTGCTGCTATTGGTGGCCCAGAGGCTTTAGTGAGAAATGTTAAGATGCTAGAAAAGAACTTTGCCGGCTCGTCGAAAAATCCTGCTCGTATCGATATGCCTGTAGTGGATCCTGATAAAGATATGGGAGACTTAAAAAATCGTTTGGCGAAAGGAGCCCTTGATGTAAAGTCTCCATTCGCACCAGACGGACACTCAAAACCTTCTAGTGAGGATTTTCCTCGCGGTTTAGATAATGCGGATCAAGAAAAGCAAGATGCATTTTTAACAAAAGGCTTGAGAGATAAAAGCAAGGCAGATGATGCAGCAGTGTCTCTAGGAGAAACGCCTATCCCTGTTGCAAAATCATTCCCAACACAAAGTGCTGTTTACTTAGATAAGAGCTTGTGGAATATAATGAATTTTGGACCGACTAAGGTCGGCGGGGTAGCTTTTGGAAAACCAAACTTGATTGCGATTCAAGATGGAGACCAAAATTATATTTTAGATGGTCATCATCGCTGGTCTTCCGCTTTTATATCTGGCGGTCCCAACGCATCGATAAGAGTGCAGGCCCTCAAAGGGTTAGATATACCAGTTGCCATAGCTGCTTTGAGGTCCTATGGAAATGCAAGAGACAATAAGCAGAAAGGCTAAATAAGAGAGATTAGTATGAAAAGAGCAGACTTAAGAAAACTAATTCAGCCCATGGTTAAGGAGTGTGTCAGAGAAACACTTCTTGAAGAAGGGCTTTTATCTAATATAGTATCAGAAGTAGCCCAAGGCTTGGGCAACCAAGAGGTGATACGAGAGGTGAAAGAAGAGCGTCCACGTCAGCGCTCTGTAGACAACTCGGCAAGACTAGAAGAAATGAAAAACCAAAGAAAGCAACTTCTTGACGCTATAGGAAAGGACTCCTATAACGGTGTTGACCTTTTTGAAGGCACAAGTCCCATAAGAGACTCTGGTAATCCATCTGCCACAGCACAAGCAAGCCCAATGCATGGACAAGACCCCGACGACCCGGGTGTTGATATTTCAGGTATTATAGCGCTAGGCGGAAAAAACTGGAAAACTTTAGCTAATAGCTAACTATTTAAAGGAAGAGAGGAAGAACAATGGCAACAGACCCTAAAACAGGACAACCTATTTTTGGCGGCTCACACGGAGTAGGCTTCAACAACGTAGGTAGTTATCAGGCTAGTGCAAAGCCGTATATCAAGACTGAACTGGTCGTACCCGCCTCATCGAGTGACGCATCCACTGCTTTGGAGGTAAGTTTTCCAAAGGTAACAAAGTTTATTACTGTCAGAAATGATGGATCTTCCTCTGAGGAAATCCGTCTTGCTTTTGCTTCTGGCGGCCTAGGCGCCAATAAGGCCGGTAATACTTCTGGGAACAACTATATTAAGATTGCACAATCTGCATCTTTCTCGGCGGACTTTAGAATCACTAAGTTGTATCTCATGTCTGAAGACGCACACACCCCTAACGCTACCGTTGTTGCAGGCCTTACACAAATAGACTCTGCTCGTTTACCTGACTCTTGGAAGGGCGACGATGGCGTCGGAGATTAATAAAGAGGAACAATGAGACGTAGACGACACTACGATAATCGTAGACCTAGAAACAAACAAAGAGTAGTAAAAAAGCTAAACATAAAAGGCAAAAGCCCATCACATGTTACAACATACGCTAAAGAAGGCGAGCATCCAGACAGAACAATAAAACGCTTCCTTAAGAAGTGCAAGAAAGAAAAAGTTGTGGAACGCGCCAGACAGTATGATTATTTTGAGAAGCCATCAGTTAAGCGAAGACGAGCAAAGCTGAGAAGGCTAGCACTTATTAAGAAGGCGAATGCAGAAAACAAACGCCCTTAAAGGTGTTTCTCTAAATACGGTACTATTTATTTATGACAAAATGAGTGTTTCTATCAACACGAGGAACAAGGTATGCCCACACTTCTAGAACAAGCTATTATTGATGCACAAGAGTTAAGAAACGCAGCTCTCAAGAACGCCGAGACTGCTATTTTGGAAAAGTACAACAACGAGGTAAAGAACGTTGTTGAGTCACTTTTGGAGCAAGAAGAGGAGGAGCTAGACCTAGGTATGGACATGGAGCCCGAGCCGGAAGGTGAAATGGGTGAGCCCTCTTTTGCAGCAGCCGAAGGCGAAAAGATGTGCCCTTGTCCCGATGATGAAGAAGTTATGTCTTTCAGCCTAGACGACCTTAAGGCAATGGCACCCGAGCTAGAAGGCACCCCGGGCATGGGCGAGCCTGAAGAGCAGGAAGATCTTATGATGGACCTTGATATGGGCGCCGAAGATGATGAGGAAGAGATTGCACTTCAAGAGGGTGAGGAGCTTGACGAAGAAGACGAAGTTGAGCTTGACGAAGACATGATTAAGGATATCATGGAAGAACTTGTTGTTGATATTATGCCTACCAAGAGTGGTTATCTTGCAACCCCTCAAGGCGATATGCAGCACGCAGAAGAATTAGAATTGGCTAGACGAAGCGGAACCGAGGCCCAAGAGCAGCTTAAAGCTCTTCAGGATGCCCACGATCGTCTAACCATAACAAACGAATCTTTGGAGAGCAACAATAAGAAGCTTTCTAAAGCACTTTTTGTGTTGAAAGAGAGGGTTGAACAAACTCTCTTGGAAAATGCTAAACTTCTCTATATGAATCAGGCATTGAATAGTGCCTCCCTGAATGAGCGACAAAAGTCAAAAGTTGTCGAATCTATTCGCAAGGCTGATTCTGTTGAAGAGGCGAAGGTTATCTTTGAAACCCTTCAAAGCGCAGTGGGCACATCCGAGAGGAGAAGGCCGAAATCACTAAGCGAAGCTATCAAAAGACCTTCAACGACTATGCCAAGACGAAGAAAAGTTAATTCAGATCGCGAAAGCCTTCTGAAAGAGCGTTTCCAAAGATTGGCTGGTATTAACTTGACAGAATAATCCAAATTATAATACTAAAGGAGGTGATTAAAATGTCAGTATTAAATAAACTAACTGAAGGGATCGTAAATCGCGATCTCAAGAAGGAAGGCGACGCGCTTCTCTCTAAGTGGGAGAAGACTGGGCTCCTTGAGGGCCTTACCAGCGATGTAGACCGCAATGGTATGGCTCGTCTCCTCGAAAATCAGGCCAAGCAGCTTCTTAAGGAGGCTTCTTCCATGGCCGCAGGCGACGTTGAGGGCTTTTCCTCTGTTGCTTTCCCGCTTGTTCGACGCGTGTTCGGTGGTCTTTTGGCCAACGATCTCGTTTCCGTTCAGCCGATGAGTCTCCCTAGTGGTCTCATCTTCTTCCTCGACTTTACCTACGAGTCTGGTAAGTTTGGCATCGACGCCGGCGAGTCCGTCTACGGTGGTGGCGTTGTTGGTAAGGGCATCCAGACGGGTGTCACGGACATCACGGAAGAGGGCGGCGGCCTTTACAACCTACAGAGCGCCTACTCCCTTCCGAGTGGCACTGTAACAGTCACGACGACTCTTCGTACTTCTGGTTCTGTTTCCGAGGGTGGTGTCTTCACAGGCCTTACTCCTTCGGCTGCTGATGCCGGTGCGTCTGCCGATTACAACATCGCACGTCTTCTCAAGTTCGACCCGGACTTGACTACTGGTGCTAAGGTTGCTATTGTTACTGCTCCGGTTTCCGAACTGACGGCCGGTGGCATCGAGTTCAACGATGACGATCTAATTGATATTGTCCCGTTTGACAATGGCACTCAGCCGCTTATTGACGGTAAGGTTGTTCGTCGCCTAACTCAGTTCGACCCAACCGAGACTGGTGTTCCTACGCGAGTCCTATTCGTTGTTGCTGCATCCGGTTCAGAGGATGTCGCGCAGATGAGAGCTGCTGCTGATGGTATCGATAAGGCAGCTATCCCGCTCCGTGACAACTTTGACAACAGTAGCACCATCGGTGCTGTCGTTGGCGCCGACACTTGGGGCCTTGAGGAGCCTCTGTTCGGAACTGGTAATAACTCTGGTGCTGCTAATAAGAACGAGATCCCCGAGATTGACATCAAGGTGGACAGCATCGCTGTTACGGCTCAGACCCGTAAGCTCAAGGCCAAGTGGTCACCTGAGCTTGGTCAGGACCTTAACGCGTACCACAACCTCGACGCCGAGGTTGAGTTGACTTCAATTCTCTCCGAGCAGATTGCTCTTGAGATTGACCGTGAGATCATTTCTGATCTTATCCACGGTGCAACTGCTGGTACGTTCTACTGGTCACGTTCACCCGGTCTCTTCGTGAACCGCACAACTGGTGCAGAGATTGGCGCTTCGGCTGCTGCTCCTGACTTCACCGGTACGGTTTCCGAGTGGTATGAGACTCTTATCGAGACCATCAATGATGTGTCCGCGCAGATCCACCGTAAGACTCTACGGGGTGGTGCTAACTTCATCGTGACCTCACCTGAAGTTGCTAACATCCTTGAGTTCACGGCTGGTTTCCGTGCGAGTGTCACGGCCGACGCTGACCGTGGTACTGCTGGTGCCGTAAAGGTTGGCGCTATCTCCAAGAAGTTCGATGTTTACATCGATCCTTACTTCCCGCGGAACTTGATTCTCGTCGGCCGTAAGGGTGGTAGCTTCCTTGAGAGCGGCTATGTTTACGCTCCTTATGTGCCCCTACAGGTCACGCCGACTATCTTCGGTACCGAGGACTTCATCCCCCGCAAGGGCGTGATGACTCGCTACGCGAAGAAGATGGTCCGTCCTGACATGTACGGCCTCGTCATCTGTCGTGGTCTTCTCGGTGAGTCTGGCGCTTAGTAGCTAACTAGACTTTCTAGAGTAACGCCCCGCTGTCTTCGGATAGCGGGGCGTTTTGTTTTGGGACAAACTAATTATACAAGAGGAGGAATTCAAATGAATATCCGTAAAAGAAAATTACTCAAGGCTAAAGCTGCCAAGCGCAGTGCAGAGGCTGTCGCCCCTGCTCCGGTGCCTGCTCCGGTTGTCGAGACACCTGCTCCAAAAGTAACAAAAGCACCATCTAA
>CETK01386643.1_pt1 | contig 11174 bp, 5 predicted proteins | sample 361431 | NCBI WGS metagenome assembly CETK01 (sample SAMEA2622452, study PRJEB7988) | marine metagenome | biome: marine biome (ENVO:00000447); feature: surface water layer (ENVO:00002042); material: "saline water (ENVO:00002010), including plankton (ENVO:xxxxxxxx)" | depth 5 m | reverse complement strand
ATTTCTGTACTAACATATTCTTTTAATATATTATTAAAATTTTTAATACCCATTCTATTATATATTACTAATATAATTTTAAGTATATAAAAATTGAAATTTATTTAGTATAAAATTATTAATTATTATATAATAACTTTGTATTTGATTGATACTTTAATAATGTCATCTACTACCTCGCTTCAAGGATTTATTGATTCACTAACTACTGCACCTACAGATACTAGTAATTCATCTGATATACCAATTAATGAAATAATTACAAATACAGTATCATATGATCTTACTAAAACACCTCAAAAACGTAGTCCAAGAGCAACATTATGGGCACAAGTTGAACTTATGTCAACTCAACCTATTGGACCTAATAATGTTCGTTCATTTCTTATAGACAGACTTCGTAGTTATGAAAATAAACCTAAAAAACAGAAGTATTGTTAAATTAGAAAATCTATCTCTTATATTCTATTCTAATTAAATTTTTTATTATTTTATCTTAAAAAATTGAAAAATAAAGTACTACTAATATATATTAATTTTATAATATTAATAACAACTGTGACCCGTACTCTATCGCGTTTGGCTCTCTCCCGAATTTGAATAGCAGAACATGGAGGGCGATGCCCTTGTGCAGACTAGGACAGTTGCTTCAGAGCAGCCTACTGTATCACTTTCTATCGGGCAGACACAGTCTGTCGCAGAACCTACCACATCGTCATCCGGTGAACAAGTAGACGAACTCTGCCGTGTCCTAAGCGATCCACCTAAAATCGATACCGCCCAATCCGAACCAGAAGCTGACGGCGGATCCAACGGCTCTGGTGGTGGCACCGAACAAATCGGAAAAATATCGCCTAAATGCAGTTCCAATAAGCGGAAGAAGCGCCCTACTGATGGTATTCATGTCTGGGTCGTTCGTTCAGACTCAATTGAACCAGATAGACTCGCTACACATGCAATTGAAATTCTTGGTAGCTGGGCATCGACAAAATATGCTGCGGACATTACTATTGCGCGTGTTACTCTAAACCATGGTGATTATAATATAACACCTTGGACGGCACACGACGATGGTACATACTGGCCTACCGCACAATCCATTAGTTGGTACTTGTGGACACAACCATACATCTGTTTTAATAACAATGATGAATGGCATATTATCATGCTTAATGTTGTGCGTGAAGTAGATGGTGTACAGTTTTACCTTTGCCCATACTGGCCAATCCTGAAACAATACGGCGGATTTGATCCAGCAGTACACTCTGAGATATTTGATAGATTGACCAGTACGAGCAACGATTATAATCAACTTGGCATCAATCTCTGTGAACGTCAGTCTAAACCTTTTTCAATGCATTCTCATAGCCATATTAAAGAATGTACACAAATGTCAGACTTATGGGAAAAAGCAAATCCCAAGCCGTCGCTCAAACAGTCCGACCACGAACGCAAGTCAGGATATGAAATACTCGTAGACCTTTTTACTAAGCCAATTGAACAAGACCAACGGTGGCCCACTGAAGCTCCAAATAATCCAGAAAAACGTAATGAATTTGTAAAATGTTGGACGTCTGCACCATCATACAACGACGCACACAAATATGGTACACTCTCTAATATGGATGTCAATTCTACGTCTTGGGTGGGTCAACCTTTCGCACGACTTGTCTGTCTACTGGATCTACCCTTTGTCTACGATGGTAAGCGTTATCTGGTGGAATCTCATCCATTGATTCAAGCAGAACCACTACTGCGAGAAATCTTCTGAGTGAGATGAAACACTTGTTATACTGTTAGTATCTCTTTGTTATTAAATTTTTAATAATTATATATTTTGATAAGATAACCAACTTAAAAATAATAAATAAAATGATAATGATGTTGAATTTTTAAAATCATTTAAACTTGATAATACATCTTCTGAATATTCTTTACATCTAAAAATTGTTATTTTTGTTATATCACATGGTTTTAAATTTAATTTATTAATTAATTTTTTAAATGTATTTAATGTAAAATTTTTTATATTATAATCATTTTTAATTACATGATTTAATATTGTTATTTTTTTTGTTTTAGTATAAAATATTAAACCAGAATCATAGTTTAATCCAATTTTTATTTTATTATACATATTTAATAATGAATTACTACTAAATACTAAATATGTCTTACTTCTATCAACAAAATCAATATAAAATTTAATATTTGGTAAATCTTGTAATGTTAGTTTTGCTTTTTTTATTATATTTAATGTTAATTCTTGAACATAATGTGTTATATTATGTTTATTTTTAATTGAACCATCATATATAATAGTTTTATTATTTAAATCTTTAATAGTAATAAATATACTACCCTGTGTCAATTTTTCTAAATATAAAATATTAGATAAATTATAAAATATAGTAAGTATTTTATTTTTTGATAAAGAATTTAAATCTTTATAATTATTTAAAAAATATTCGGATATCAATCTAGGAATTTTCATTATAGAATAATAGTTTTCATTTAAAAATGAAAATATAGGATAGCCTACTGAATGATCATTTAATTTTCCAAATTTATGAGATAAATGAACATTTGTACATAATTTTAATTTTAATTTTTTATTAATATTTAAAAAAAATTTTAATGTATTATAACCACACATTGTTGAATAACCATCACGCTTTTTATCTAAATTATTATTAGTTCCATTATAATAATTTTTAATATTATCTAAAGTTTTTATATTATATTCTTCAATATTATTTGGACATTTAATATTATAATTATCTATTCCGCAATGTAATAAATCAGTATCTCCAATTATAAAATGATTTATATTAATTTTATCAAAAACTTTATTCATTAATTCTTCATCATAATTACCTATTAAGATAACTGTAATAGTTTTAAAATTTAAATTTTTTAAAAAAGGTAATTGTACTTTCCATGAATGTTCATTTATAAAAGTATTTGGATCTGTATTAAAATAATTTTCTAAATTAAGTGTATCTATTTTAAAATTATATCTATTATCATTTAGAGATGAATTTAATAAATGATTTTCATTAGTTTTATGATTAGTTGATATTAATATTGCATGTTTATAAAATTCTGGTATTGTTTTATAAATACTTGTTGATAATAATTTACTTTCTTGTATACCTGCATGTGGTACAATTATTGATTTTGTAAATTTTATAACTTCACGTTTAAAAGGTTTTAATTCTAACCACGAATTATGATTTTCTATTAATGACATAATATATTATTTATTAAATATATATTTATATTGATTAACTAAAGTATTTATATCTAATTTATGTTTTAAATAATTATATTTATTTAAATAATCATTAAATAATTCTGTAGTATTTATTGTTTTTTTTGCTTTTAATATTACTTCTGGCAATTCTTTTTCAGAATTACAATAAAATTCATAATCAGTTCCTAATAATTCATAAAAAACTGGAATTTTATTACAAATAAAAATAGAATTACTTGCTATTGCAGTTGCTAATTTAGTAGATGTATAAGTATAGTATAACTCATTTTGTTCAAAATATATACAAATATGTATACAAGAAAATGCATTATTAAAATATTTTACAGTTTTATTAAAATTAATTAATTTAATTTGATTATCATTTATGGCTTTATTTGATAATTGTAATTTATTCTTAATACCAAAGTAATATACATTATCTATTATTTTATTAGTAGGTTTTATACGTTTATCATAATTATGATAAATAGTAGTTATATCATTTATATTAAATTTTTCTTTCATTATATCTGAATTAACTATTAATTTATTAAAATATTTTATAAAATTTTTATTATAATTGTCAATATTATTTTGTGAAAAAAAATAATCAATAATATCATGTATCAATATATTATTTTGTTTTAATTCTATTAAAATTTGTATATCTGGTAAATATTTTACAAATATAATTTTACAATTTTTAAAAGTTATATTATCTTCTTTAAATTTATTATTATTATATATATAAAACTTATTATTAGTATAATTTATTAATATAGAATTATCTATTAATAAATGATTTAACATACCTTTTATATATTGACAACTATTTAATCTATAATTTTTAACTAAAAATATATTTTTTTTTATTATTATCATTATATATATATGTATAATAATTTAAATTTTATTATTATTTTATTAATAATTATTTATTTATATTGCTTGTATAATAATTTAGAATTTTTTATATCAAACCATAATAATTCTACTTCAAAATGTCAAATGTTTAAATTTTTATTTAATAAATGTAAAAATAATAAAGAATTACCAGTATGTCATGAAATTGATTATCAATTATCTTTATGTAATAATAATATTGATCAAATTAATATTAATAAATTAAAAGATATTATTACTCAAGTTTCTAAAGAAAATAATGAAGATTTAAATACTTCATTATATTGTTTAAAAAAAGCTATTCTATTTACTAATTATGAAAATAATTCAAATACTACTATTTTAAAAAAAAAAATTATAAATCTATTAAATAATTTAAAAATAAAAAATAAAAAAATTAAATTATCTGATAATATTAAAGAAATAATAGCATCATCATTATCAATTATTAAACATTTAAATAAAAAAACAAATGAAAATATTGAAATAGAAATTAACAATATTACTAATAATAGTACTGCAAAATTAATAACAAAATTAATAATAAATTAAAAATAATAAATTTTTATAATTAATCATCCATCAAAATCTAATTTTAACATTTCTGCAATTGTTAATGTTTCTGAAGTAGAAAAATAATGTCTTTCTTCTTCATGAAAAGGACCTTCCGGTCTAACTGTAAATAATTGTGTAAATCTTGTACATTTTCCCTTTACATTAGTTGTTGTATAAATATGTGTAAATACATGACCAACTAATGTCATTTGTGGGTTTTTAGAATTATCATTTGAATCAGTAAAACAATATAATGGAGGTTTGACTTCAGTAGAGGTGTCTGGTTGTAATTTACCTATATCATCAGTACTAGCAATACCCATAAGATGTTTTGTTTTTTTATCTACAGAAATATCATATTTAAAATCTGGTTCAGCAGGATCACTTGAATTTTTCCAATCGGATTTATATACTTCAAAAAATTCTACAAAAATTGGTTTAGATCCACTATCCTTTGCTTTATCTACAAAATAAATTAAACTTTTTTTTGGCATTACTGAATATTTTTGTGCAACTTCAATAGCAGTAGAAGGAGATAATCCTTGTTCTTGAGCTACACGAAATATTTCTTTCATATCTCTAATAGAATAAGTAATATAAACACTTTCATTTAAAATACTTTTTACAAAAGAATCAATAATACTATTTAAATGTTCAACTGCTTTAATATGGATTTCACTTCTGTATCTATTGAAAGAAAAACGATCCGTTTTGTTAGCTAACACATGTAGGTTTTGCCATTGTGCACATGCATATAAGAAACATTTTTGATATGTCCACATTAAAAATATTAATTTATTAATTTGTACAGTTAATAAATATGGTAGTTGATTAAATGACATATTAAAAAATATATTAAATGTACTATAATTTATTTGAGGTTTTGTCATGCTATATATTTTAGCTAAGTCTTGTTGTGATTGTGAACTTATCCACAATAATAAACTCCTTAATAATAATAATGATTCAGATATTTCTAAATAGGCCTTCCATGACGTACCAGTATCTGTACTATATGTCTGAAACATATCATTATACCATTCAGAAAGTTCTACAGTAGGTACACCATTTATATCTTGGCTATCGTTATATGTGGGAGTAATACTCGTAGCAGTTAATTCATTTAATAATTCAATTAATTCATCTTGAAATTGTTGCATAAATTGTGCTCCAAACGCATTAAAAACTGATGATAGTCTAGCCATTTTACGATTAGGCATAGACCTATGTTTAATTTCTATAAAATTGTCTACTGCTTCGTCAATTTCATGTTCATTATGTAAAGCATCATCTGGATTTACTAATTCTCTTAAAGTCGAACCAAATAAATCTGTTCCTGGACCTTGTATACCTATTCTAGGCAAATAATTTCCATTTGCAAATACAGAAGTTGTCTCTTTTCCCTGTACGAATAATTTAATACGTTCTTCCCAAACTTTAGATAATTGTGCATAATCTGGTTGAACAGCATATGTAGTGTTACCTTCCGTACCATCGTTCGATCTAAAACACGATAATTGATGATATGACGGATAACCATTCACTTTATCCTCTACATAATAACGTTCTACATTAACCGTTGGTAATTTCGGATTAGTACTGAATCTAGCAGTATGTATCTTTCGAGTTCCAGGTGTATCCATTCTTTGAGTAAGCATACGTTTATTATGTACCCTTTCTTGTTCCGCGAGACTAGCTACTAAGTGGTCTCTCTGTGTGCTAAGTATTTTCGTATATTCATATTTTGCTTTCGGACCTTCCCAATTAAATGCAAGACGAATGTGATCATCATCAAACGTATCTAATGCATCTTGATCCATATTCGTATTCTCAGGAGTTAGAGCTAATTTTTCATATGCATATGTAATTTCACATAATTCACCCTTATTTTTTACTTCACTTTCTTTACTTTCTTCATTTTTTGGATTTCTAAATACCATATAAATAGATTCACCCATTTGTTTTTGTTCTTTTATTATTTCTGCTGGCTTTTCGCTCGTAATACAATGAATATTATTAACACCTACTAATACTGTACCTGGTTTACTCGGTTTTTTTATTATAACCATAGCTATTAAATTGTCCGACGTGCTATTCAGTACATTATTTTCATATACATATATATCACTGCTAGCAGATAATAGACCATCAGGTTTTAGTAATGTTAAATAATGTGATGTTGGAATAGTGCCTTTTGATGCAGCTGTTTTAAATCCGAACCTTGTATCTGGTGTAAGAGTTGTTAAGTCAACCCTAACTACTATATCTCCTTTTACTAACCACTCTGGTAAATATGGTTCTTCTGGTGGTGATTGACTTAAATTTCTAAATACAAATAGTGCTGGCGGCTTGGTCTGCATCATAAATTCAGAGAAATTTTCCATATCTCTATAAGTACTTACCAAATGTTCATTATTAATACCTACAAGAATTGCATTCGATTCAACATCTTTGCTTTTTATCATTTGTGCTACTTTAGTTTCCCTAAAATCTTCTACACTAATTGTATATGTTACATTTGTTAAAAATTTTTCTTTTACAGTATTAAAACTAATACCAAGAGGTCCACTATCAACATCAACTAATATATCACCCTCTCTTATCCAATCAGATAGACCCATCTCGGGTGTTTGACCTTCTTGCCTAAAGTAACCAAACCCTGTTTTCCTCATAATAAAAAATGGATGAAGGCATGCCATTTCAAAAGGAAGTATTACTGGTGAACCAGCGCTAATTACTCTATCCCATAACGTATAATCATGTTTTGCTATTACTATTTCTGAACCAGCTTCTAATAAAATTTCAAATTCTTTATCACTAGTTGATACCCACTCGTTATACCTTATAGGGTCCTTTGAACTCGCTTTAGTAAATTTAATAAAACCATTTTTTTGAGTTGTTGTTGTTGGACCAGATAATACTGGAAGCGATAAAATAGATTGAGGTTTTGGATCTTTTTTTTCAGACCAATCAGGAGGTTGAACAAAAGTGTCGCGTTGAGCTGGCAAAGTCCAGAGTTTGATGTTCGTATCATCTTCAAGATCTTTATCGTAATGTAAACCAAATTTTGCTAAATCGCGTAAATATAACCATATTGGTGTACCTAACATAAAATTAAAATAATCTCCTACTATTAATTTTCGTTCTTTAGCAACCGGATTAACTTTTTTAGCCATTGAATCAATAAGTTTTTCTAATGTTTCTGCGCCAGCAGTATCACATAAAGTTAATACTCCGTAATTGTGTGATATTTCCATTACACCACGCAGTGGTTCATAAAATTTTAAATTTATACATAATAATGATCTAGAACTTTCTGGATTATTTGGAGTTGGAGCAATTCTAAGAGGTGTATTTAATTTAAATTGAAAATGCGGTGCGTCCCACGACTGTGATCTTTGTCCAACAGAGCCATCACTCGTGTCAGAAAATTGTAAACTTCCATCTTCAAATTCACCAGTTCTTCTTTCAATTTCTATTGAAGTAGTTATAAATTGTAAATATGTTAAACATAATGCAGTTTGATCTATAAATAAATTAAGTGATAAAAAAATTTCATCCTGTTTTCCATCAAATTTAGCTTTATTCCCTTTATTCCACTTTTTGCTTGGTACTAATTTAACAGTATTATCAGCTTCATTTACCTTTAAGGCACTATGTACAAGTGAATAATGATTTGGATCATTACCTATCATACCCTTTTGTAAAATAGGAGCAAAATCATATAGAGTTTTTTTTTCATCAGACATAGAAAACATGCCTATTAAACTATTTAAAATATTTTGTTTTAAACTGTGTAATTGTTTTAATGATAATATACCAAACATTAAAAATAGTTCTATTCTAGTATTAATACTATCTACTTCAGCTGTCATTATTCCCGCACAAAATGAATTATCATGTGATATAAATTGGTCATCTAGTTTATCATCTAATGGAAAAGCTTGAGTTAAATGATTATTAGTTTCATTTCTAGGTTCATGTGTTGGTCTTATTTGTGTTTTTAAATTTAATTTTTTTCCTTTAGTGCTATCAAACATTGCTTGCATTAATATCTTTTCAGCTGGTCCTAATTCTTTACTATCTAAAAAAGATTTTAATGTACCTAAATTTAATGACTCCTCATCACTCTTTGCATCTGCAATTTGTTGTTCAATGGCTGCATTAAACGTACTTAAATCATCATCTACTTGATAATTAAATACAAATTGTTGATATTCCCGAGGAACAGTTCTACTATTAGCAAAACAATATCCATCAAATTCACCTTGTTGTTCTTGTCTATTATTTTTATTACCATATATAGGAATTTCAGCAATATCAGCAAAATCCATTTTAAATTTTTGATCTGTTGCAAATATAGTAACCCTACCATAAACATCAAATATTGTAGATATATCAAAATAAAAATTTTTACATAATCCATAAAGTACCATTTCTTGTAAAATACCAAATTCAATAGAATTTGATCTAGTTGCACCTAAAAGATTGTAAGTTTTACCACTACCAGAACCACCATATCCAAATATACTACTAGTATGTCCAGATAATGTCTGATGCATAACATTAACAAGTCCTTCTGTCATATGTATTACTCTAGATGGTAAATCTGCTTCATCTTCGCCTTGGTTCTTATAAAATCCAGAAGTTGTATTAGCATCATATAAATCTTTTAATTTTAAATCTTTTAATTGCTGTTTACTTAATTTATTTAATTTTTTATATGGAGTAAGAACTGTTTGACCATACATTAATGATACACTTGTTACAGGTAAATAATAAGGAATTGCATGTTGACATAACCCATTTAATTGCGCCTCATTTGTAAGTTTGTGAATAGGATTATGCTTTAAATCCATAAGCGCCGACCTTAAATCTCGGTTAGTACCTGAAAAACAATAAACTGTATCTGTATATACTTCAAAATTACCTATAGTCTGAAAATGTAATTGTTTAAAGTTTAATTCTTGTAGTAATTTTTTCTTACTCTTTTTCCATTGATCATAATCACGACTATAATTACTACTTGCATATCCGGTCTGGCCATTCGTATACTCCCTACTGTACCTTTTAGGCTGATTACTCTTAAGTGTATTTTCTCTTTTTGTCTTCGTCGCTTCATTTATTTCTTTTCTTCTATGTAAAATTATACCAGTTTGACATATTCCTGCTGCAGTTTTATATGAATATGTTGTTAATGATCTTGTTGCATGTCTCCATTTCTTAGATGAACCAATATAATCCATCTCAAGATTTACAGGAAATACACCTTCATTAGTAATCATATGTAATAATTCTTGTGTGCTAAATTCATTTTCTATACCAAATTGAACATTCATTGCTTTAATCTGTTGTTGTAAAAGCTGTAATTTGTCAGTATCTTCTGGATTAGGTCTAACTAATGAAGGATTCGCAGTACCTATTCTAACACATATATTAACCTGACCTAATAAATCAGTAAATAATGTAACTAATATTTCTTCTATATGTTTAATTGTAAAAATTGTACTACACCTCATAAAGTAAGGAAACGCTTGTTGGCTATCTTTGAATTCTGATGCTGCTATTCCAGTAGTCTGCACAAATGCTTTCGATAATTGAGATAGACCAACTAGATCATCAGCCTTCATAATTTTTACTATCCTTGGTTCTTCATTCCGAGCATATTTCCGTACTTTGGAAAATAATAAATCAGTATCGGCATGTACGGAATTCACTAAATTAAAACCAACAGTATCTGCTTCTAGCTGATCTATCTTCGTTAATTTGTCTAATCTATCGATATACTCATGTATTGATTCATTAGGTTGTATTGGATAAAATGTACTAGATAAAGATGTAAAAGATTTTAGAACTTGCATAATTTCATCTTGACCTTCTGAGGCTACTGGGATTGATGTATGACCTACTAATTCTCTAAGTGATAGTAGATGTATATCTTTTGCTAGTGCAAATAAATATGGCATGGTAGGTTCTGAAACAACCATGTCATGAAGTTTTTGAAGTCGAGTAATTGGTTCTAATAATTTTTGTTTCCTATCAGGACTAGTAGAAAAATATAATATTAATTCTTTTAACATATCCAAATTACCCTTATTAGATAACATATTTGCACAGAGTAATCCTTTTAAAACGTTATTATTATTACTAATACGATCTATTACATCTACCGCACACTCTAATACTAAAAATATTAAATTACTTACCCATAATGATACAAATTCAGATGGAATACCTAATATTTCGTGATTTATTTTTACATATGCATATACTAAACCTCCTTGATTAAGTACTTCTATATATGTTAAATTACACGCTTTTAAAAAATCAGTTTTAAAAGATAAAAACGTTATTAATATTTGACATGTAATATATTCCTTTATATTCCTAATTATAGACTCTTTTTCTTTATCACTATCATATTGTAAATCTAATTTAAAATCGACGGTAGGAGATAAAA
>CETK01145876.1_pt1 | contig 11177 bp, 6 predicted proteins | sample 361431 | NCBI WGS metagenome assembly CETK01 (sample SAMEA2622452, study PRJEB7988) | marine metagenome | biome: marine biome (ENVO:00000447); feature: surface water layer (ENVO:00002042); material: "saline water (ENVO:00002010), including plankton (ENVO:xxxxxxxx)" | depth 5 m | reverse complement strand
ATTTTTATGGTTTTTATCATTTTTATGGTTGTTATGATTTATATTATTTTTATGGTTTTTAAAAGTATGATTTGTATTAATTACATTATTATTAAAAAATTTTTTTTTATTATCTATAAATTTATAATTTAATGGATTAGATATAATATTATTTTCATATTCAATTAATTTATTATTTTTTAGCCAATTGTGATTAAAAAAATCATCCCATCCAATTCTATCATCCTTATTTCTATTTAATAATTTATCTAATATATCTAAACAATCATAACTTAATTCAAATTTGTATTTATTTGGTAGGGATATTGGTTTTTTAATTTTTTCTAAAAGCTGATTAAAATTTTTTACATGGTAAGGTGGATATCCTGTTATTAATTCATATATTATAATACCAATTGACCATAAATCTGATTTAGTATTATATTTATCATAGTGAAGTATTTCTGGAGACATATACATTGGACTGCCACAATATGTTTGTTTTAAATCTTTTATTTCATCATTCAATGAATATTTTTTTGCTAATCCAAAATCTGTAATTTTTAGTACATATGAATCTGTTAATAATAAATTTTGTGGTTTTAGATCTCTATGTATTATATTATTATCACGCAAATATATTAATCCTTCTTTTAGTTGATATATAAAATTTTGAACATAAATTTCATTTATAGGTTTCTTATTTTGAAATTGAGATAAATCACCATTTTTACAATATTCCATAACCATATATATTAAATTATTATCCTCATCAAATATAACATCGTATAATTTTACAATATTTTGATGACTTAAACTAGTATGTAATTCAATTTCTCTTTTTACTTGTTTTTTTAATTTTTTGATATTTTTTACTTTAATTTTTTTTATAGCTACTTGATAATTTAAATATATATGATATCCTTTGTAAACTTTTGAAAAAGCACCTTTGGAAAAATGAACATCGTCAATATAATAGTTTCCAATTTGATACATACTATTAACCTTTTTTTTATTTGAATTATTATTTCTACTATTATTCATAATAACATTTATAATTTATAATTATTATTATTTATTTTTTATCATATGAAAAGATTTATAAATTTTAAATATAATTTCTATAAAAATTTAATTTCTTAATTATAAATAATATGAATAAGCATAAGATTAATAAAAAGAATAAATCTTATAAAAAAAGGGGCGGATTTTTAAATAAGTTACCAAACCTTCCTTTTAAAAAAACCAAAAAAGTTGGTTTTGCTAAACAGTTAAATGACACTAAAGCTTCAGAAACGCAATTATTAAACACCTACGATTCGTTAACACAGAATGTAAATAATTATTATAAATCTTATAATAATCATCTGCAGAATTTGATAACTTTAGAAGATTTTGTAAATTTAGATAGTCTAGATTCATTATTCAAAGATATAGTTATTAAAAAACACTTTAAGAGAGAAGATATAGTTGACAGATCCAATCCTTTACTCATTAATAATTATTTAGTCGATGATGATACATCTCCGAATGATTTTAGAAGAGAGCATTTAATTAAACAAATAAGATATAAATTATACCAAGAATTTCCAGACAGAGAACAAACTTTAATAACAGATATAGATGTAAAAAAAAAATCAGACAATATCGTTTTAATGATTATCACTACTGTAGAGGATAAAGAATATAAAAGGAGCATGAACCATAATAATTTTGTTTTACAAATGTCACAGATTAGAAAAGAACTAAAAGATATAATTTCATCTGTTAAGAAAAATTTAAAATATGAAAGTAATATACATAAATACGATGAGAGTAGTATATATAGTTCATTATCTAATAATAGTTCAAATTTATTAGGTAAATCTAATATTAAAAACACACCATCTAATAACACTTTAATTAATAGAAATAATGTAATGAATAATAATGGTAATAATGGTAATAATAATGGTAGTGTAAATATATTTAATAATTTAAGTAACAGTAATAATAGTATTAAACCTAGATCTAAATCCAAAAAAGAAATAAATATTCCATTAAAATTTAATTTAGCTGAAAATATAAATAATATACCTGAAAATAATAAGAAAAATATATTAAAAACAGGTCCTATAAATAATAGAAATTGTGAGGAAGTAAAAGACGAAATGGAATGTAGAAATATGATGACTAATGATGGTAGAAAGAAATGTTTTTATGATAGAATACAAAAAAAATGTACAAAAAATAAAAAAATAATATAAAATACTTAGTATTATAATGAGCGTGAAATTTATTAGTAAAAAGTTATTATAAAAATATTTTATATATTAATAATAATATGGAAACAATATTAAAAATTAATTCAATTAAAAAAGACTCAAATTGTAATTGTATTGATCCTTTCAATATTAATAAATTAGATGGAATAAATCCAATTACAGGTAAACGATACACTTCAAATGATCATAAGATAATAAAATCTACTATTTTTAGAATATCAAAGGAAAGAGATTGTGAAGTAGGTGTTTGTTGTGATCCAAATGATTCTTATGATAATATAAATCAAGAATTTATTGATAAATTTAAGAGAGTTTATCCTAGTGTGAAAGTTTATAAAAAATATGGGAAAATAAACTATATCTTATTATCTAAAAAAAAAAATCATGAATTATCGGACTCTAATGATGGTTGGGAAGATCCAACACCTTATTTAATATGCAAAATTACAAAATCTACTATAAAACCTACTAATAATGAAAATATATTTGTTTCAACTAATTTAGTATCAGATTGCTTTACAGATAGTTGCGATAACACTGAAAAAATCCAAATAAATCAAATTTTAAATAAATCAAAATCGGAGCTTTCGTATTCTAGCTTTGATGATGCTAGAGTAAGTCAAGCTATTTTAGAAGGTAACATGAACTATTTAGATGAATATATACGTCAATATGAGACAATTGATAATGTCTTGACACATGATAATTATCATAATAGGATGATACATATGGCAGCGAGTAGTAAATACAAAGAACCTTTAAATTTAATTTTAGCATTAAAGCCAAATATAGATCCACAAAACATAAAAGGGGAAACACCACTACATTTAGCTGTTAAAAATAATCATATTGATAATGTAGATACATTAATAAAATTTGGTTCAAATATAAATACTAGTAATAATTATGGTGAAACGCCAATTTTTTATGCTGTAAAAAAAGGTAATTTGTCTATGATAAGATTACTATATTCAAATGGATCATCTGTATTAAATGTTGATAATAATAGTAATAATTTAATACACCATTGTATTAAATATAGTCCATCAAATAATGATAAGGGTAATATTATTATTTATTTATTAGAAAGAGGTGTCAATTCAGAATCAAAAAATAAAAAGGGTGAAACACCACTAATGATTGTTAAACAAAAAATAAATAATGAAGAGAAACAAAATGAGACATTTTCGGTGGTTAATCATGATACTAGCAAATTATCTAAAGAACATCAGCAATTATTAGAAATACAAACTAGTTTATTTAATTCTATATTAAAAAATAACCCTGATAAATATAATAAATTCATCAATGTTAAAGATCTACCAATAGGTGCGCCTATTGAAGTTTTAGATACAGTTTGCGTTGGTGATGGTAATATTACAGGTAATGAAGATTTACATGAATGTAAAGAAAAAGGAGGTAAAATTGTTAAAATTAAAGAACCAACCACTAAAATTAAATTAGAATTAATACCTAACACTAAAACATCAATTGATACTATTAATTCTGAGGAATTATATTTTAATAAAAAAAGAAATAAATTTGATATAAATGATAATTTTTCATTACTTGTAAATAAATATAATGATTCAACTAATATTAATGATATAAATAATAAAAAAAAATTAAAAAAAAAAGATAATAATACTAATATTAAAAAAAAAATTATAGTTCATGAGTCCAATAATTTAGATAGTAAAGATGAGAATAAAGATATTAATAGTAATAATATAAATGTTTCAAATGAAAATGATAATGATAATTCAGAAAGTAAAATTAGTAAAATAATTAAAAAAGTAAAGATAGAATCAGAGATAGATAATATGTTAAAATCTAAAATTAGTAATGATGATGATAAAAGCCCTAATGGATTTAAATTTCTCATACATCTATTAAAATATTACTCAACAACTTTATTTGTAGTAGGAATCTTACTATTAGTTGTTATATGTATTTTATTCTATAATTATATACAATAAATAATTTAAATTTATTAAATTTATTAAATTTATTAAATTTATTAAAGTTATTAAATTTATTAAATTTAATAAATTTATTAAATTTATTAAATGTATAAATGATGTTGATAATTATTTAAATCTTCTTTATTAATATCTCTAATAAATTTTAAAATTTCTAATCCATTTTCCATATCTTTATAATTAATATTTTTTTTGGATTCAGATAATTCTTTTTCAGTTGATATATTTAATAATCTTTTAGAATGACTTTTTTTACAGCAATTAATAAATGTTTCAATATCTCCTCCGTAATTTGGAAATAATTTTAAATTAACGTTAAAGAAATTATTTAATTTATCATTAGTATTAGCATCAATTGACCATTTTTGTTTATTAATTAAATGTATGAATATTTCAGATAATTCTTTTGATGTATAATCATCTATATAATATCTATGTGTAAATCTTCTTGATAAACCTTCATTTTGAGAGAAAAATCTATTCTCTAAAGCATTCTTATATCCTGCTATAATACATACTAATTCATTTGGATGCTCTGATAAATAGGCTGTTAATATATCTATAACTTCCTTACTATATGAATCATCTCTACAGCTATTTCCAAGAGAATATGCTTCATCTATAAATAAAACACCACCCAAAGCTTCGTCTAGTTTTTTTTTTGTTTTAATTGCTGATTGACCTAAATATCCAGCAACTAAATCGTTTCTTTTTACACTTATTATTTTATCTGTCTTTAAAAATCCTAATCTATTATATATTTTACCCAAAATATATGCTAATTTTGTTTTACCAACACCTGGTGGTCCGGCTATAACTGTATGTAACATTTCATTAGACTTTATATCAAGTTCCTGTAAATAATATGTTATTTGATCAAATATTGTATTTTTAATTTTATCTAGTCCAACCATCTGTTGTAATTCTTCTAAAGGCTCAACTAATCGATAAAGTTTATATTTATTTAAATTATTTTTAATTTTAATATTAGGATCATAACTTTTTCCAAGTTTAATTAAATCATCTATTGATCCTATTTTACCTAACCATTTAAATGGATAATTTTTATACTCTTTATCTAATGTAATATCATATTTTAATTTTTTATTTGGTTTATCACAATTATCTATTTTATGATTATTATTTTCATCATCAGTTCTTCTTCTTCTTTTATTTGGATTTGGATGATTATAATAAATTGGATTATCCAAACTATTAACTATTTCTATACTTCTTATATTATTTACATTAAATAATTCTTCAAATATATCATTAAAAGTTATTTGATTATTATCAGAATTAGAATCTTCAGAGTTAGAGCCTTTTGAGTTAGAGTCATTTGAGTTAGAGTCTTTTGAGTTAGAGTCTTTTGAGTTAGAGTCATTTGAGTTAGAGTCTTTAGTTTTTGGTGTTATTTTTTTAATTTTAATTAAATCTTTCTCATTATTTTTTTTAAATTTATTATAACAAGAGTAACATATTATATTATTATTATGATAATAATTATATAAACTTTGAGAACTTTTAATTTTGCAGTTACAAATATTACAGGATTTACCAACCATGATAAATAACTAATTTTATTTTCAACCTATAATTATATATTTTATATTTTATTTTTAAATTTCAATATTTACTAAGTTAAAGATAAAATAAATAAATTTATTATTATTTTAAAAATTGATTTTATCTTTAAAAAAAAAAATAAAATACTATGGATAATAATCAATCTACAAAATATTTATCTTCTAAAAAAAGAGGTCGTGGTAGACCTCCTAAGAAAGATATTAATGATAAAAAATATAATGAATCTTTTACAAATAATAAAAAAATAGTTGATAATATTGATAACTTAAACATAGATGGTGATAATTATACTAATGATATAGAATCTAGTAAATCGACTAAACCAAAAAAAAAAGGTAATAAAAAAAAAAACATGACTAGTAGTAAATCAGAAACTATTAATAATGAAAAAATAAATGAAATTAAGACTCAAGAAAATAAATCAGAAAATGCATATATTAAAAATGATAAATTAGATGAATCAGATATTTTCAAAATTATTGATTCTATGTTTAGTCAAAATAATAATACTGAATTAATTAATCATCAATTTTCATCAATGGAGCAATTTAATACAAAATATATAGGTGATATTATTAGTCAATTTAATACTAAAAAAATACAATTAGATTATGACCCTGAAACCAAAAAATATAGAACTGAGCTGCATTTTGATTTTATGAATTATACATTAGGAAAACCGATAATACATGAAAATGATGGTAGTTTTCAAGAAAATTATCCTATGCTATCAAGATTCAGAAATATGACGTATAGTTCACCTTTAAATATTGATATTAAATTTACTAGAATATTCAGAGTACCGGATATAAATAATAAAAAACCAAATTTAGATAATGAACAAATAAAAACTCAATATTTTAATAAAATAAATTTTGGTAAAATTCCAATTATGGTTAAATCACATAATTGTGTATTAAAACAAAAAAATGGAATTAGTCCTGTCCAAAGAGGTGAGTGTAATATTGATTCGGGTGGTTATTTTATAATTGGTGGTAATGAAAAAGTTATTGTTTCACAAGAGACTATATCACCAAATGAATTATTGATTTTCCATAATTCACGAAAGTTAAAAGGTCAAGAAATTGAAATTAGGTATTCATCTGATAAACAATTTAGTGTCATAATGGGAAATATGATTAGATTAGTATATAAAGATAATACTATTGAATTCGAATCTCCTAGTTTTAAAAATCCAGTTCCTATTTGGATATTACTTAAATATATGGGAATAGAAACTGATAAAAAAATGGTAGATAGTATTGTATGGGATCAAAATACAAAAATTGGAAAGGAATTGGTTAATATTTTAAAACCAAGTTTTATTAAATATAAAAATATGAAGCCGACTAATGAAAATATATCAACTATATTATTACCATATTTAATTTATAGATATCAGAATAAAGAAATTAAACCTACTATAGACGATAAACTTAAATATTTGAAAAAGGTAGTTCAAGATGAAGTTATTCCTATAGTTGGACCTAAATTTTCAAGAAAAGCAAAATATATGGGTTTTATGATTCGTAAATTACTATTAGTACATTTAAATTATATTCCTTATGACGATAGAGATAGTTATACTTGTAAAAGAATAGATACTCCAGGTAGGTTAATGGCTAGTTTATTTAGGCAATGTTTTAATAAATTAGTAAAAGATATGATGAAAAGTTTAAATAAAGAAATAAAAAGTAATAAAAATAATAAAGATCCTTTTGATATTATTAATAATAATAACATATATAAGATCATAAAACCCACGCATATTGATGGTGGTATAAAATATGCATGTGCTACTGGTAATTGGGGTGTGAAAACTGTTGGTAAATCGAGAATAAAAGTTGGAACAGCACAAGTGACTAATAGATTAAGCAACCAAAGTTATTTATCTCATATGAGAAGAATTAACTCTCCTAGTGATAAAAAAAATAATAATGGAAAAATTGTTAAACCTAGAAAGCTACATGCTACTATATGGGGTTATATTTGTCCTGTCGAAACACCAGAGGGGCAACCTGTAGGTTTAGTAAAAAATCTGTCACTTTCTTCTAAAATAACTATAAGCATAGATAGTACAAGTGTAAGAGAATTTATAAAGCATAACGGTCTTCAATGTATTGATTCTGTAGAATTTCAAGACTGTAATACCTCCACCTTGGTATTTGTTAATGGTGACTGGATTGGGATTCATAAAAATGGTTCTGAATTAATTAATAAACTTCGCAATTCTAGAAGAGAAGGGCTTTTACATATACACACTGGAGTTTATTGGGATATAAATCTAAATCATATTAAAGTATATACTGATGCTGGAAGGTTAATAAGACCATTGTTGATTGTGGATGATAATAAATTGAATATTACAAAAGAATATATTGATTGTCTAGATAAAAATTTTAAATTTAATCAATTAATAAATCCCAAATTATTTAACAATTTATCAAATAAAAATACTTCTAATTTTAAACCATTCATTGAATATATAGATACTAATGAAATAAATAATTGTTTAATTGCTATGAATCAAGATCAATTAATTAATCAGCCATTTCCTTATATTAATAAATATACACATTGTGAGCTACATCCTGGTCTCATATTAGGTGTATTAGGAAGTGTTATTCCATTTAGTAATCATAATCAATCTCCTAGAAATACGTATCAATGTTTGGATAAACATTCTAAAGTTTTGATGGCAGACAATACTTATAAGAAGTTAAAAGATATACACATTAATGATGAAGTAATGACTTTTAATCCTTATAATTTAAATTTGGTTCCTAGTAAAGTAATTTATCAAATGATAAAGTTTACTGATAAGAAAATGTATAATATCAAAAATATATTAGGAGATGAAATAAAAGCTACATATGATCATAAATTCATGACTGATGTTGGTTGGAAAACTGTTTATGAATTATTTCGCAACAGAAAAATACCTTTTAAACTACCATTAGGTAAATTAAATAGTGAAGAATCTAAAATTAACTATAAAGTTATTAATTCAAAAGATATGGATGTAAAACTATTTGATAAATTAAATATTGATATATTATTTAATTTATATAAGAAATATTATTCTAATAAATTAAAAAATAATACTAAACAAAAACAATTTAATATGTTAAATAATATTTTTAATGATTCTATACGTTATCCTGTGACATTTGAAAACTTTCTCAAATATTTAGATATTTATAATAATATTATCTATTGTTCTATATATTTTATTAGTGAAATCGATAATATAGAAATAGGTGATATTACCACAGAGCATGAAAATCATTCATTTATAGCTAATGGATTTTATGTTCATAATTCAGCTATGGGTAAACAAGCGATGGGTGTTTATTCAATTAATTATCAAGAGAGAATGGATACATTAGGTTATGTAATGAATAATCTAGAAAAAGCTTTAGTTCATACTAAATTTTCTAAATATTTAAACTATAATCATTTAGCTAGTGGTATTAATGCAATTGTTGCTATAGCAAGCTATACTGGTTATAACCAAGAAGACAGTGTAATTTTAAATCAAAGTGCTATTGATAGAGGATTATATGGTGCTACTTTTTATAGAACATATAAAGATGATGAAAAGAAAATACAATCTTCTGGTAGAGAAGAAAAATTTGCTAGGCCAAATCCTAAATATACTCAAGGTATGAAACCATGTAATTATAATAAACTTAATGAATCTGGATTTATTAATAAAGATGAATATGTTACTCAAAATGACATTATTATTGGTAAAATTTTACCATTGAAAAATAAAAAAGAGAATGGTCATCAAATATATAAAGATTGCTCTACTGGTTTAAAAAGTAATGAAACTGGATTTGTAGATAAAGTCTTTACTGATAGAAATGCGGAAGGTTTAAAGTTTGTTAAAACAAGACTAAGAAGTGATAGAAAGCCTATAATTGGAGATAAATTTAGTAGTAGGTGTGGTCAAAAAGGCACTGTCGGCATTGTTTATCCACAAGAACATATGCCTTTTAATGAGGATGGTATTAGTCCAGATATTATAATGAATCCACATGCTATTCCTAGTAGAATGACTATAGGACAAATGATGGAATGTTTATTAGGCAAAGCAACATCAAAATTAGGTGGATTTGGTGACTGTACTCCATTTTGCGATGTAAGCGAATCAAAAATAGGAGAAATATTAGAGGAGAATGGATTAGATTATTGTGGAAATGAAACACTATATAGTGGTGTTACCGGTCAACAAATGGACGTAAAAATTTTTATGGGTCCAACCTACTATCAAAGATTAAAGCATATGGTATTAGACAAAATACATAGTAGAGCCAGTGGACCAGTTGTTCAACTAACTAGACAGCCCGCCGAAGGTAGATCGCGGGATGGTGGATTGAGAATGGGTGAGATGGAAAGAGATTGTATGATAGCACATGGAGCATTATCATTTCTAAAGGAAAGATTGATGGATGTGTCTGACCTATTCAGAATTAATGTATGTAATGTATGTGGTTTATTTGCTGTTGTAAATAAAAAAGAACAATTGTATATGTGTACAAATTGTAAACATTATACAGAATTAAAAGAAATTCAAATACCATATGCATGTAAATTATTAATTCAAGAATTACAAGGTATGATGATCTCACCACAGTTGAAGTTAAAATATAATTAAAATTAAAATTATAATTAAATTGTTAAAATATATAATTTTATATTAATATGAATTTTGATAAATATATTAATAAAGTTATATTAGTTAAACTTCCAAATAATAAAAATCCAAGATACAGATGGATTGTAAAAAAGAAAGAAAATGGTAGATATGTTGTGAGAGCTCCTAAAATAGGAGTTTATATTAGAAATTTACGTTTTAAAAAGGATAATGATTATGGTAAAGAACACTTATTGCCATTAAAATCATATTTATTTAAATATTAATTTTTTTTTTGAATTTTTTTTTTTGCTACTATCTTGTTTTACTTTAACTTTATTTTTTAAAATAGGTAAACTTTTATTATAATAATAAAAAATTTTGTCTTCTTTATCTTTAATAAATTCTTTAAAACTTTTATTTAAGCCCATTGTTTTAAGATTTATTATAATACAAAGAAAAAATATTATTAAAATTTATACATAATTAATTAATTTTTATATAAACTTAATATTATTTTACATATTTCAAAAAACATTATACATTTTATTAGTAATTATACATTTATTTACGTTATAATTTAAAATATAAATATTGTAGTTATAATTAAATATGATTATTGGTTGGGATATTGGTATAAAAAATTTATCATACTGTATATTAGAGCAAATTAATATAGAAAATGATAATAAAGTAGAAAATGATAATAAAGTAGAAAATGAT